>Ga0136600_1000519_pt1 | contig 20621 bp, 19 predicted proteins | sample AntRauMFilla2698_FD_104634 | JGI IMG/M metagenome (GOLD analysis project Ga0136600, IMG submission 104634) | Saline lake microbial communities from Rauer Islands, Antarctica - Metagenome Filla 2 #698 | ecosystem: Environmental > Aquatic > Non-marine Saline and Alkaline > Saline | place...
CGCTGTTTGGGAAAATCTTTTGTTAAAGCAAAATAACCCAAAAACAAAATGTAATATTGCCATAATCGGCAAATACATGAGTTATGCTGATTCTTATAAGTCTGTTATTGAAGCTTTAAATCATGCCAGCATAAAAAATGAATGTGACACTAAATATACATACATAGAAGCAGAGCAGGTAGATGAAAAAATGCTATCTACTATGAATATTGATGGACTATTGATTCCAGGTGGTTTTGGCAGTAGAGGTATTGAAGAAAAAATTAAAGCTATTAAATATGTAAGAGAAAATAATATACCTTACTTGGGTATTTGTTTAGGTATGCAATTAGCTGTTATTGAATATGCAAGAGCAAATGGTCATAACGACGCAAGTAGCACTGAATTTACACAAAAAAGTAGTTTTCCTATCATAGCTTTGGTAAAAGAGTGGGAAGATGAAACTAGTAAACAACTTTTAAAAGCAAATACCCAAAAATTAGGTGGAACATTAAGACTTGGTGGCCAAGATTGTGTTCTAGATAAAAACTCTAATGCGTTTAAAGCCTATGGATATGAATTAATTAATGAAAGACATAGACATAGATACGAAGTTAACAACAGTATTATGGGAGATTTATTAGGTAAAGATTTGTTAGTTTCAGGCAGGTCAAAGCAAGGCTTAATCGAAATGATAGAAATTAAGAATCATCCATGGTTTGTAGCATGTCAGTTTCACCCTGAATTTAATTCAAATCCAAGAGATGGACATCCACTATTTAACAGTTTTATAAAAGCAGCAATAGTTCATGGTAATAAATGATTTAAAAGCATTTCAAATTTTAGATTCTAGAGGAAATTTTACCACCCAAGTAATTTTTATTTGTTCACATGGCGAATTTAAAGCTTCATGCCCATCTGGAGCTTCCGTTGGATTTAAAGAAGCTGTTGAAATAAGAGATGCGGACAAAAGTGTAAAAAGTGTTTGTGAAAATATAAATGCAAATATAAAAAAACTAATTTGTGGTAAAAACTTTTCTACTATAAAAGAATTTGATGATTTTTTATTAAAAATTGATGGAACTACAAATAAAAGTAATTTAGGTGCAAACTGTACTTTACCTTTGTCAATCGCTTTTACTCGTGCCATTGCAGCTTTAAACAAGTTACCAATATATGAATACATAAGAAAAATATATAATTTTAACTCTAGCATTCCAATTCCAATGATAAATCTAATAAATGGAGGTTGCCATGCTAATAATAAATTATCTATTCAGGAATTTATGATAGTACCAAACACAACTTCATATAAAGAATCTATTGAGGTTGCCGTTAAAGTATTTACTTGTTTAAAAATAATTTTAACCCAACAAAATAAAAGCTTATCTTTAGGAGATGAGGGAGGCTATTGCGCTTTTTTTGAAAATACACATGACGCACTAGATACTTTAGTTTTAGCCATAAAAAAATCAGGCTATCTTGACACAAAAATAGCTTTGGATGTGGCTGCGAATGAGTTACTTTTAAGTGATGGGCATTATTTGTTAGACAATAAAAAATATTCATCAAAAGAATTAGTTCATTTTTATGAAGAGATTATTTTAAAGTACCCTATCATAAGTATTGAAGACGGGCTTAGCGAAAGTGATTTTTCTGGTTGGAACTACATGACCAGCAAACTAAATAAAACTAAATTAGTTGGAGATGATATTTTTGCATCAAATGTAAAATATTTTAGTGAGGGAGTTGCTAAAAATTACGGAAATGCAATATTAATAAAGCCAAACCAAGTCGGCACTATCACAGAAACTATTAATACCATACTTGTTGCTAAAAAATTTAATAAAGATTTTGTGCCATCACACCGTTCAGGTGATACAGAAGATGATTTTATTTGTGACCTAGCTGTGGCAACTGGAGCAAAATATATTAAAATAGGCTCAGTAGCAAGAGGAGAAAGAACATCTAAACACAATAAAATATTAACCATAGAGCAAATGACCGAAATATGATAAGTAAATTATTAAAAGCCATCTTTATATGTTTAATTATTTTATTCCAATATCAAATATGGTTTGGTGAAACCAATATATTTACCTGGCTTAGTTTGAATAGAAGTATTGGTAATGAGAATAAAAGCTTAAATGAAAGTGAAGAGCAAATTAAAGTTGTAAGAGAAAGATTAAAAGATATCAAAACATCAGAACAAGAATTTGAGGCAATTGCTAGAAGAGAACATGGTCTTATTAAAAAAAATGAAGTTTTTGTCCCTTACGAATAATTAATTTATGGCTAAAGCCAAATAATATTCTCAAGCATTAGATTTTTTTCTTCAAATAATACTAGAACAAAGCCTCCATATCCTGCTCCTGTTGGCTTACAAGCTAAAGCTTTATTGGCCATAAGCTCTTTTTCAACTTCATAATATTCTTTAGTTAATAGTTTCCAAGTACTAAAAGCTTCTTTTGCATTTTTAATTCCCATTACTAATTTTTCTATATTATTATCGAGCAAACCCGATAAACAATTATCAAAAGATTGATACATTAAATCATATCCCTGTTCTTTAGTTTTTGAGTTCAAAACTTTTTTAACAATATCATATGTATATGACTTCGAGCCCAAATATTTAAGGCCAAATGTAGGTTGCCAGTTAGGTTTTAAAATTTTACTTTGTCCATTTTGATAAATAATCATATTTGATTGATTAACAGTATAAACATCAAGACCACTACTTTTATGATGAAAAGAATCCTCTAATTTTATAGCTAAACTTAGTATATCTTCTTTATTTATAAAATTATATTCGTTAAGGTATTTTGCTACTGACAAACATATGGCAGCTGAAAAACCAAGGCCAGCTCCTATAGGAATATTATTATAAAATACAAAAGAGCCAGTAATATTAATTTTAAAAATTTTTATTAAAGAATAAATAATTTTATCAAAAGCGTTTAAAACAAGAGCTGGAGACAAACCATAAGCTGAAACTTTTAGAGTGGTATCTTTTGTATAAATTAATGTGATAGAGGCTTCTTTAAACGCTGCTGCTATAGCTTTGTTGTTAACTACAACAGAATGCTCTCCCGTTAAAATCCATTTTGCATTAGTCTGGTTTTTATAATCATATCCACTTAACTTGGATATTTTTTTTAATAAATTTTGCGAGTTTTGTTTGAGACTTTCTGTAGAGTAAGTGGACATTTGGCCCTGCATCCATTGTTATTAAAGGTCCATCATGCATCGTATTCCAAATTAATTCAACATACTCAAATATTTTTTCATTTTCAACACTGTAGTAACTAAAACTTGGTGAAGATGAAGTAAATAACCTATGCATACATAAAGACTCTTCTTTTACTAATAAATATAATTCTCTCCAATTACCAATTTGCAGGGCTTCTTTAATTTTTGTAATTCTTTGAGGCAGATTTTTTTGTCTAATATTAAGATGCTCGCTAGTAGATATGATTTTGTGAGCCATGGATGAGGATATTTTCTTTTTTGAAGGGTCTAAGATAGCGACTTCATGAATTAAATCATCATAAAAACACGGAAATTTTGTAATAGAGTTTTTGCTCCAAAGGCAAAATGGTCCATAAAAAGATCGAGATGATGAACCTGAACCCTTAGAGCTTAGTAAAGCCTGTTTTTCAATAGCAATTGTTATACTTTTACTTTCTAAAAATATGAAAAATGCTTTAGTCAATGCAGCAAAGCTTGAAGCTGAACTGGCTACCCCAGCATCCATAGGAAAATTATTATAAGAATAAACATCAAAGTTTTCTGTTATAGCATATTCTTTCTTAAGTTTTTCTAAAAAATCTAAAAATCTTTTTACTGCGTTAGAGTTAAGCTTGAAATCTTTTTTTTCGGGAAACCAATGATTTTTGCTCTCATAGTTAACTTTTAAGGTAACTTCTGAGAATAATTTTTTACTAGTAAATGATAAAGAAGGATTTAATGGATTATTAAAATCATCCTTACCCATGTATTTAATTAAAGCTATATTACTATAAGCTTTAGCTTGAAACATAAGTCTTATTTGCTAGGTTTTTATAAGAGTCATACACGGTGTAATCTTTTAGTTTCTTTAAAATATCTTCTTTAAAAGAAACATCATAAACACAAAAAATTGATTCAGTGCCAAATGCTCCACACCCTTTAATAGCTCTAACTCCTTGTATTTTACTTAAGTCATCTATTATTGTTTCTACCCGTGGGTCCACTAGCTTTTCTATTTTAAGCTGATTATAAAAAAGTTTTAAATAGCCTAAAAAACTGTTTGCATCAGAATCCGCAAATGCAGCTACACATTTTGCTGAAATTGCTTTCAATAAATCTACATTATTAATATTAACTTTTTGCAAATGTTTAAAAGTAGAGATTTCATATCCTGTTTTAATTATACAAAAATCAAGATCTTTAAAATTCCACTCTAGTACATTTGAATTTATAGGATTAGTATTTACTAATGATATTTTACCAGTTAATTGAGCTATCATGTCTGCACCACTAGATTCTGTGAAAATCAACTTATATATTGCCTGCATTTTAGCTAAATCAAATTCTTTATTTTGTAGATAATAGTAACTAATAAATTCAGCTGAGCTTGCACCAAAACCCTTATCTTTTTCAAAAGAAAGTTGTTTATTTATGTTCGCAAAGTATGAAAGGTGGCTTGGAACATCACCCTCAGATGCTTTAATAGAATAAACAGGTCCATGATTAATAATTAAAGCCTGTCCATTATGTAAAACACCATACTCTCCAACACAAAAAGTTTTACGAGGAATATTTATTATCATTATTTAATTCCTTTAAATTAATTGAATTGGTACATAACATAGCAATTTTTAACTCATATTCAAATTGCCTCATAGTATCAATAACTTTTTGATGATTATGAACTGCTGCTTGTAATATTGGTCTAGCCACCCCAACTATTTTTGCACCCATTGCTATAGTTTTAGCTGCATCTAAGCCATTTAAAATTCCACCAGATGCTATTAAATCATAACTTAAATTATTATTTTTGAAATTTAAAATAGAGTCTTTTGTGCTTATGCCCCAATTGGCAAATGTTTTAGCGGCCTCAAAATGTTTTACTAAGCCTCGTTGTCCTTCTATTCGCCCCCAATGGGTTCCACCAAAACCACTAATATCTACAGCTTTAATACCTAAATCATTTAGTTTTAATAAAGTACTAGCATCAAATCCACATCCAGTTTCTTTAATGATGACAGGATATTTCATTTCACTAATTATCCTTTTTAGATTTTTGATTGCCTGTTTGAAATTAGGTGTACCTTCCTTTTGAATAGCTTCTTGTAACGGATTAGTATGAATAAATAATCCTTTTGCATTTAAATTTTCACAAAGTAAGTCTAATGTTTTGGGCGATTCATGAATAGCTTGGGTAATACCTATGTTTCCAAATAGATTTAGGTTTGGAAACTCTTTATTAATATTTTGCCATTCACTTACAGGTTCGTTTAGTTCTTTTCTTTGAGAACCGACTGCCATTAGCCAATTTGTGGTTTCACATGCCTTTGCAATATTATAATTTATGCTATCAGCTCCTTTGTGCCCAGCTGTCATAGAACTGACCATAAAAGGGGTTTTGCACGATAATCCCATAAAATTTTGCTCAATATCAATATCACAAAAATTAAAATTTGGTATAGCACAATGAACTAGCTCTATTTCTTCTAATCCATTTGAAAATGCATACATTTCATCTTTAAGTGCTAATTTAATATGTTCTTTTTTTCTTTGTTCAAAACTATTCATGCATTTTATGTATTTGGGTCAAAAAAGGCCATGTCTGTCTAATTTTGTTGATGTTATTAAAATCTAAGTTATAGCTGACTATAGCTTCTAAATGATTAGCTTTTGAAAGTGTTTCTCCAAAAGTCCCAAAAATACAACTATTGCCCCAAAAATCTATACCTGTTGGTCCTTTTTCAAAGCCTACTCTATTACAAACAGCAACAAATACACCATTAGCAATAGCATGAGATTTATGAATATTAAGCCATGCATCTAGCTCTTGATTTTTAACTTGTTCAGTATCCATGTGATTAAAGCCAATTGCGGTGGGAATCACAATAACTTGTGCTCCAAGTTTTGCAAGTTTACGAGCATTTTCAGGAAACCATTGGTCGTAACATATTAAAACTCCAATATTACCAATAGGTGTTTTTATAACATCAAGATTATCGCCAGCAGCAAAATAAAAACTTTCGTTATATTCATCACAGCTTGGTATGTGTGTTTTTCGATACTTATGTATTAATTCCCCTTGTGGATTTAATACTAACGCAGTGTTGAAAAGTTTTTCAGCTTTTTCATAAACAGAAATCACTAAGTAAATCTTTTTTTCGATGGCAATATCTTTATATCTACTTATGTAAAATTCAATATCTTTTGCCTTCTCAAATAATTGTTCATTCTTACTTTGACAAAAGTATGGCTCATCATGTAGTTCTGATAAAACTACTAAATCGGTATCATCTGATACTTTTTTAATGTTACTAATTATTTTTTTATAGTTTTTGTCGTAATCTGGTGAAATTTGGTTTTGAATTAAAGATATTTTCATAAACTAAAGAGCTATTTGCATTGTACTGCAGTGCACTCCGCCTCCTTGTTTAACTAGATGAGTTGAATCTACTAGATGTACATTTGAATGAAATTTTTTAAATACGCCCACTAGTTTGTTTTCTATATCCAAATTACCATAACTAGGTATTAGTATTTGATTTTTTGTATGAAGAAAATTTAAGTAACTTTGTGGCTCATCTAAAGATAAACTTTTAGGTATTGGAAGCAAAGTGTAGCTAGAGTCAAAATGAGTTTTAAGTTGTGAAAGTATATGTTCTTCATCAAGGTAACAGATGGTTTTTTCATCTATAAATCTAACAAAGTTATCAATATGACCATCTGTGTCATCGTTTTTTAAATTTAAATCATTAATCCAAATTATATTTTTGGTGAAAAAAGTATCTTTCCACTTTGTTTCAAACTGCTCTTTAGTTATAAGCTGACGATTTTTTATTAAGACACTATTTGTGCTAAATATAAATACTCCATTGCCATCAGTTTCAAGATTACCACCCTCAAAGACAAGGTCAACATTTGTTAATTGAATACTTAACTTTTTAGCTAATGCATTATTTAACATATTATCTAAACCATATTCATATTTACCATAGCCGTTAAATTCAAAATCAACGTAAATGTTATTTTTATCACCTTTACAACTAATAAGCCCAAAATCACGGCACCAAGTATCGTTTGTTGGAATTAATATGATATTTTCTTTTGGGATGCTTATGTTTTCTATATCTTTATGATCAAAATTTAAAGGTCCAACTAAAATTGTTTCATCAAATTTGTTAATGGATTTTAAAAGGTCAAAAAATTGTTTTTTTGCTGTTTTAAGATCTGCATTCCAGTCTGAATTTTTATGAGGCCAAATTAGTAAAACTTTGGTATCGACGTACCATTCAGGTAAGATTTGTAACATTTTTATTAGCTCTTAGGTTATTTAAAAACGGTAGTTTATTAGTTTGTTTGATTATATCTTATCTGTTATTATTAAGCTATGCGTAGTATTTCAATGTTTTTGGCCGTAAAGCTTTTTTTATCGCCAAACAAAGGATATGTAAAATTCTTCAATATTTTTACAATTATAAGTTTCGGATTTAGTGTAGCGACTATTATCACTGTTTTATCTTTTATGAACGGAATAAATAAGGAATTTACCAAAAAAGTTATCAAGAAAGCACCACACATTTTAATATTAGATAAATCTATTTCAAGGAAAGTTAAGCAAGAGATCAAAAGCTTATTTTTAAGCGACAACGATCAAATTTCAGGATTTTACACAAAAGGAACACTAATAAAGAAAGATAAAGACTTTATTCCAGTTACCTTTATGAGTATCGAAATAGGTAGTAAATACCAACCTGAAAACATAATTTCAAGCTGCACTCTTCATGAAAATCATATACAAGTCTCGTCTCCTTTAGCTAGTAATGAAAGTTTATCATTAGATGATGATATAAACGTCTACTCCCCAAGAATTGAGAAAAAATTATTTGGCGTTAAGTTTAAAGCTATTTCAGCTAAAATTAGTGCCATTGTTCAATCAAATCCGTACTTTCAAACTGGTAACACAATATTTTCTTCATTTGACTTTAGTAAAAAAATATTCGCAAAAACAGGGTACAATGGATTATTAGTAAATCTTGACGATCCATATAAGTCAGATGAAATTAAAAAATTGTTAAAGATAATGTATCCAAGCGTATATATGCAAACATGGCAGGAGCAATTTGCTCCACACCTTAGAGTTCTTGAAGTGGAAAAATCTTTAGTTGCACTAGTCGTTAGTATGCTAGTTTTAATAGGGGCCTTTAACTTATTTACATCAACCATTATGATAATAAATTCTAAACAAAAAGAAATGGCATTTTTAAAAGTATATGGATACTCTAAAAGCACGATTTTAAGATTGTTTGTATTAATTGGTCTATTTACATCAACTACAGGCATATTAATAGGCAATGCAATTGGTTTATTTTTAACAAGCAATACTGGTAAAGCACTGGAATGGATCTTTTATATATTAGGCATGGAAGATTTAATGCAATCCACATATAGTGTTGAAGGATTTCCAGTTGAACTTTTAATTAGTGATGTAATGTATGTAAATGCTTTCGCTTTTGCTTGTGCCATGATTGCATGTATTATACCAGCTTTTTCCATATCTAGAAAAAAGCCAATAGGGCTTATAAGATATGATTGATAGTTTGTTAACCTTACAAGAAGTTTCTAAATCCTTTGATATGAAAAACCAAAGGAACCTGATCTTAAATCAAATTAACCTTCAAATTAATAAAGCAGAAAATATTGCCATTACAGGGCCATCTGGTTCAGGTAAATCTACGCTTTTACATATACTATCAGGTATCCAAAAAACAGATTCAGGTATAGCTTCGTATAAAAATATTGATTACAAAAATGTTAAAAATAACATTTTAGAAAAGATTTATAAAAAAGACTTTGGCTTTATCTTCCAAACAGATTACTTATTTAATGAATTAAATGTGCTTCAAAATATTTTACTTCCAGTATGGCAACGGCAAAAAGAATATAAGGATGATGCAATCTTCATGTTAAAAGAGTTAAATTTAATAGATAAATTGAAATGCAAAGTCAGCACTTTATCTAACGGAGAAAAGCAGAGAATTAGCTTAATTAGATCTTTAATAAAAAAACCAACAATTATTTTTGCAGATGAACCTACATCCAGTCTATCCCAAAATGACTCAAAAATTTGCATCAGTATGTTAATGAGGCTAAAGTCACCAAACTGTACCATCGTAATGGTTACTCATGATACAAGTATTATTAAAAACGATTTTAAGCATTTTACATTAAATCAAGGCAATCTAGTATGAGCGATTTTAACACAAGATTCACCACTTCTTTAAAGATACTGATAGTTATACTTGTCTGTATGTTACTAGTTCAAGTAAATCAAATGTTTATAACTTTAGTCTCACTATGTTTATGTTTCTTGCTAAGTAAGGAAATAAATAACGTTTTTAATATCAAGGAAGTTTCTGAGATTTTAGTTTATTATGTATTGTTTATTGCATTATATTATTTTGGCATTATTAATTTTCAAATAATAGGAACCTTTTTCATATTTTTGTCATGCTTAAGTCTATTGTTTTATAAAAAATATCCTCACTTGTACACTCCGCTATCAAAATTTTTGGCATTGATGGGCTGTTTTATATTTGTTTTATCTATAGATGGTGTTTTGCTAATGGCTAGTCACAATATATTTAATAATTATCTTACTAAAATTATATTATGTTGCGTATCATTTGACACCTTTGGTTATATTTTTGGGAAATACTTTAAGGGTAAAAAAATACTTCCATTAGTAAGCCCAGGTAAAACGTATTCAGGGTTAATAGGTTCTTACCTTGCTGTTTTAGCTATCTGCTATCTTTTTATCACAGAAAACTACATTTTATATTCCATTGCTATAACTTTTGGTTGTTTAGTTGGGGATTTGATTTATAGTTTATTTAAGAGAATGAATAACAAAAAAGATTATGGTGACATCCTTGAAGGACACGGCGGTATTTTAGATAGAGTTGATAGCTTTATTGGTGCTGTTTGTATAGTGAATGCTTTAAGTTTTTTCTAAAGAACACCTACTTTTATGTTATATAAATAATTCTTTATATGTGATAAAGTAATAAATTAAATTTAACTTAATTTTAATTAACCTCAACAAATAATGATTAAAAAAATTTTTCTAGTACTATGTTTGCTAGCTAGTGTTAACTCTTTAGAGAAAATTGAACCTTTTAAACCATCAAAAATTATATTTAATGGACAATTTAAATTTAAGGAAGAAAATCTTAGAAGCTTAGTTGGGATAAACTCTAGAACGAAGGTAGACTATGCCGAAGTCATAAAGAGTATTCAAATATTATATTCCACTGGTAAATTTGAGGACATTAAAGTCTTTAAAGATTCAGATAACCTTATTTATGAATTAAAAGAAAGCCCAGTCATTAGTAGCTTAGAATTTGAAGGTAACAGCTCTGTTCCTTCAAAAAAACTAAGAGAAGTATGTGAAAAAGAGAACCTGAAAGAAGGTAAATTCTATAATAAAATAATTCTGCAGAAAATTAAAAAAGGACTGCTTGAAATGTATTTGCAAAAAGGTAATTACAACTCAAGTATTTCTATTGACGAAAAATTAAATGATAAAAATCAAGTTGATATTAAAATAATATTTGATGAAGGAAGCTCTGACGTTATCAATGAAATAAAATATTTTGGTAATAGTAATTTCAGCGATAATACCTTAGACACTGAGCTAGAAAATATTTCATCTTTAAGCTTTTTTGATGCATCTTTTAAAGATTTTAGTTTCTCCAAAAACTCAGTAAATATGATAAAAGATTATATTTTGAATTTTTATAAAAGCAACGGCTATGCCAAGGTTGAAATCGCTAATTTCAAAGTTGCTAAATCACCTTTTGACAATAAGGTTAACGTCTACATTGAAATTATAGAAAATGAAAAATATGTTATAAGCGAAGTTTTACTAGTTGGTGAAGTACCACTAGATAATAGTGTATTAACTGATTTAGCAACATTTCCCGGTGACTCTTACAACCTAGAATATATTAAAAGATCTAGAGCCACATTAGTTAAGGAATTAAATGATCTTGGATATGCATTTGCTTCAGTTAAAGAAAGTGTAGATATTAATGACGATAATAAGAGTGTAAAAGTAATTTTCAACATAAAACCTAATCAAAAATATATTATTAATAAAATAAATATTTTAGAAAATTACGCTACTAATGAGACCCTCATAAGAAGTTTTTTGAAGATGCACGAAGGAAGTGTTTTTTCAAGGCAGGCGCTTTTAGATTCAAGATATAAAATTGCAAGCCAAGGTTACATTGATGATGTTGATGTAGATTTACAGAGAACTCCTGGTCATAGTAATTTTATAGATATTGATATTAAGCTTTCTGAAACCAAACAAAATATCTTTGATTTTGGTTTAAGCTTTCAAGCTGAAAAACCTCAGGCCTCTGGTAATTTTTCTGGGAAAATTGCAAACATAGCTGGCACTGGTTACGACTTCACAGTTTCTGTTGATGCTGCTTGGGAACATTATCTGAATTTAGATGTTAAACTAAGAAATCCTTTTTTATTTGAAACTGGTATTGGAGGCAGTTTATTAGCTTCCATTAACTATCGCAAAAATAACAAAGAAGATAAAAGTGAAACAAAAGGCGTAGTCGAAACCAATGTAAACAAAAGAACCGGGTATACAAAAGATTCTGTTAAAATTGGAGGCGAAGTAGATGTTCCTGTAGGTACGAGATCTGGCAATATATCAACATCACTCTCCTTTGAGGCTATAAGAATTAAAAAAGTTATAGATGATGATACGTATAAATTTTTTAATTATGTACAAAATTATTATGACGATTTTGTACAAGATAAAAAAGCATATATATATGGTCTTTCATACTCTTTTACATACAGTTATAACAAGCTTGATAGATATTATTTTACTAGAAAAGGAACAAGTCTTAACCTTATGGCTGATACTTTCTTCCCGTTTAAAGGTAAAGTAGGAAACTATTTTACTTTGAACTTCAGTGCAGCTCAATTCGTCAAGTTGCCTTTTGGTTTTAGCTTGGGTTGTAAGCTTTATCTTAAATACTTAGGTTCATTATATGGTGATATTCCTCCTCCATTTTATAAACTTTACACTTTAGGCGGCGGCGGAGTGCAAAATCTAAGAGGTTTTGAATCAGGATCTGTTGGACCTAAAGAAAAAAACCAAACTACTGGTGGTAATTATCTAGCGAACATGACTTTTAAATTGAGGCTACCGGAGCCATTATCTGCCCCAAAATACAGCTTATTTTTATTTGCTGATATAGGTTATGTAGACCATAATTATAAAGAAGATTTTAAAGACTACATCGGGGTCAATGATAAAAAAATTAAATACTCACTTGGATTTGGTGGTGAGGGATTAGTACCTTTGATAGGTACTTTAAGATTTAGTGTTGCCTATGGTTTTAATTTATCTAAAAAAGATAGGTTAAATAAGCTAGATTTTGGAAAATATACAGGTTTATAATAATTTAAATAGGAGAGTAAAAAAATGAATAGAATAGTATTAGGTACTTTAATTAGCCTTTTTGCAGCTTTATCAGCTTTAGAAGGTATAGCAGTTGTTGACAAGGTTAGAGTTCAACAAGAATCAACAAGAATAACTCACATGATTAATGAAACACGTGAAAAAATTAAACCTTTAGTAACTAAAGTGCAAAATAAAAGCAAAGAAGCTCAAGTTAAAATGGAAAATTTAAGAAATGAGCTTAGCGAATTAAGTGATTCATCTGATGAAGAAAAAAAGAAAGAGTTAGCTAATAAATTCAATGAAGTAGTTCAAGGGGTCGAAGCGTTAAAGTCTAAGGTTCAAGAAAAAACCATGAGAATTCAAAAAGATATATCTGAAGAGATAAATGATAAAATACAAGAAGCAATGGAAACTTATGCTAAAAGCAGTAACCTAAGCTTAATTTTATCTGTAAGCGACACTCATTATGCAAGTAGGGAAAATGATTGTACTACAGCCATAATTAAACTTATTGACGAAGGTTTTGCACAAGAAGACTAATATTAATTAATAATCTTTTAAAAAGGCTACCAACGGTAGCCTTTTTTTTGAAACTTTAAAAATTATGAATATTATTGGTGTTGATGAAGTTGGTAGGGGTCCTATAGCTGGGCCAGTAGTTGCTTGCAGTGTAAGATTATCAAAAACCCTAAATATAGATACAGATTCCAAAGGTTTAAGTGAGAAAAAACGAAATTATTTTTTTCAAATGATAAAAGAGACTGCCTTATTTCATCATGAAGGTGTAGTATCTGAAACCATCATAGATAATATAAATATCTTGCAAGCTAGTTTAAAAGCAATGCTGATATCAATATCAACCTTACCTACCTTAGATACCCTTTTAATAATAGATGGTGTTAGTAAATTAAATAGCCCAATTAATCAGGTTTCAATTCCAAAAGCTGACTTAATTCATGAATGCGTTGCCGCTGCCTCTATTATGGCTAAAGTTACTAGGGATAGGATAATGCAAGATTTTGCCAAGATATATCCTTATTATGGTTTTGATAGTAATATGGGGTATCCAACTAAGAAGCATTTATTTGCATTAGCAAAATATGGACCATGCCCAATACATAGAAAAACATTTAAACCGGTAGCTGATGTCATACGTTCATCTTAAAGTACATTCTGAATTTTCGTCTTCCACTAGTATCGTAAAAATTCCAGAATTATTAGAAACTTGTATTAAAAATAAAATGCCAGCAGTTGCAATAACTGATGATATGAATATTTTTGCTATAATAAAATTCTATCAAATGGCTTTGAAAAAAGGGATAAAACCTATTATTGGATGCAGATTGTCCTTAGAAGACGACACATATTTGTCAGTTTTATGTGAAAATAATGAAGGCTATTATAATCTGCTGAAACTACTATCAAAAGCCTATGTTGATGTTAAGAAAAAACCACATGTTACTTATGAAAGTTTAAAACTATATTCTAAAGGGTTAATTGTCTTAACTGGGTGTAAAAAATCACTTATATACAGTCTTATAACTAAAGACGATAAGTTTTTGCTTAAACACCACATTGAATTTTTACAAAGCATTTTTAAAGATAATTTATACTTAACCCTTGAAAATTTAACCGATGATATTTTTCAAAAAATTGCTTTATTGCAGCATGAATATAAATTAAATTTAGTAGGCAGCTATGATGTCTTTTTTCTTAAAAAAGAAGAGTTAAAAGCAAAAATTGCGAGAGTTTGCATCAATCAAAGTTTAATGGTTGCTAATTATAAGACTTATAAAAATGAAGAAAATGAATACTTTAAAAATTATTATGAAATTTTTGAAGATTTCAAGAATGAAATCATACTTACTAATACCACTCAAATAGCCAAAAAATGTAATGTAATATTACCTTTAAACAAGGTTAATCTGCCAGATTTTACTATTCCTAAAACACAAACTTTAAAAGAATACCTTAAAGATCTTGCTTTTGATGGGCTTAGGTCAAGAAAATTAGAAGGCAAAATATACGATGATAGAATTAACCATGAACTAGAAGTTATTACTAGTATGGGTTTTTCTGGTTATTTTTTAATTGTTGCTGACTTTATTAACTGGGCTAAAAAAAATAATGTTTTAGTTGGGCCTGGTCGTGGTTCTGGTGCTGGCTCACTTGTGGCATATAGCCTAGGTATTACAGATATTAATCCTATAGATTATGACTTATTATTCGAAAGATTTTTAAATCCAGAGAGGGTTTCAATGCCCGATTTTGATATTGATTTTTGTATTGAGGGTAGAGATAGGGTAATTCAATATATTGCAAACAAATATGGACACAAAGCAGTTTCTCAAATTATAACTTTTGGTACTCTTGGGGCTAAGGCCGTAGTTCGTGATGTGGGAAGAGTTTTAGGCTATGGTTATTTTACTGTTGATAAAATTGCTAAATTGATTCCGTTTGCAGTTGGAATGACCTTAGAAAAAGCTCTAAAAGAAGAAGAGCTAATAAAACTTTATAATGAAGATTTTGCCACCAAAAATATAATAGATTTATCTTTAAAGCTAGAAGGATTGGTTAGAAATGTAGGTAGGCATGCTGGTGGTGTTGTTATTGCTCCAAAAGAAATAACTGACTTTAGTGCTATTTATCGTGAAACCCAAGAAGACTTTTATATTACCCATTATGATAAAGATGACATCGAAACAGCTGGATTAATTAAATTTGATTTACTTGGTTTAAAAACTTTAACAGTAATAGATAAAACAACTAAACTAATTAATGATTTAGGGATCCGATTTAACATAAACAATATCCCAGTAACCGACCAAAGTGCTTATAAATTAATTTGTAAAACTGATACTTCTGCTGTGTTTCAATTAGAGTCAAGAGGTATGAAAGATTTAATATCAAGATTACAGCCTGATAAGTTTGAAGATATTATTGCTTTAGTTGCACTTTTTAGACCTGGTCCTTTGCAATCTGGTATGGTCGACGATTTCATTGCCGTTAAGCATAAAAAAGCTGAAGCAAAATATATTCATCCAAGTTTAAAAGAAACATTAAAACCTACCTATGGGGTTATTTTATATCAAGAACAGGTAATGGAAATTGCTAGAAAAGTTGGAGGTTACACCCTAGGAAGTGCTGATATTTTAAGAAGAGCGATGGGTAAGAAAAAACCAGAAGAAATGGCTAAACAAAAAAGTATCTTTATATCAGGTGCCATGAAAAATGATGTTAGCGAAAAAATTGCCACCACAATATTTGATTTAATGGACAAGTTTTCTGGTTATGGTTTCAACAAATCTCACTCAGCAGCTTATGCGTTATTATCTTTTCAAACAGCTTGGTTAAAAGCAAACTATCCAGCTCAATTTATGACGGCTGTATTAACTCTTGAAATGGAAAATACAGAAAAACTAGCAAGTCTTATAAGTGAAATAAAAAAAACTGAAGTTAAAATAAATCCATTATGTATTAATCAAAGTATATATGATTTTAGTACTAACCAAGACTCTATAGTATATGGTTTAGGAGCTATTAAAGGACTTGGTAAAGGAGTTATCTCCTTATTTATAGATGAAAGAGATAAAAACGGTCCTTATAAAAGTTTAGAAGAATTTATTAAAAGAAATATTAATAATAAGATAACTAAAAAAAATATTGAGACTTTAATTTATGCTGGAGCTTTTGATAAATTATCTAATAAATCTGAAGGCTTATCATATTACTTATCATGGTATTCATTTTACGAAAATAATTATGCCCAAACTGAGTTTGGGCAAAATAACTTATTTGGTGAAAACGAAAATACACTATCTTTACCAAAGCCAACTAAATTTCCACTAGTCGAGCTTATGAACTATGAGTTCAAGGCGCTAGGATTATTTTTCACACTAAACCCCATTGATTTATATGAACAAGATATTAAACAATTAGGTTGTTATAGTCTTGATAAGATTAATACAAAAGATGAAACGGTTAGATTATCAGGTTTTGTAAGTTCTGTTAAAAGAATATCCACAAAATCAGGCTTGCCTTTATATTTTGTCACAATTGACGATCAAACTGCATTAGTCGATCTTGTTGTTACTAATGAAATTTATAATCTTAATAAAGATTTGTATGTAAAGCAGGCTTTAATTTGTGTGATTTGTCAGGTTTCAAAAGATAAACAAGGTCAGGCTAGATACAGAGTCACTAAAGCAAATTTCTTGCAAAAACTAAGAGAAAATCTTTGCAGGAAAATACACATTAAGATTGATAACGTTAGCAAAGTAGATGAATTTAAAAAAATCATTGATGATTCTGAATCTGGTAAATGTGAAATTATTATCACTGATAATAATAACAATAATTTTTTATTACCATCAAAAATAAAGCCTATGTTAGAATTAACATACAAAATAGAACAGTTAGTAGGAAAAAAGAATGTCACGGTTGATTACATTTCTTATAGTTAATATTTTTTTAAATTTAGTTTACGCAAACTCCATAGGAGTAATTAATGTTAAAAGTAATATAAATAAGCCATTTAAAGCAGTAATACCTAAATACGAAGATGCTACTGTTTTTATCGCTAGTGCAGATGAGTACAGCTCCTTTGGACTTAAAAAAGATATTATCGTAGATAGTTTAGAAATCTTAACAACTGACTCATCAATTGACATAAGTTCTAAGCAACCTATCAATAAACAAAGTTTTAATTTAATTTTAAAAGTACAAAATAGCAAAATTACTTATTTTTATAAATTGATAATTGATTTTAACAAATCTAGTAAATTTTATTTATACGATACCCCACTAAGAGTAAAAGACTTTAGTGAGCAAGATAATCTTAAAAGTAATGCAAAACCTAAGATTATAGTTTACGAATCATCATACTATGTAAAAAATAATGATATAGTATACGTTTTGCTTGGTATCTGTTTATTATTAGTATTAGGCAATCTTTATCAATTTTATAAAAACAAATATCTAAAACTAACGGATTATGTTTATGTCGGTAATGCTAATGGACAACAAGATATTAGCATCATTAAAAAAGTTAAAAAGCTTTTAAGTAAAGATGAGCAAGATCTAGCAATTGCAGAAATTAGAAATGTTATTAAAAATAACAAAATATCTTTTAAAGATTTTGGAGTGTTAGCAATTGTTTTAAATAAATATAACTTGTTAGATACTGCGCTTGTTGCTATAGCTGAAGAAATTTGTGTTTTTGATCAAAAAGATTCTTTAGGTCTACAGATTATTGATTATCTTCTCTACGATTTTAACGATAATAAAACAAAAATTAATGTAGCAAGAGCCTACGCAAGCTTAAAAGAAAATATCAAAGCTTCTGAGCTACTTTTAGATGTTGTTAAAAACGGTACTACAAAAGAAGCTGAATTAGCCAAAAAAATGTTACAGGATATAAATTGAAATATGCCTTATCAATCGAGTATGAAGGAAGTAAATATAATGGTTTTCAGTCTCAACCAAATAAAAATACAATCCAAGATAATTTAGAAAAAGCACTAAGTACCATAGCTAATGAAAAAATTTCAGTTATTTGTGCTGGAAGAACTGATGCTAAGGTCCATGCTAGACTTCAGGTGTGTCACTTCGAAACAGAGGTGATTAGAACTGATTATTCTTGGCTTATGGGTTCTAATAAATTATTACCTAAAGACATTAGAATAATGGAAGTTAAACAAGTAAGTGATGATTTTCATGCAAGATTTAGTGCAACTGCTAGAGATTATAAATATGTTATTTACAATGATAAAATTTTACCAACATCGCTAAATCAAAAAGTTTATCATTGCTATGATGATTTAAATGTAATAAACCTAGCTAAGGCCTCAGAGTTTTTTATAGGTGAGCACGATTTTTCCTCACTAAGAGATAGCCAATGTCAAAGTGCATCTCCTATAAGAATTATTAAAGACATAATAGTAATGAAAAAAGAAAAATTTATTATAGTTCACATAAAAGGCACAGCTTTTTTACATCATATGATTAGAAATTTAATGGGAGTATTAATTGAAGTTGGCACTGGTAAACAAAATGTGGATTGGGCTTTTGATGTTTTAAAAGCAAAAGATAGGAAACAAGCGTCAAAAACATTAGCTGCAACCGGGCTATACTTTTATGAAGTAACTTATGATGATTATAATCCAATTTGTAATTGGCATTTTTTAGATATTTTTGATTTGTGAATATTGATAAATGGTTTGACTATATCCAAACAATTCATAAAAAAGATATAGATTATACAACAGGTAGACTAATAACCGTGGCTAAAGGATTAGATGTAATAAATCTTACTGCTAAAGTTATTACAATAGCTGGTACTAATGGTAAAGGTACAACTGCAAACTTAATTTCACATGCATTATTACAGCAAAAATGTCAGGTAGGTTTGTTTACCTCACCGCATATACTATCCCCAAATGAACGTATCAAAGTAAACAACACTAATATTAGTGATGGTGATTTTATAGAGGCTTTTAAAAAAGTAGAGCAGGTAAGACAAGGCATTAAGCTTACTTTTTTTGAATTTTTAACTTTAGCAGCTTTGGTTCACTTTAAAAAATCTAATTTAGAATATGTTATTTTAGAGTGCGGTTTAGGGGCAAGACTAGATGCAACAAGCATAGTTAAAAATGACATAGGCATACTTACAGGTGTTGCACTCGATCATATTGAAATCCTTGGAAATACCTTACTTGAAATTGCGATTGAGAAATCTTATGTTTGGAAAAAATCACAGATTAACATTTCTGGCGCTAGCTATATATGTGAAAAGTTCAATGAAATATTGCAAGAAAATAATGTTATAAATGTTAATGATTACGTCACAAATCAAAATAATACATTAACAATAAAAAACAAAACCTATACTATCCCATCTCATTTAGATATTAATGTGGCTAAGATAGCCGTTTACACCTTATTTGTTTTAAATAAATTTAACTTTAACTTAGATAAATTTTCCTTGCTTGGTAGATTTACAGTGATAGATAATTTTCTTTTGGATGTGGCTCATAACGAAGAATCAATTTTAGGGTTAAAAGAAAAGCTTAACAAACATAATATGAAAATTGATGTTGCACTTATTGCATTTAAACCAAACAAAGATTTAGTAAAATGTGTGAATGTTCTTAAAACTTTTTGTAATGATATTCAGTGGGTAGATGATGTCTTTAAACTGCATGAAAATGTAAATATAAAAAGCTGGGATGGGAAGTTGTCTGCCAAAAAATATCTAATAACCGGCTCTTTTTTTACTGTAGAGTATTTTTATAGACATTTACTAATGGATGCAATAGATTAATATGGTACTATTAAGAGACGAATTTAAATTATTAAACTATGAATTTACAAGAAATTAATTTTATTGATATATTTATTATAACCTTAATGGTTTCATCTTCTGTTTTAGGTGTCATTAGAGGGTTTATAAAAGAAAGCCTAGCATTTTTAGGTTGGGGCTTAGCTACATTTTCAGCTGTTAACTATGGTGATGAAGTGTCAACTTACATCGGTCAAGTTATCGGTGTTAAAAAAATATCACATAGCATCGCATATGGTGGTGTTTTTATAACTACTTTGCTTGTTTGGAATATTATAAGTTATGTAATGGTTCAAGTAATTAAATATTCTGGTTTTTCTTATTTTGATAAGTTTTTAGGCTCTATTTTTGGTTTCTTAAGAGGCTCTTTATTTATTAGTTTATTAGTAGTGATAGTTAATGCATTTGGTTTTACAAGCCACACCATCGTATTAGAGTCCAAGTTGTATGAATATTTTATTCCTTTATCAAGCCTGCTTGCTTCTTATATCCCAGATGATATGGCAAGTTCAGCCTTACAAGCAATGCAACAAATTTCATTAAAAGACATAGTGTTATAGTTATGGAAAAAATCTGGTTAAAAAG
>Ga0136600_1000520_pt1 | contig 20608 bp, 15 predicted proteins | sample AntRauMFilla2698_FD_104634 | JGI IMG/M metagenome (GOLD analysis project Ga0136600, IMG submission 104634) | Saline lake microbial communities from Rauer Islands, Antarctica - Metagenome Filla 2 #698 | ecosystem: Environmental > Aquatic > Non-marine Saline and Alkaline > Saline | place...
AGGGAACATTTTACGCTATAATGATGTAAGGCCAAGTTTTAATTTGGAAGAGGTTGTGAGAAAGTATCTTGAAAAGTAATTCAACTTATTTCCTCAAGGGATCGGCTCTGCCGTAACGCATTTCAGGCTGTGTTGGTGATGCTCGTCGATAAAATCACAGGAATTGCTTGCCTCAAAGCCTCCTCACACTATTCTATTGTCTCTTTTTGCCCCGGAATAAATTCCGGGGTCAGGAGATGAGCCGTCCTTACAGGACTATTTCGTTGGTGAGTTACTTACCAAATCAAAGCCCAAAGACTTCAGAAGTCGCCGTAAGCGAAGTTTATGAGCTGTAATTACCACTTTTATACGCTTCGAAGGGACTTCGGAAGTCGAAAGTCAACTCCATTCACAAAGCTTAATATCATAGAATTGTCAGACACAGGAAAAGACATCCGAAGTCATGGTTAACAACGCCGATAGAAATTTCCACCAATTTCAAACTCCCCGAAGAGACTTTGGAAGTCCAAAACTCCGTCCCACCCAAACTCCTCTCTAACTATTTATTCGTAGCGCAGACTCTCGATAGGATCTAATTTTGAGGCTTTTACCGCGGGGTAAACACCAAATAGCAATCCAATGAATGTTAATCCAATAATCCCACCAAATGCGGCTGACCACGGAAAAACAACCTGTGTTTCCATAAAAACTGCCAAAATATTTCCGCCAATAACACCAATCAATAAACCTATTAATCCCCCTAACTGACAAATCATAATTGCCTCAGCCAAAAACTGCTGGATAATCATTTTTCGTGTTGCTCCTATCGCCTTTCTGATACCTATTTCGCGCGTTCTTTCCGTTACTGAAACCAGCATAATGTTCATCACACCAATTCCAGCTCCAAGAAGTGAGATTCCACCGACTATAAAACCGAACAGGTAGAGGTAACCGGTAAAACTTTCAAATACGCCTTTTAGTGAATCATTGGTAGATATCTCAAAATCATTTTCTGTTCCCGCTTCCACTTTTCGGATCGTTCTCATGAGTCCGATTAATTCATCCATGGTAGCATCAACCATTCGTACATCAGGTGCGGATACAAAAATATCGATATTACGATTGTTTCCACCGTAAGCGTTCAATGCTGTTGTGTAAGGAATGAGAACAAAATTGTTATTGTCACTGCCCAGCGTGTTTGACTTTTTATCAAGTAGACCAATTATCGTGTATTTTCGTCCGTCAAAAAGCAGTTGTTTTCCCAGCGCGTTTTGATTCGGAAAAAGTTCCGCGCGCACAGTTTCACCCACCAGCACAACAGACCGGCCTTTATCGACATCGTCTTGTGTAAAATTTCGTCCGTCAGCTATTTCATAGGAATAATTTCTCAAATAATGCTGACTACTTCCTTTTACGGCTACATTAGGATCTGTTTCTTCTTCACCGTACGATATTTTTGCATTCGAGAACCATTCTTCCGGCGAAATATATCTACCCAAAACAGCTCGTTCTTTCAATCGCTCAAAATGATCGAATGTGATATTATTGCGATTTCGGTACTCCGAATTACCGCCAATAGTTACCCCCGGATATTTTGAAATGTTGATCACATTTCCGCCCATCACATTGAGCGTATCATTGAAATAGGTATCCAACACTAAAACAGCGGTTACAGAACCGATAATCGCAAATACGCCAACCACAATAGCCAGCATCGTAAGCATCGTTCTCAGCATGTTTTCTCTGAGTGCCGAAAGCGACATTTTAATAACTTCAAGATATTGATTCATAATAATTTGTCTGATTTTTTAATCATATCTCAAGGAACTGATGGGATCCGCTTTTGCGGCTTTCCATGCGGGCATAAAACCAAAAGTAACGCCGGTTAAGGCACAGATCAAAAATGCCTGAATAACGGTTCCCCAGTCCATGTGGGCCACAAAAACCTGATTAATGAGTTCTGCTGCGCCGAGTGAAAGTACCACGCCCACAACTCCTCCAAGGCTACACACAATCACCGCCTCAATCAAAAACTGTGTAAGAATTTCGTAGCTTTTAGCGCCAATCGCTTTGCGTATTCCAATCTCTTTTGTGCGTTCTTTTACCGAAACAAACATAATATTCATTACGCCAATCCCGCCCACAAACAAAGCTAAAGCGGTTAAGAAAATCCCCACAGCGTAAATCGCCCCTGTCATTGATTTATATTGTTGTTCAAATAGCTCCATCTTATTCACGGCAAAATCGTTGTCTTCCATAGGATCAAGTCCGCGAATTCGCCTCATCACGCCTTCCAGTTCGTATTGTCCCTCTTCCAACAGTGCAGCATTATCGTATTTCACCATTAAGGAAACATTGTATCGAGCTCCATAGAATTTTTCGTAGGTGGAAAAAGGAATGATCAGCTGATTATCCATATCCTGAAGACCAAGAAATTTGCCCCTTTTTTCCATAATCCCGATCACTTCAAACTTTTGACCCTGAACTTTGATCTCTTTTCCAATAGGATAACTATATGGGAAAAGCTCATCGGCGATATTAGCTCCGATAATGCAGACATTTCTGAGTAAACGCTCCTCTTCTTCAGTAAAAAATCGCCCGTCATCGAGATTTAAAGAAGATGTCTCCGCATAAGAATAGTTTACACCTCTTAGCTCAACCCCGCTCAAATAATCATCCTTATACCGTACAGTGGAATTTCTTCCCGTAAGAGCAGATACGCTGCTGGCAAGCTGACTATATTCATCCACTTGTTCGGCGTATTCCGCCTTCATCTCTCTTCTGTTGCGGTATTCCCACCATTTGTAATTGGGACCGAACGACCAGGGCCATTTCTGAACGTAAAGCACGTCTTTACCCAGCATATCCATCGATGATTGAAAACTTCGGTCAATTCCATCAATAACAGTTGCCATTGTTGTTACCGATAAAATCCCAATAACAATACCAAATGTTGTAAGAAAAGCTCTGATTTTATTCTGCCAGATAGCCCATAACGCGATCTTAAGTCCTTCGTAAATACTAAAGAGAAATCTCATACTGTGCTATAAAAAAAGGTTTCAGCTAATTGTACGACATGCTACGCAAAAGATCGCAAATCGTTACAGAAACCGCAGATTATTTAAGCATTTTTGCACCACATATTTTCACTTGCACACACCAACCGTCTTTGTGCTTATACAATCAAAGACAAAGACGGCTGATACGTGACGCATCCAACGATCATTTAATCATATTCAGCTTTTAGGACAAGCTGATAGAGAAAAGATTTTGGCTTAAAAAAAGAGGACTTGCGGAAGTGTTATTAAAAGTCAGATAGCGTTGAAAAATATATTTAAAAATGGATTTCATGTGCGCCTCCATTCTTTATTGTAAAGACAGATACCTTTTCCCTTTATAGAATATAGCAAGATTTAAAAGACAACATAGTCTTTTAATATTCTTTATCAATCACCATTCATCAACACCCACCATAAATACTTAATTATATTTTCTTTATTTTATCATTCTATCGTTCGAATTTACAAATCTTCACAATCCAACCTTCTAAAACAAAAAATTGAGCATCCCCAGTAGATATACAGTGAGCACTATCTTTGGTTCTAACATTTTATATAAAGTATAGATAGAAGTATTTCAGGAATGGTATATGGCTTGGTTAAACCACCCATTATTTCAACAAGAAATTAAGTAGTGAACAAACTAAAAACCGTCCGTAGAAATTATCTTACTTGCATTCATCCATCGAATTCGATGCCCATCTCTTTCATAAAATCTAACGCTTCCGGATCACCCAGCTGAGCGGCTTTGACTAAAAAATCCATTGACCTTTCTTCTTCACCCGCTTCCAGTAAAAGTACCCCTAAATAGTAGTTAGCTGTACCATTATCTTCATCATACTGAACGGCATGGATTAAAAATGGTTCGGCTGTCTGAGGCATTTTCATCATTAACGCAGCCGTTCCAATTTCTGTGAGCATACGCACAGGATCATCATATATATCATCAGCATTTCCTAAAAGCTGAGCCAGTATAAATGAATCATCTTTCACATAATCGATAGGACGTTTTCGGTTTCTGTCTCTTTCGGGATTGGGATCAGCTCCGTTTGCCAGCAGGTAAAAAATAATCAACTCTTTATTATCTGCGGAACCATACTCTTCTGTACCTTTTTTACAGGCAAGGTGCATCGGCGTTTCATCATTAGTATTCACCTCATCAACATCGGCGCCTTGATTCAATATCCAGACGATAAGATCGGGATCAGCTGCCGGAGAGTTGATCGCCGACATAAGCGGGCTTTCATCATTAGAGTTTTTTACATTCAGGTCAGCTCCATGTTCAAAAAAGTACAGAACCAGATCGAAGTCACCATTATACGCCGCTGTGAAAATTGGGGCTGATTGTGCATTATCACGGGCATTTACATTCGCTCCGATCTCTACAAAAACCTTGGCTACGTAGCTGTTTTCTGAGATACACGCCATGTGAAGAGGAGTTTGATCCATAGCGTTACAAACTTCAAGATCGTAATCTTCTTCCGTTACTTCCAACAGATCGAGCGCCGCTTCCTGATCGGAAAACTGAGATAATGTATGAATCGGCGTTCCGTATGAGTCTTCAGCTGAGAGCAAAGCTCCATTTTGTAGCAAGACTTCCGCACCGGCCATATTTTCACGCGCAAACAGAACAGACAACGGCAATACATTGTTATCATTTGGCTTATTCGGATCAGCACCGGATTTAAGCGCGGCATTAATTTGCTCATTATCATCACTCAATATAGCTTCCTCAAGTTGCTTTTGAGCTGCCTTTAAGCGTTTTTTCTCTTTCCTCTTTTCACTATTGAAAAACATGGTTTCCCCGCTTCTTTCTAATCAATCGTATTCTTTGTATTGCTGAATAAGCTGTTTGCGCTCAACCTGCCACGTTGTTCCGCAGCGAGTACATTCTCTATGATCATTATACATCTGGAACACTTTGATATTGCGCTTGGAATGAGATTCGTAATGATCTGTTACGGTATTTCCACTCACGCTTGTGCTTCTTCCTTTGTAGATGTTATAGCTACCGTGCTCCACTTCTCTTAATTTTCCGCCCTCGCTTGTTCCCGCATCCGTTGCGGTGTACATGTAATGGCAACCGGGACAGCGGTTATAATTCAACGTCCTTTTGTGCAGTTTCCACCACGGTACAAAGGCAAGCAGTGAGAGTCCGGCCGGAGTGAGTACTCCATCCATGCTGAGTGTCATCAGGAGCATAAAACAGTAGCTCAAAAATAAAAACGCGGCCATATTCGCATATTTCACAAAGCCATTGGGCAGTATCGGCAGATAGCAATTCAGATTCATGAGGGGCGATACGAGGAATCTCGGGATAGAGAAGAACACAAATATCAACAGTATTGCTAAACCTACATCCACGATCCAGCCAATAATCATTGTGCTCCAGTGCCAGTCTTTGAACGCCGTCCAGAACGCGGGTTCGTAGCCGGCCGATCGAAAATACACTTCTGTATTCAACATATTTGTCAGTTCATAATCTCTGAAAAAGTTGATGAGCGGAAGCTTATCATAAAAACGATCTGAGCCATCTTCAGGAACTTCAAATCCCGTTATTATGTCATTTTCATCCATAAAAATCGTCATCTCTCTGTAATGTTTGCCGTTCACAAACGGCTGGAGATGTTTGAACTCCGCCACATTTTTATCAGGAAGTTTTAAATGACTTTGAGCAGGGAAATAACTGGATTCAACCTCAGTCAATGGCTTTCCTATAAAACTTTTTTCAATTACAGATTCAGAAACAGGAAGATTCAATGTTTGATTGATATCGGGAATAGTGGAAACCATTCGATGGCGTAACATATAATCATTAACCCAAACCGTTTTTCCATCCTCCATTTTCAACTGAGCGAACGTGAGTTTGTCAGTTAATCTTCCGGGTTCATTTACTGTTTTTAGTTGTATAATTTCACCTTTGGCTCCCTCTTCACCATATTCTCCCGTCGAAGTATTTGGAGCAGTGAACAATTCTGTGTTTTCACGCAGAGTAACATATTTGTAGCCTGCAAGATCGGCCATATACACAAATCCCAGCTGACCTTCGGGAGATTCTGCCCGGAACCAGTAGGTGCCATACTGACCACGAGGTACAAGTGCTGTGCCTTTTGCGACTTTTACCTTATTTGTTACATCTGCCCTGTCTTCCGGAAGAATAAAACTGTCACCTGTCAGCCAAGTCGTTTTTGATGTTGTAAACCAGTCCTGATTAAACTCTATTCCGGGTTCGTTATGAGAAACATCCAGCCATTGTGTACCCGTAAAAAAAAGAAGAACCAATACCGTGGCAATGCCTGCCGGCATGAGATAACTCAGTCCGAACTCGGCGACGCCGCCCTCCTCGTAATCTTCAAGGGCGAATTTGATCTCTTCAATTCGTGTTGAGATGTAGGGATGGTCACCACCAAGCTCTGCTGCTTTTTTCAGGAGTTTTTTTGACTCTTTCACCTCTTTTTTTGATCCCGGAAGGCGGTATTCCCCTTGTTCATCTTCGCCTATATCACTCCATTTTTCAAAAACTCCCTCTAATATTTTCTCTGCTTGTTTTTCACTTTCCGATAGATTGAATGGGTTTTCAGCTTCTTCTAACTCTTCTTCTGTGAATTGGTAAGAGTCGAGCATTTCTTCAAACTCATCGAGACGCTCGGATGCTTCATCAATTACATCCTCGAGCTTAAAAAAGCGATCTTTGTCTGCTTCCAGATCAAAATCTGTGTACTCAACCTGACGCTTGATTTTTTCCAGCTCTCTGATTTTATCCCTGTTTTCGGGGATCAGAATGACTTCTTCATCTTCATCGAGTGTTACAAGAGCCCAAAGCTCCTCCATCTCCTGCAATAAAGCTTCCGATGATTTATCGTATTCATTTGAACTGTCGTACTCATCACCCATCTTATTCTCCGGGATAAATTAATAAAAGACATTATACTCTTAAATATATACAAACAGTCTTTTTTAAACAATTTACCGATAGATTTACATCCTGATTCATCACTAAACTTATCAGACATGGATTTTACACATCATCCTGTATCTTTAGCCCAAAATTATACTCTCATAAATTGATTAGTTGACGATGGCAAAGACCAAGCTTCCAAGAAAATCGAAACAGCAAAAAGAGCGCGCTGATGAAATTCTCAAAAAGTTGTACGAGCACTATCCAAATGCACATTGTGAGTTAATTCACAGAAACGCCTTTGAACTGCTCATTGCCACAATTTTAAGCGCTCAATGTACCGATGTACGTGTGAATAAAGTCACCCGACAATTATTTGAAGATTACCCCACGCCACAGCATTTCGTCGACGCTCCTGTTGAGGATATTGAAGAAGCGGTCAGGTCAACCGGATTTTATCGGAATAAAGCAAAATCGATCAAAGAAACCTCACAGATTCTGGTTGAAGAGCATGGAAGTGAAGTTCCATCAACGATGAAAGAGTTGTTGAATCTGCGCGGAGTAGCCAGAAAGACAGCAAATGTGGTATTGGGTAACGCCTTTAATATCAACGATGGAGTTGTGGTAGACACGCACGTGAAGCGCATCTCAAACAGGCTGGGGCTTACCAAACACAGCAATACGAATAAAATTGAGAAAGATTTGATGGCATTGTTTCCTCAAGAGCACTGGACAATGCTCTCACATCTTATGATTTTTCACGGCCGAAATGCCTGTAAAGCACGTTTTTCGGAGCCCCCGGATCATGAAATCTGTATCGCGTACGGAAAGAAATGTGAATGCCAAAAGATGCGCGGAGAAGAGAAATAATCCCAAATTTATTCCGATTTTAGCTAAAATAACACCGGCTGCTAAAGTAACTGTTAATCATTTTAATCTATCAGTATGATTCCTCTTTCCAGACTTTTTAATCAGGCAAAAATTCAACAGCTTAATCCGCTGAATTTCCGTAGTACAAAATCGGTTGGTGCTCCACCCGGAACCTTAACACACTCAGGTCTTCAGCACGATTTTGAGCCATATATTGAGTGGCATTATTTTAATAAGGATGGTTATGAATCGATAAAAATTGCGACCCTGAGTGAATTACCGGATTCATTTGATGCCGAAAAAGCACACTGGATTAATGTAGTGGGCGTACATCAGGTTGAATTAGTCAGGCGCCTTGGGGAAAAATTCAATATCAACGCTATTACGCTCGAGGATGTGCTCAACACACAACAACGTTCCAAATTTGAGAGTTATGAGCATTACGACTTTACCGTTCAAAATCTGCCCCATCTGGATGAACAACATGATCAATTGATAACCGAGCAAGTTTCAATTATCTCACTCAAAGATGTAATAATAACATTTCAAGAGCGGAATATTGATTATCTCGAACCGATTAAAAAACGTTTACAATCGGGAGCCCTGCGTATTCGAACCTGGGGAGTCCCCTATCTCCATTACGCAATTATTGATCTTTTGATCGATTACTTCTTCCCAATTATGGAGCGATATCTCATCGTTATTGAGGATTTGGAAGAGAAAATTCTTGAAAAACCTACCGATTCTATTTTGAGTTCCATCTATCAGGTGCGGCGTGATTTGGTTTTGATTCGACGCTGTATCTGGCCATCCCGTGATATTGTGAACACCATTAAAAACAGCGCGGCAATTTTGACTAACGATGATGTTGCCATTTTTTACCGTGACACCCAAGATCACATTTCCCAACTCACTGAAAGCGTTGAATACTACCGTGATATGACAATCGGGCTTACCGAATCGTATATGAATCAGATCAGCTTCAGGATGAATGAGGTGATGAAAACACTCACTATTATTTCAACCATATTTATCCCGCTTTCTTTCTTTGCCGGATTGTACGGTATGAATTTTAATCCTGAGGTAAGTCCCTGGAATATGCCCGAACTAAACTCTCCATACGGGTATCCCATTCTTCTGGGATTCATGTTCACTTTAGTGATAGGAATGCTCTACTTTTTTCGCAGAAAGGACTGGATCTGAGGTTTTTCAGATTACCGATTCAGCTTTAAGAGCTTCCACTGTTTTGTTATCCTGCCGATTTTGCAATAAACCCACGAAGAGATAAGGTATTAGCGTGAGAACGTTGAGATAGCAATAGAGATCGAATCGCCCAAAAAGACTGAAAATAAGAATTCCGTTTCTCATCACATTTGAGCCTGAAGTAAGCGCCCACCAGCTAAGCAGATGTTTGTTGAAGTGACGATACCATTTTTCAGTAGCTTTGGGATCATGCGCGTCGGCTTCGTCAAGTACTTCAATCGTCTTCTCCTTTCGGAATCTCAGAATGTTTTGCTTGTTTACATAGTCGTAAAAAAGAATAAATGTTAGCCACTGAAAAAATCCATCACGCCTGAATGTCTCCTTCATCTCCTTCAAGCTTGGATTTCTCTGACCTCTGTCGGAATGTGTGTAATAGGCATACATTCCCTTGTAATATTCGTAGATATTAGACTTTATACTGTGTGCTCCACCGGCAATTAAGCCCATTGCCGCAATACCCCATATTGTAAGTTCATCTATATAATGAAACACGGCAAAGAAGTAACATGAGATAAATACTAAGTTATCCATGATAGCATCTAAAACACGGCCGTTTTCAGATTTTTGATTGTACAAACGGGCGGCCTGACCATCAGCACTATCCAAAACTCCCGCAATTGTTACTAATATGAAGGCGGTAGCGGTAAAGCGAATATCATCCTGCCAGTAAAGCAAAAAGCCACCAAAAACACCAACCACCATTCCAAGATAGGAGATTCCGTTGGGATTGAAACCTAAGGCGTGCAGCCATTTAGCAAAAATATAGCCCAATGGACGGCTAAAAAGCAAATCGTAGGTTTCCTCTGTATCACTAACCTTTATAGACTTATAATAATCTTTAAAAAACGGTATAGAAGTTAGCTTCATTATCGCTGAGCGTTGTAGTTACGTGCGCAGCAAATTCTTGCTGAGATTTAGCTGCTTTGTTCGACATTTGAACATATTTCAAAACAAGAAGCAAAGATAATGATTGTATCGAAATAACACGAATTACAATTCGCCCTAAAAGGTCTTAATTGAGTTGAGAATATTTGAAGTACTTGTTTTAGAGTTGGGTAGTGCGAAGTATTTATCCTGAGTAGCGATTCCTTAGCTTGGCGGGGCTCAGAATGTGAATTACTGCTTTATGATAAATTAATGGATAGTGTCATGTCAATATTCATTTGTCGTGATAAAGCTATCGGGTTATGTGGAGCTTGTTTTGCAGGTGGAACTCTTAGTTTCTAAATCTAAAAGTTTGCGAGAATATAGCTTTGGCATGATAACAGGAAGGTCGTGTTGGGTAACATCGTAGTATATCCACAAAAATGTGGTGTATGAGACATTAGCATGCATTAGCAGAGTTTATGAGCAGGGCACCTTCCGGCACAAGGCCGGAATGACGATTCTGCCGCAAACCTATTGTACAGTCAATATTCATCTGTCGCATTAAGGCTGTCTGGTTTTATGGAGCTTGTAGTACCATGTCATTTTTGTTTCTACACCGTAAAAGTTTACGACAGTATAGCTCTTTTGACATGACACTATAATCCATGGTGACGCAAAGCAGTCGAACCATGACGGTACGAATTTCACCAATGCTATCCAGAGCATTAAATTCTTTGCTGAAAGAAAGGAATTCTCAGTTTAAGAATGCATCATCGACTCTAACCACTCCCCATCATCCTTCTACGGGGCTCAGGATGGATGAGCTTGGATTTTATCTTCAGCTTCAGCCAAAGTCTTATCCTCAATCCTAAACTTACCTTCTCAATCCGAAGCGGGTTTCCCGTTCAATGCGTGACAAAAGCGTGACCTTTGGATCTGTTAAAAAGCGCCAAAGTAATCCTGTCCATGAGTTGTGATAATGGAGATCGTTGTAATATTCACCCGCTATCTCTCTCACTTTAGGGAGATTATTCCAGGGAACTCCGGGAAAATCGTGATGCTCGTTATGATAGCCAACATTGAAAGCAATTTTATTCAAAGGACCGTAATAACTATAGGTTTCCTGTCCATCACGAACAACAAAATGCTCCTGAATCCAGCGTGCCCCGACGGGATGTAGTCCAAGCCCGAAAAATGTAGATACAATCAGATAAATCAACCCACCCCATCCGAAGAAATAGAGTATAGCCGCATCGTAGGAAAGCGTTGCCACATAATTGGCAACAACCCAGCCCATTGGCATCGGTATTTTTTTCATGGTAAAAGAGCGAAGCGCCAGTAAGAAACTGTACAAAATTATCCATACCGATTTTCCAATCAGTCCGTGATTGAACAGCGTAATTTCCCATTTTCGAGGCATATCCGCATCAACCTCATGCTCTCCCTGATGCGCGTGATGCTTTAGATGATACGTTTGAAATGAAATTGCGGAGGGAATAGCTGTGGGTAAATTGATAAGCAAGGCAGCCAAACGATTCATGTTTTTGCTTTTGAACACCAATCCGTGAACAGAGTCATGAAGAAGTGTATAGCAAGCATGATTGGCAAATGCGCCAAAAACATAAGTACCAATTAAAATCACCCACCAGGGTTGATCGTGTACCAGCCAAACCGCGGCGGTTTGAGCTACTAAAACGAGTATAATATACCCGAACGTAGCAGGATTCCGCTCCATTAGATTTTTTATTCCGGGATATTTATTCAGAATTTCCCGACGCCGACCAGCATGTGGCTCGGGTTCATCACTTTGTATAAAACGATCAGCAGTTTCTGCAGACATAGCTGTAATTATGTTATTTATGCTTTAAAAACGTTGTAAAAATACTAAAAAAACGAGCTGTTTGCATTGAATAATGCTTATTCGATTTCTTAAAGTTTCGAAAAATAAAGGGTAAATCTCGACAGCCCAATACTTACTGGGTTTAAAAAATTGAGCTTTTTTCCGGGTTGATTTCTTTAGACTACTCCAACCTAACTCTTCTTAGTAAGCTTGCTTCCATCTTTGTCTCCCCAAATCGCTTTATTGCGCTGACGCTCCGCTATTCTTGAGACAAAAATACTTAATTCATACAAACCAAAAATCGGGACGGCCATAATGATTTGGGAAAGCGGGTCGGGTGGAGTGAGAAATGCGCCAACCACAAAACAAAAAACTAAGGCGTGGCGACGATAGGTGCGCATAAACTGTGGCGTCAAAATTCCCACTTTCGATAAGAAATAAGAGACCATCGGCATTTGAAAGATAAATCCACACGCGAGAACCCACAGTGTTAACGTCGAAAAGTATTCATTTATATCAAACTCATTGATGATTACCGTCGATATTTGAAACTGGGAGAAAAACTGAACCGCAAAAGGCGTGAGAACAAAATAGCCGAACAGCACGCCTATCATAAAGAGAAACGAGATCCCCGCCACGGTAAACTTGGTTCGAAACTTCCCTACCTGCTCCATTGCAGGTTCCACAAACATATAAAGTTGATAGAAAAAAACCGGAGCGCCCAGAATTCCGCCAACAACCAGCAAAGTTCCCCAATATGTAAAGAACTGAGAGGGTAATTTTCGACTTTGCAGCGTGAGGTCAATAGCATCAATGCCAAGCAGATCGTAGATAAAAAAGGAACTGTTGGTGGGCCCGAGCATTACTTTATTGATGAAAAACTCGTTAAAGTAAACCGCTATAATAATCCCCAGCACCATTCCAATCATCCCTTTCAAAATGCGCCAGCGCAATTCTTCGAGGTGATCCAGAAATCCCATGTTGTCGCTGGGATGCGGAGCGCGATTTGCTTCGGGCGGATGCTCTCCCATAATTTTTCTGTCAGCGTTCGCCATTCAATATTCTATCGGCCGAGATATGTTTTATTTTCTTTTGCTTCAGATTCAGTGAACTCTTTACTCTGCTGTGACAAAATCATAGAGCGGATGAGCTTCACACATCTCTGTAATTTGGCTGCTTACTTCATAATCTGTGTCCTCATCGCCGGGCTTTTGAATCACTTTATCTATCAATTCAGCCACGCGTCTGAATTCGGCTTCTTTGAAACCGCGTGTTGTCATAGCCGGCGTCCCGATTCTGATGCCTGATGTCACAAACGGACTTTCAGGATCGTTGGGAACCATGTTTTTATTTACAGTAATCTGAGCGGCTTCAAGTACCTTCTCGGCTTCTTTGCCATTGATACCTTTGTTTCGCAGATCTACCAATATGAGGTGATTATCTGTTCCGTCACTCACCAAATTGTATCCAAGCTCGTTAAGTCTCTGAGCCAAAGCCTGCGCGTTTGAGACCACTTGCTGTTGATAGGTTTTAAATTCAGGCTGTAACGCTTCGCCAAAAGCAACTGCTTTAGCAGCAATCACGTGCATAAGCGGTCCGCCAATAGATCCAGGAAATACAGCGGAGTCAAATAGTTCGCTCCAGTTCTTTGTGCGCCCCGATTTAGGAGCTACTTTTCCAATCGTGTTTTCGCTGTCCTTTCCAATGAGAATCATTCCGCCACGGGGACCACGCAGCGTTTTGTGGGTTGTGGTTGTAACCACGTGCGAGTATGGTAATGGATTATTTAATACTCCTGTAGCGATAAGTCCGGCTGTATGAGCCATATCCATCCATAAGAAAGCGCCCACTTCATCTGCAATTTCACGAAAAGCTTTGTAATCCATATCGCGTGGATAGGCTGAAGCTCCAATCGAGATCATTTTGGGTTTTACTCTTTTGGCTTTATCGCGAATAGCATCCATATCCAGGCGTCCGGTAACTTCGTCAACACCGTAAAACTCAGCGTTATAAAGCATTCCCGAAAAGTTAACGGGGGAACCGTGTGTTAGGTGACCTCCATGAGCTAAATTCAATCCCAAAAAAGTGTCACCCGGCTTCATCAATGTCAGATAAATAGCCATATTCGCGGTCGCTCCTGAGTGAGGCTGTACATTTACCCAATCGGCATCGTACAGTACTTTCGCACGTTCGCGGGCAACTTCTTCCACCATATCAACATACTCACATCCTCCGTAATAACGCTTGCCGGGAAGTCCCTCAGCGTATTTATTTGTCAGTGCCGTTCCCATGGCCGACATAACTGCTTTAGAAGCAAAATTTTCAGATGCTATCAGCTCAAGATTCAGATTTTGGCGATCTGTTTCCTTTTCTATGAGACTGAAAATTTCAGGATCCTGAAGTTTTAAACTTTTCATGATTCTAAGAATGTAAGGTAGGTTGAATTATGTGTATAAGACCTGTGATGATAGAGATCGTTTTATAAGAAATCTATTTCTCTTCAGTTAACGAGTGAATTTTTTTAACTCTTCGCTCATGGCGACCGCCTTCAAACTCAGCGTTAAGCCATGCTATGGTAATTTTCTTAAGTTCTTCAATGGGAAGCATTCGACCGGGCAGACAAAGTATGTTAGCGTTATTATGCTGTCGGGTTAAGGCAGCGCTTTCTTCGTTAAATCCCAGCGCGGCTCTTACACCACGAACTTTATTTGCCGTAATGCACACGCCCTGACCGCTTCCACATACAAGAATACCTTTTTGATAAGTTCCGTTTCCGACACTTTCAGCCACTTTTACAGCAAAGTCGGGATAATCAACAGATTCAGCTGAAAATGTACCTTTATCATCACATTCGTAACCGAAACTTTTCAACAGTTTTTTAATCTCTTCTTTCGTTTCAAAACCTGCGTGATCACTGCCTATTGGGATTGTCATGGATAGCAATTGATTTATTTTAGATTTGGGTCGAAAGGTACGAAATTAAGGATATAATTAAGAATTTTGCGAATCGATCTTCGATTCTAAGTTGCGTTTTTCCCATGCCTTCATCTTTAATTCTTTTAATTTGTTGCAACCTATGGCCTGCCGTTTCTTATACAGGCACTGCCAATAAAAAAACTTCAACAGATTGTTGACTGAAACGAACCTGAAATCACATAACCTGTAATTAGTCTCACCCTTATTCATGACCCTGCGAAACTTTTAAAAAACAGCCATCGCCTTTGCCCGGTCGGACTATCCAAGCTGGAAACACACGCTCGAAAAAGAATTCCGGATCGCTTATTTCGATCAGCGGAGGCTCAATCAAAGCAACGTACTACCTGTTAAAATCGATTATGTAGCTGTCGGATGTGACATTATCCGGTGGCTAAAAAAGAAGATTTAATCTCACATCGATCACAGAATGACAAAAAAACAGCTTCAAAAATTACAATTTGAATGATTTGATTCTCCTGCCTGCAAATAAGTCAGCGAAGGAAGATCGGAACGGGATGTGCAGTATGGAGAGTGAAATAAATACAACAAGAATGGATTTCAAACGATATGAATTTCAATAAATTTACAGTAAAGGCACAGGAGGCAATTCAGGCCGCTACCGAGCTTGCTCAAAATAAAGGGCAACAGGCGCTCGATCCTCTTCACGTGCTCAAAACGTTTTTGGCCGATCAGGACAACGTTATAAATGTGATTCTAAAAAAAATCGGAATCTCAGTTGCCACGCTCCACAACGAACTCGATACCGCCATTGGAAAACTTCCGACCGTTAAAGGCGCTTCTGTTAGCGGTCAGTATCTCTCCAATGAGTCGAATGAAATTTTTGACAAAGCCCAAAAAGAAGCCTCTGAGCTTGGTGATGAGTATATCTCTTCCGAGCACGTGCTCATCGGAATGGTGCAATCGAAAGGTGAAGCCACCCGCCTCTTGAGAAATCACGGGGTAACCAAAGACAAAATTCTAAAAGTGCTTCAGGAAGTCCGCGGCGGACAAAAAGTCGATGATCCCAACGCCGAAAGCCGGTATCAGTCGCTCAAGCGTTTTACAATGGACTTAACCGAAGCGGCTGAGCGCAATCAGCTTGATCCGGTAATTGGCCGCGATCAAGAGATACGCCGCGTGATGCAGATTCTCGCTCGTCGCACCAAGAATAATCCCGTTCTGGTGGGCGAACCCGGCGTGGGTAAAACCGCCATCGCTGAGGGATTAGCCCTGCGTATTTTTAACGGTGATGTGCCCGATATCCTGAAATCAAAGAAAATCATGGCGCTCGACATGGGCGCATTAGTAGCCGGAGCGAAATACAGAGGCGAATTTGAAGACCGCCTGAAAGCTGTGGTGAAAGAAGTGACAGAATCTGACGGAGAGATCATCCTTTTTGTGGATGAGATGCACACATTGGTCGGCGCTGGAAAATCAGAAGGTGCCATGGATGCCGCCAATATTTTAAAACCAAGTCTTGCCCGCGGTGAACTCCACGTAATCGGTGCCACTACACTCAACGAATACAGAAAATATGTGGAAACCGACAAAGCTCTTGAGCGTCGTTTCCAGCCCGTTATTGTGGCTGAACCTTCGGTAGAAGACACCATTTCCATACTGCGCGGACTCAAAGAACGCTACGAACTTCATCACGGAGTTCGCATAACAGACTCTGCGTTGATCAACGCGGCTGAGCTTTCCCATCGCTACATCAGCGACCGTTTTTTACCTGATAAAGCTATTGATTTGATTGATGAAGCCGCCTCCCGTCTCCGCATCGAGATCGATTCTATGCCGGAAGAACTGGATAATATTGATCGTCAGATTCGTCAGCTTGAGATTGAGCGCGAAGCCTTAAAAAGAGAAAGTGATGAATCCAAAATGGAAAGTATCAATCGTGCTTTAGCCGATCTTCAGGAGGAATACAAAGCCCTTAAAGGCCACTGGCTCACCGAGAAAGAGACGATCCAAAAAATTCGTGAGCTCAAACAGGCGATTGAAACCGCTAAAATTGAAGCCGAACGTGCTGAGCGTAATTCAGAATATGAGCGCGTGGCTGAGCTACGCTACGGAACCATCAAAAAACTGGAGCAAGAACAAGCTGATGAAAAAGCTAAGCTGGACGATATTCAGACTACAAAATCGATGCTGAAAGAAGAGGTCGATGCTGAAGATATTGCTCAGATTATCGCCCGCTGGACCGGCATTCCCGTTTCCAAGATGCTGCAGGGTGAGCGTGAAAAACTGCTCCATCTCGAAGATGTCTTACATGAGCGCGTAATTGGTCAGGATAAGGCGATTGAGGCTGTTTCTGATGCTGTGCGCCGCTCACGAGCCGGATTGCAGGACGACGCCCGTCCGATTGGTTCCTTTATCTTCCTCGGCTCAACCGGTGTGGGTAAAACGGAACTTGCCCGGACATTGGCTGAATATCTGTTTAATGATGAACATGCCATGGTCCGTCTCGATATGAGTGAGTACATGGAGCGTCACAGCGTTTCGCGACTCGTTGGTGCGCCTCCCGGCTATGTCGGATATGATGAAGGCGGCCAATTAACCGAAGCCGTGCGCAGAAAACCATACTCTGTAATACTGCTCGATGAGATTGAAAAAGCGCACTCAGATGTGTTTAATATTCTTCTTCAGGTGCTCGATGAAGGTCGTTTAACGGATAACAAAGGCGTTACCGTCGATTTCAAGAATACGATTATCATCATGACCAGTAACCTGGGATCTCATAAGATTCAGGAGGAGATTGAGAAAACAGAGGGTGATCTGAATGAAACGCAGCATCAAAAACTGCAGGATGAATTGTATGATCTGCTTAGAAAAACCATTCGTCCCGAGTTTCTCAACCGTATTGACGATGTGATTGTATTTCATCCGCTTGGAAAAGAGGATCTGCGTAAGATTGTGGATATTCAGCTCAGACGATTCCACGCTATGCTTAAGAAAAATAATGTTAGGCTGCGTGTGAATAATGATGTAAAAGACTGGCTTTCCGCCCGTGGATTTGACCCTGTATTTGGCGCACGTCCGCTTAAGCGACTTATTCAAACCATGCTGGTGAATCAACTCGCCAAACTGCTATTGAAGCGTGAAGGCGATGATTACATGGAGTTTGAGGCCACTATCGATAAAACACTTGACAAACTCACATTCGCGGAGGTTTTCGACAACGTAGACGCCTGGGCAGATGAAGCTTAAGGCTGAGAAGGGATCCATGGTGAGCTTGTCGAACCATGACGCGACAAAACTCACCATGGAAACAAATCACCTTGCCTTACCAGGGACAGCAGAAGCTTAGACCAGACCGAGTCCTGTATGGAAAAGGGGGATCTACATTGAGTGCTGAGCCACTACATCCATCCTTATCCGCCAACCAGCGGACGAATGATGACGGGGAACACTGAATCGTCGAGTAATAACCCCTTTCACCAGCTTCAGAAATCAAAGAATATTCTATTGGCTAAGCCCATCTCACCACCCTTCGACAGGCTCAGGATGGATTTTGGGCGTTGGCTTGGTAATTACTTTAAACTTCTTACTCCCTAAAATGAGATCTTTCCTTCTTGTGTTGGATCCATATCGTACAGTGAAGAAACCGTGGTTTGAATCATCTTGTACCAGTCAGAACCGTGGCGGTCGTTGATCTCGTAAAAATCACCAAAATCGTGGGGGCGGGTTTTCATGGCCCACTCCTCTTTCTTCTCGTTATATACCGGCTGAATGTGCAATAACTCATGGTACACGAGCATAAATTTGGCATTGTGATCGAGCATATCCCACACCTCTCCGGAGATCTCAATCAGATAATCATTTCCTGAGTAGTATTTCACCTCACGGCTGCACTTCATGCACTTGGCTACGTTGGTTTTGCTCAGATGCGGGTACACGAGAAAGTATCCAACTTCGGCGGGACGAAGGTCAAAATTTTCTGTCTCAATTACTTCAAGCGCAATTTTCTCTACTTCCTTCGATTCGAGGAGTTCTTTTCCTGACAACGCGACTTTTTCACGGGGATCAAATGCCTGACTAACACCAAAATCATCTTCAGTATTTTCAGTATTGTCAACTTGTGATGCCTGAGCGGATGATTCTATTGGTTCTTCGTTCTCTTCAGGTTTATTAAAATCTTGTGATTCTTCCATGCTTAATACTCTAATTTTTCTATGGGTTTCAATTCTTTTCTTGTCCAAAAAGCAGCCTTTAAGATAACGCTGATTCTTGTTCTCTTAAACATTTTTTCTAACTAATCGTATATACTCAGCTGAATGATCATTTTAAAAACTGGTAGATTTCCGACTATTCCGCTAACTAATTGATTCAGAACAGTCGAAATTGAACCATTTTTAAAAAACTAAAACGATGATATTTATCCGAATAATAATCACAAAAACATATAAAGAGATAAACTTATGGAACGCAATGATATCGTAAAATCCGGCATCAGTTTTGGAACCGCTTTGGCTATCGCAATCTCGTGGTCGCTCAATAAATCTGTCCTGTGGGCAATCCTTCATGGAATGTTTTCATGGTTTTATGTGATTTACTATGTGATGTTCTATTAATAATGAATAGGTGATTGATGCGTAGATCTTCCGGAAAAACAGGAAAAGAATCCACCACAAATAAGAAATCGCAGAACAGCAAAAAAACACTTGGTGGATTTTCATCCCGGAGTGATGGCTTCATAATCAATCGTTTCAGGAGACGTGAGGAGGTAAACTCAGAACCTGTTCCCTGGTGTGAGCATTCCTATTATTTCAAAGACAATGATCGTGCATTCACCACCGATCCTTTAAATCTTAGCGGTAATTATAGGGTAGTTCAAACTTCGGGAATGCTACTCGACAGCATTCTACAATCCTGCTATCCGGATGCAAAGCCCATACTCGCACTTCTTCCCAAGGCCGCTAATGGCAACCTGACAGTGGTTCTCAGGAATCACATCGATAAAATTGGAGCGCTCGTTGTTAATCATCCGAATGAAATTCACGCTCTGAATATTGCTGATTTCTGCTCGGCCCGGGGCGAAAATTCCATTTGCGTCACATCACAAGACGTGACCGATTTTGAGTGCGACATCAACCTTTTTGATCTGATTGTACTTGATGAATCGGAGTGTCAGCGAAGTGAAATGTCAATTGACGCTGTGTGGCACGCTCTCAAGCCCGGCGGACTTTTTATTTACATTGAGCAAACAAACTCCTCAAACCAACTTCCGTTTATTCGTTCAAAAGCAGAAAAAGAGAACGCGATTTTTGAAGATCTCTCAGAAGTAGCGGAAAATCATCCATCTGTTGATTTTTTTGAAAACAGCCTTAGCATTTCAAATGACAAAGGCCGAAGAACCCAATTCTCTGTAATTAGAAAAATGGAAGCCTCAAACACCGACAAAATTCCGGATTTTTGCTCACCGAAACTTGTTCCTATTGAAGGCGAAGCTACCATTTCTATACTATCTGACTTTTTAAAGAATCATCAGCTTCATTTTGGGATTTTTAAGGAGAATAAGATTGTGAGTATGACGGAGCTGGTCTCACATATCGCTACCGGAGCGGCTCACTGGAATATTATTCAGCCCGGCATAACAGTATTATCCGGTGATCTTTCGAATCCCATTCCCTCCTTTGATTTGGCCCTTCATCCTTATTTCTATGACAAAGAATGCGAAACCATTTCACTATCAGATGATGAATTATTAAAACTCCTATCTGATGAAAAATTGCCCGTTCAGAAAGGTGGAAATTTTGTACTGACCTGGCAGGAAGAAAAAATTGGATTACTCGTGGTTAGAGAAGGCAAAATGATTAACCACATCCCCAAACGCTGGAAAGGCGCTGCTGATGAGAT
>Ga0136600_1000521_pt1 | contig 20557 bp, 20 predicted proteins | sample AntRauMFilla2698_FD_104634 | JGI IMG/M metagenome (GOLD analysis project Ga0136600, IMG submission 104634) | Saline lake microbial communities from Rauer Islands, Antarctica - Metagenome Filla 2 #698 | ecosystem: Environmental > Aquatic > Non-marine Saline and Alkaline > Saline | place...
CGCTGCACTCTCCCCTGCCCTGATCAACGCCTGATCGGTCGAGACACGGTGCGACGAGACCGTGCTGAGATATCCGATGGCCTCGACAAGGTTGGTCTTGCCCTGCCCGTTGCGCCCCACGAAGAGAGTCGTGCCCGGCGTGAGCTCGATGTCTGCTCGCGCGTAGTTGCGAAAATCGACGAGCGTCAGGTGCGTGACGTGCACGCCGGTCAGCGCAAGAGCAGATTGGGCTGCAACAGGTACCGGTAGTTGTCAGAGCCCGGTTGGTCCTTCGAGGACTGGCTCGTGATGAGAACCGGACCCGGCTTGTTCGGGTTGTCGGTCTTGGTGAACGACATCCGCACGAACTCGCTGTGCACCGACGCGAGACCGTCAATGAGAAATTGTGGCTTGAGTGACACCGTCATGTCACCCCCGGTGACATGGGCATCAATGCTCTCGGAGGCTTGCGCGTTCTCTGATCCGATCGCTTCGAGAGTGAGCCCCTCCTCGCCAAAGGTGTAGCGCAGAGCAGCATCACGCTCGAGCACCAGCGCCACACGACGAGTCGCTTCGACGAGCTCGGCCGTGTTCATGACCGCGTAGTTATCCACCGTCTCGGGGAACAACCGCTTGACGGGCGGAAAATTTCCCTTGATGAGAAGGGAGGTGACGGTCTTCGCGTCGGCCGAGAAAGCGATCAATTCACGATCGCCGCCCGTGACGATCGTGACCGTGACCGCAGCGCTGTGAGCAAAGATCTTGCCGATCTCCGACAGGGTGCGCGAGGGAACCAGGGCAGTGACACCGACGTCGACGGCCGTCGATTCCCAGTCGATCTCGCGAACGGCAACGCGATACCGATCGGTGGCGACAAGGGAGAGCCGATTCTCGACGATCTCCAACTGCACTCCCGTGATGACGGGTGTCACGTCATCGCGCGACGCAGCAACGGCCACTTGCCCGACGGCCGCGGAGAAGGATTCCCCCGGAAGCTTGCCGCTGGGCCCGTCGACCACGGGCAGGCTCGGGTACTCCTCCACCGGCATGCTCGAGAGGGTGAAGCGTGCTGATCCGCACGTGACAGCGATCTTCGACTCGGTCGTCGAGAACTCGACAGGTGCTGCCGGCAGGCGCGAGGCAATCTCGGCGAGCAAACGGCCGGAGACGAGGACAGTGCCCTCTTCGGTGACATCTGCGGCGATGGTGGTCTGTGCCGAGACCTCGTAGTCGAACGATGACAGGGTGACGCCCGCACTGTCGGCACGGACGAGCACGCCGCTCAAGATCGGAAGCGTCGTGCGCTGGGGAAGGAGCTTGACGGCGAACGACACAGCATCACTGAGTACGTCGCGGTTGACCTGGAACTTCACGCTGCTGCCTCTCGGTCGTTCCTCACCGGAATCCCGGGCCTCCCATACTGGCACAGCGGCTCACGTCGCGGCGGGCAGGAGAAAGTTATCTCTTCTAGCTTCTTCATTGTGTTAAAGAACAACACCATTAACCACTGTGCACAGTGTGGATAACGTGGCGTGTCAGGCCGATGCTGGCTGAACCACACGCGTGTAAGTTGTGCACTCGCGGTGGGAAAGCGGCGTCACACTCGTGGGCAGCGCCTCGGTGTGCGAGAGCCGTGCTCACAGGCACGAGCGATGAGTGAACAATCCGTCCCCACCCCAAGCAGGGTTATCCACAGGCTGTCCCCAGTGTGAGAAAGTGCCCTCGAGCCTGGAAATTAGCTGTATCGGTTGTTCTGCTTGATCCTGCTGGTGAGCTCGGTGACCTGGTTGTAGATCGAGCGGCGCTCTTTCATGAGCTCGCTGATTTTCTTGTTGGCGTACATCACGGTGGTGTGGTCGCGGTTGCCGAAGAGCTGCCCGATCTTGGGCAGGGAGAGGTTGGTCATCTCGCGGCACAAGTACATGGCGATCTGTCGTGCGGTCGCGACGGCTTGCGAGCGCGATGAGCCGTAGAGGTCATCGACCGTGAGCTTGAAGTAGGCCGCGGTGTGGTTGATGATGTCGACCGGCGCGATGACGTTGTCCTCATCGAGGGTGATGAGATCTTTCAGCACGGTCTGCACGAGCTGGAGGTCGACGGGCGTGCGGTTGAGGTTGGCGAATGCCGTGACGCGAATGAGCGTGCCCTCGAGCTCGCGAATGTTGCTGGAGACTTTAGACGCGATGTACTCGAGCACATCGTCGCGCACCTGGAGGCGATCATTTTGTGCCTTCTTGCGCAGGATGGCGATGCGTGTCTCGAGGTCGGGAGCCTGGACATCCGTAATGAGTCCCCACTCAAATCGGCTTCGCATGCGGTCTTCAAAACCCGTGAGGTGCTTGGGGGGCAGGTCGCTCGTGATGACCACCTGCTTGTTGTGATCGTGGAGCGTATTGAAGGTGTGGAAGAAGGCCTCTTGCGTGGAGTCCTTACCTTGGAGAAATTGAATGTCGTCGATGAGGAGGATGTCGATCTCGCGGTATCGCGACTGGAAGACGCTCGCCCGGTTGTTCGCAATCGAGTTGATGAAGTCGTTGGTGAATTCTTCGCTGGAGACGTACCGTACGCGGATTCCGGGGTACAGGCTCTCGGCATAGTGCCCGATGGCGTGCAGAAGGTGGGTTTTGCCCAGGCCCGACTCGCCGTAGACGAACAGCGGGTTGTAGGCCTTGGCTGGTGCCTCCGCGACGGCGACAGCAGCAGCGTGCGCAAACCGGTTGGAGCCCCCGATGACAAAGTTATCGAAGCTGTACTTGCTGTTGAGTCGACTATCACCTCGCCGACCACTCGATTCGATCGGAGCAGCGGAGGTCGATTGCTCGATGTAGGGGGCAGAGGAGTCGCTCGTCTCGAGGGACGGCTCGAGGCCTTCGTGCTGAATCTCGGGGTTCACGACGATCGCGAAACTCGTGACCTGATCGCCGGCCACGGTGGTCAGGGCGGTGAGAAGCGGTAACCGGATGCGCTGCTCGAGCATGCCTCTCGTCAGTTCGTTCGGCACCTCCAGGTAGAGAGTGCCCGCCATGACTCCGCGTGGTTCGACGAGGTTGATGAACCCGTGCAGCTGGGGAGTGATGCGCTCGTCAGTCGTGAGGGCGGTGCGGACCGAGTCCCACAGCTCCTGCGGGGAGTCGGTGTCGTCCGCCATGACGCAAATCCTTATCTTTGACGTGGAAGGGGGCTGAAGCCGACCGCATCACGAGGGCGGACGAACCACCCGCCTACTGTAGTTCGAGTCGGCATGTCGTGACCAACGATGCGCCAACGATGGGGATAATGCGGGCTCGTTACCCCTCAGGGTTTGACCGTCACAGTCGGCAGACCTATTGTTAACCGGTTGACTTCTGTCTGCGCTCGTCTTCGACCGTGACAGGCAGCTTCCCTTCCATCGTCGCAGCCCGTAAGGGCCGAGGAGATCAGACCATGAGCAAGCGCACGTTCCAGCCCAACAACCGCCGTCGTGCCAAAGTGCACGGCTTCCGCCTTCGCATGCGCACCCGCGCGGGCCGCGCGATCCTCGCGGCTCGTCGCCGCAAGGGGCGCACCGAGCTCTCGGCCTAAGCAGAAGCTCCTCGAGGTGCTGGCGCGCGCGCACCGCATCCTCAGCGGTGACGACTATCGCCGGGTCGTGCGGCGAGGACGCCGTACACCCACGAGAGTTGCCGTGATTTACCGGGCCCCCTCCCCCGAGCCCGGCGCGCGTCCTCGGTTTGGTCTGATTGTGTCCGGTCAGGTGGGCAACGCGGTGCATCGCAATCGGGTGCGGCGTCGGCTGCGTGCCATTTGCGCCTCCTCCCTGTCGATGCCGTTGACGGGGGATATCGTGATCCGCGCTCTCCCAGCCGCATCCGATGCTGACTGGGATACCCTGCGTGCGGAGATCGATGGCGGTCTGCGACGGGTGGTGACGGCATGAGCGGTGAGGTGGCTATCCGCGTGGTGCGCGCGATCGGCCTCGTGCCGCGGAACATCGTCGTCGGCCTGCTGCACGTGTATCGCGCCGTGATCTCCCCTCTGTACGGTGATGTTTGCCGGTACTACCCGAGCTGTTCCGCATACGGGCTTCAGTCAGTGCAGGAACACGGGGTGGTGCGAGGTGGCTGGCTGACCACTCGCCGACTGGTGCGGTGTCACCCGTGGTCTGAGGGCGGCATCGACGACGTTCCTACCCAAGAGAGCAGCCACTACCGGCGGACCAGGTTTGGTTTTATTACTTTGGAAAGAAAGGCGTAGCCCCCCGCATGGACATTATCGGAGGCATTCTCTGGCCCATCAAGTGGGTGATCGAGGCGATTCTCGTCGCCTTCCACTCACTGCTCACGGCGGTGGGAATGCCGTCCGCTGACGGACTGACCTGGGTCCTTGCGATCGTCGGCCTCGTGATCGTGGTGCGAGCGGCGCTCATCCCGGTATTCGTTCGACAGATCAAAAGTCAGCGCAAGATGCTGGAGATCTCACCCGAGCTCAAGAAGGTGCAGGACAAGTACAAGGGCAAAAAGGACCAGTTCTCGCGAGAGGCTATGTCGCGAGACACGATGGCCCTGTACAAGAAGCACGGTACCAACCCCCTCTCGTCGTGCCTTCCTCTCCTGTTGCAGATGCCTATTTTCTTCGGCCTGTTCTCTGTTCTTAATGATGTCTACGCTGGCCGCCCCAGCGTCGGTCTCCTCACGCCGGAATTGTCGGCAGAGTTCGGGATCGCCCAGCTCTTCGGGATCGCGCCGCTCGGCAGCTCGATCGCGAGCTCCGAAGGGAACGTCGCGGTCATCATCATCGCGGTGATTCTCGTGATTCTCATGACGGCATCGCAGTTCTTGACGCAGCTGCAGATCATGTCGAAGAACCAGTCGCCCGAGATGAAGGCGTCACCGATGTATCGCCAGCAGCGCATCATGCTCTACCTGCTGCCGCTCGTCTTCGTCTTCTCGGGCTTCGCGTTCCCCATCGGCGTCATGTTCTACTGGTTCACCTCCAACATCTGGACGATGGTTCAGCAGTTCATCGTCATCAGAAACATGCCCACCCCGGGCAGCGAGGCGGCGCAGGCGCGCGAGGCACGTATCGCCCGCAAGCGCCAGCGCAAGGGTCTCGTCGACCCTGAAGAGGAAGGTGGCTCCCTCGCGGTGGAGGAGCCCAAAAAGCCTCAGCGTCAGCAACCCGTGAGTAAGCAACGAGCGAAGAAGAAGAAGTAGCCATGTCAGACACTCCCGTCACCCAGCTTGACGAGGCCGCGACCTCGTCGCTCGACGAGCAGGCCAGCTCCGCAGACGACCGCACCCTCGACGAGGGTGAGGTGGCGGCGGACTACCTTGAGGAACTGCTCGACATAGCGGACCTCGATGGTGACCTTGACATCGAAGAGCGCGCGGGCCGGGTCTACCTCTCGGTCGTGGCTGACGACGATGACGACCTGCGCACCCTCTCGAAGCCCGAGACGGTCAGTGCGCTGCAGGAGCTCACGCGGCTCGCTGTCTTGGCGCGCACGGGAGACTTCTCGCGTCTGATTCTCGACATCGCTGGCTCGCGAGACGCTCGGGCTGAGGAGCTTCGGCGGCTAGTCGAGCGGGCGTCGGAGCGCATCGACGAGGGCGCGGCCTCGGCGTCTCTTCCTCCCATGTCGAGCTACGAGCGCAAGCTCGTGCACGATCTCGTCGCTGAGCGCGGGTTCACCTCTGCGTCAGAGGGCGAGGGCGCCGAGCGCCACACGGTCATTCGTCGGGCCTAGCCGATGTTTCACGTGAAACATGCCGGGCCTAACGATGCGGGGTGACCCGCGTGCACGGTGACGTTGAGCCCGAGCCCGCCGTGGCCGGTCAGATTGTCGGCGCGTCGCTCGAGGGCGTACGCGCGTTTGCCGCGGATCTTGTCCAGCACGGCGAAGAGCTGGGCCTCATCGGCCCTCTCGAGGGGTCTCGGTTGTGGTCTCGCCACATCTTAAATTGTGCGCTGGTGGCGCCCTTTCTGCGCGAGGGCGCTCGCGTGGCCGATGTCGGAAGCGGGGCTGGGCTCCCCGGGCTTGTGCTTGCCCTCGTCCGGCCCGATGTCGATCTCGTGCTGATTGAACCCATGGAGCGGCGCACCGACTGGCTCCTCGCGGAAGCATCCCGATTAGGTCTGCATAACGTCACGGTGATCCGCGCACGCGCCGAGGATGCTGTCGACGCAGGTCCCTTCGCGCAGGTCACTGCTCGTGCCGTGAGTGCTCTCACGAAGCTCGTGCCCGTGACCACGCCCCTCGTGGAGCCTCAGGGCGAGTTGCTGTTCCTCAAGGGCGCGCGAGTACACGACGAGATTGTCGCGGCGCGCGCCACTCTGCGTCGTCACGGCGTGACCGACTACGAAGTGCTCGAGTTGGGTGAGGGCTTGCTGCCGGAAGTGACCCGGCTGTTTCGGGCTACAGTGGTCGAGGCATCCGAGCCCTGATGGGTCGTGGTGCTGTGCGGGCGCTGACCTCAGCGCCCGTTTCACGTGAAACATTCGAGCGAAGGGCTGCGCGGTGACCTCCGACGGCAGGTATGACGACTCCACGCCCCTGGCGCGAGAGATCGCCGACATCACGCGACGTCGCCTGGCGCTCGAAGTGCGTCCCTTCCCCCTCCCGTCGGAGACACGGGTCATCACCGTGTCGAACCAAAAGGGTGGTGTCGGCAAGACCACGACGACCGTCAACCTCGCGGCCGCTCTGGCGCGCTCCGGTGCACGAGTGCTCGTGATTGATCTTGACCCACAGGGCAACGCCTCCACGGCCCTGGGGGTCGAGCACCGCGCCGAGACCGCGAGCGTGTACGACGTCGTGATCGGTGACGCTGCGTTGCAGGACGTCGTGCAGAAGAGCCCTGAGTTCGAGCATCTCTATTGTGTGCCCGCGACGATTCACTTGGCGGGTGCGGAGATTGAGCTCGTGTCGCTCGTGGCACGAGAGCAGCGCTTGCGCACCGCGCTCGATGCCTACCTGGCGCAAGTCGAGGAGCCCGTGCACTACGTGTTCATCGACTGCCCTCCCTCTCTCGGTCTCCTGACCATCAACGCGTTCGTCGCGGCGCGCGAGGTCCTCATCCCCATTCAGTGCGAGTACTACGCGCTCGAGGGCCTGAGCCAGTTGCTCAACAGCATCGAGCTCATCGAGAAGCACCTCAACCCTGATTTGCGAGTCTCAACGATCCTGCTCACGATGTACGACTCGCGCACGAACCTCGCCAATCAGGTGGCTGATGATGTCCGTCAGCACTTCCCCGATCAGGTGCTGACGACCTTGATTCCTCGCTCGGTGCGCATCAGTGAGGCGCCGAGTTACGGGCAGAGCGTCATCAGCTACGACTCCAGCTCCCCCGGATCACTCTCGTACCTCGAGGCAGCCGCGGAGATCGCCCAGAGAGGGGCTGCGACCTAATGGCAGCAAAGCGCACCGGACTCGGTCGCGGTATCGGTTCACTCATCCCGACAGCGGGGGGCGACCGACCCGTCGACGTGTTCTTTCCCCAACCGGCGGCCGCCGAGGGCGAGCTCGCCGCGGTGCCCGGGGCGCGACTGGCGGCGATTGCCCCGGCCGACATCGTGCCGAACCCGCAACAGCCACGCATCGAATTTGATGCGCAAGCGCTCGATGAGCTCGTCCACTCAGTGCGCGAATTCGGCGTGCTCCAGCCCATCGTCGTGCGCGAGCGCGACGGGGCTGCCGCTGGCGAGCCGCGCTACGAGCTCATCATGGGAGAACGCCGGCTTCGGGCATCTGCGATCGCCGGACTGGAGACAATCCCCGCGATCGTGCGCAACACGGCCGATGACGCGATGCTGCGGGATGCCCTTCTCGAGAACCTGCACCGTGCGCAGCTGAATCCCCTGGAGGAGGCCAGCGCGTACCAGCAGTTGCTCGAAGACTTCGGTATCACGCAGGATCTGCTCGCCCAGCGGCTCGGTCGCTCGCGCCCGCAAATCACCAACACCCTGCGATTGCTGCGACTGCCGGAGGCGGTGCAGTCTCGCGTCGCCGCAGGGGTGCTCAGTGCGGGTCATGCGCGCGCCATCCTCTCTGCCGGTAGCGCTGAGGCGATGCGTCGCCTCGCCGACAAGATCGTCAACGAGGAGCTGTCGGTGCGGCAGTCCGAGGCGGCAGCTCAGGCCATGAGCGGCAAGAGCTCCGGCTCCACCCCTCCCCCGCGAAAGCCGGCTGCCGGTGGTCGGCAGGGTCAGCTGAACGAGATCGCGGAGCGTCTCGGTGATCGACTCGATACTCGAGTCTCTATCTCGCTCGGTCAGAAGAAGGGCACGGTCGTCATCGATTTTGCGACGGTCGGCGATCTGAACCGCATTCTCGGGGAGCTGGGAGAGCCCGGCTTCCGCTGAGTGCCCCTCCTGCGGACCGGGTCAGCGGGTCAGTGGCGAGCGTCGCGAATCGCCGTCTGGGCGAGCTCGGCATACACCCACCCGACGTCGTGGCCGGCGGCGTCGAGCGCGAGCGCGAGCGTCGAGGTCTCGGTGAGTCCCGGCATGACGCTCGCTTCCAGGAACCACGGGGTTCCCGTGCCATCGACCATGAGATCGATCCGGCTCAGGTGGCGAAGACCCAGCGCGTCATGGGCGGCGAGCGCGGTCTGGGTGGCGCGCTCGACGACGGAGGGCTCGACGCGCGCGGGAGCGTAGAAGCGGGTCGCGCCCGCGTTGTAGCGCGCCTCGAAGTCATAGAAGCCCGAGAGGGGCTCGATCTCCACCGGAGGAAGGGCGACGGGGCCGTCCCCGGTGTCGATGATGCCGATGCAGATCTCGGTTCCGGTGATGCGCTGCTCGATCAAGGCAACATCGCAGTACGTATAGGCGAGCACCATGGCGCGCCGCAGCTCCTCGTCGGTGTCGACGAGGCTCACGCCCTGAGCGGAGCCGCCCTGCGCAGGCTTGACCGCGACAGGGGGTGGCAACTCCCCCCGCACGACATCGAGCACGCTCTCGGCCCCCAGCTCACGGAACGCATCGCGAGTCAGAGTGATCGAGTGCGGAGTCTGAACCCCCGCCCGCGTCACGAGCGTTTTCGCAGTCGGCTTGTCCCACGCCAGCCTCGTCGCGCTCGCCAAGGATCCGACATACGGTATTCCCGCGAACTCGAGCAGGCTGCGCAACGCGCCATCCTCGCCGCTCGCACCGTGCAGCGTCGGCCAGATCACGTCGGGCCGCTCGGCCATGAGTGCCGGCAGGAGAGAGGCATCGGGGTCACGCAACTCGACGTGCAATCCGTGCGCCGCGAGCGCGTCAGCGACCTGTCGACCGGAACGCAGGGAGATGTCGCGCTCGTGCGAGATCCCCCCGGCCAGAACAACGACGCGCTGAGCGTTGGCAGCGGAGCTGGTCATTGCGCGTTCGTGTCGGTCGAGCCGCCGCGGTGTGGTGTGCTGCGTCCCGCACCATCCCGCACGGTCCCCACGGGTCCGGTGGGAGCGAAGGTGTGCAGAAGCTCCAGCTCGCTTCGCACCACCGTGGCCAGCCTGCGCACGCCCTCTTTCACGAGTGCGGGCTCGGGGTAGCAGAAGGCGAGCCTGAGCGCACCGCGCCCCGAGCCGTCGGCATAGAAGGCGGTACCGGGGGTGTACGCGACAAGCTCTTTCACGGCTCGAGGGAGCATCCCCTTCGAGTCGAGACCGTCGGGAAGGGTGAGCCACACATAGAAGCCGCCGTTCGGGACTGTCCAGCTGAGCTCGGGCAAGTGGTGGTCGAGAGCATCGAGCATGGCGTCACGTCGCTCGCGGTACAGGTCTCGGAACACGTCGACCTGACCCCGCCAGTCGGCGCGATCCAAATAGTCGCTGATGATCATCTGGTTGAGAGAACTCGGGCTGAGGATGGCAGCCTCCGCCGCGAGAACGAGCTTTTCTCGGATAGCGTGGGGGGCGAGTGCCCACCCGACGCGGAACCCGGGGGCGAGGGTTTTCGAAAACGACCCCAAGTAGACGATGCCCTCGGCGTCCACCGATCGCATCGCTTGGGGCGCGGGGCGATCAAACCAGAGCAGACCGTACGGGTTGTCCTCGATGATCAAGATGTCGTTGCGGCGTGCAATATCCAGAATCTCCAGGCGTCGCTCGGCAGAGAGAGTCACCCCGGCAGGATTGTGGAAGTTCGGCACCAGGTAGAGCAGCTTGATCGATCGCCCGGCCGCGCCCAGCGAGGCGATTCTTTCCAGAAGCGCCTGCGGAATCATGCCCTCGTCGTCCATGTCGACGTGGGCCACTTCAGCCTGGTACGAGCGGAAGATGCCCATCGCCCCCACATACGACGGCGACTCGGCGATCACGACGTCGCCCGGGTTCAAGAACAGCTTTGCGACGAGGTCAAGCGCCTGTTGCGACCCCGTCGTGACGACGACATCGTCGACGCCGGCCCGCACTCCCTCGAGAGCCATGATCTCGAGAATGTGCTCGCGCAGCTCGGGGGTTCCCTGACCGGAACCGTACTGCAGAGCGGCGGGTCCGCGGTCGGCCATGACCCTTGCCATCGACTCGGCAACGGTGTCGAGAGGCAGGGCTGACACAGCGGGCATTCCGCCGGCGAGAGAGACTACCTCGGGCCGCGATGCGACCGCGAACAGGGCGCGCACCTCTGAGGTACTCAGGCCCGCGGTACGTTCGGCATAGTGCCCGTACCACGGGTCGAGGTTGGTGCCCTCGTGCGAAGTGGTCATGGTCGTGCATCCCGTCCTGTCCGGAGGATCATCATGCTCTCCCCCAGGATAGGCGAACCCGCCTACCAGACCACCCGCGTACCGCGAGCGCTAGGCGAGGTACTCGGCGAGATCAGCTTCCAGAGCTGGCTTGGGCTTCGCGCCGATGACGGTCTTGACGACCTCTCCGGCGCGGAAGACCTTCATCGCCGGAATCGAGGTGATCTGGTACTTCATCGCGGTCTCAGGGTTGTCGTCGACGTTGAGCTTGACGATGTCGATCTTGTCGCTGTTCTCGGTCGCGATCGCATCGAGGATGGGCGATACGGCGCGGCAGGGGCCGCACCACTCCGCCCAGAAGTCGACCATGATCGTCTTCTCGCTGTTGAGAACTTCGGCCTCGAAAGTGGCGTCGGTGACGTCTCGTGTGGACATGGAATCTCCTTCTGCTGGGATGACGGTCTGGCGAAGATCGATCAGGGATGTCAGGCGGGGACGGCCTCGACGCGAGATCGCGTGTCGTCGCTGAGCCCTTCAATGTAGTGCTGAGCATCCAGCGCTGCGACGGTGCCGCTCCCCGCGGCGGTGACCGCCTGGCGATACGTGGGATCGAGAACGTCTCCGGCCCCGAAGACCCCGGGCACGCTCGTGCGGGAGGAGCGACCCTCGACAGCTAGGGTGCCGTGCTCGGTCAGCTCGAGCACGCCGTGCACGAGGTGTGTGCGGGGGTCCGCCCCGATCGCGATGAAGAGGCCGCTGAGGTCGAGTGTCGACTCTTCGCCCGTGACCGTGTCGACGAGCCCGACGCCCGTGACGAGGTCGCCGCCGTAGATGTGCTGAACGCTCTTGTTCCAGACGAACTCGATCTTGGGATCTGCGTGCGCACGATCCTGCATCGCCGCGGACGCTCGCAGAGTCTCCGAGCGGTGGATGACGTACACCTTGTCGGCGAAGCGCGTGAGGAATGTCGCCTCCTCCATCGCCGAATCTCCGCCGCCCACGACCGCGACGGTCTTCTGGCGGAAGAAGGCGCCGTCGCACGTTGCGCACCACGAAACGCCGTAACCACTCAGTCGCGTTTCGTCCTCGAGACCGAGCTTGCGATAGGCGGAGCCGGTGGCGTAGATGATCGACAATGCTTCGTGGCGGTCACCGTTGCCGAGGGTCACGGCCTTGACGTCGCCGGTCAGCTCGAGGCTCACGACGTCGTCATAGACGATCTCGGTGCCGAACCGTTCGGCCTGCTGCTGCATGCGGGTCATGAGGTCGGGACCCATGATGCCCTCCGGGAACCCGGGGAAGTTTTCGACATCCGTAGTCTTCATGAGCTCGCCGCCGAATTCGACGGAGGAGGCGACGAGCAGCGGCTCAAGGTTGGCTCGTGCGGCGTAGATGGCAGCGGTGTAACCGGCGGGGCCGGACCCGATGATGATGACCTGACGCATGATTCTCCCTGGGACGAAGTCTGGGGCGCCGCGTTCGACGCTACCGATGCCAACACAGTCTAGGTCGGGGGTATTCCGCACCCGGTGTTGTTTACCGGATGCTCACCTACGCTCGGTGGCGGCGGAGTCTGCCGGTGACCGCGACGATCAGGGTCGTTGCCTCGGGGACGCGCACCAGCCGCAACAGCAGCACATACACCGCAACCATGAGGGGACCGACGGCAACAATTGTCACGAGAGCCCCGGGAATCGTCTCTCGGGCGAACCCTCCGTCGGTGAACGCGCCCAGCGCTCCACTCAGGAGCAGGCCCGCCACGACGGCGACGAGTGCGGCCGCGGCTGCCTGCCCCGCTCGAGCCCACACCGTGCCCATGCCGAAGTGGCCAATTTTGCGCGACAGCACCCACCCGCCCAGCGCGAGCTGCAGAACGGCGGCGCTCGAGGTGACGAGGGCCACGCCTGGTGCGATCCACGAGGTGGGCAAGAGCAGACACAGTGGCGCGCCGAGCACGAAAAACGCCGTGTGGGCGACCTGCAACCAGAACGTGGTTTGTGTCGCGTCGAGCGCGTACAACACGCGTTGGATGACGAAGTAGGCGCTGAAGGGCACGAGCCCGAACGCGAATGCCGTGATGACGATGGCGATCTCGTCCACGGCGGTCGCGCTGAACACTCGCGACACCGGAACCGCCAACGCGATGAGTCCAGCGGCAGCGAGAGTCATGAAAAGAACGGCGAGGGTGCTCGCGTGGCGGGTGTCCTCCCTGATCCCCTCCATGTCGTTGTCTCGTGCTCGAGCACTCATGCGGGTGAGATACGCGGTCACGAGGGAGACCACGATGACGGAGTGGGGGAGCATGAACAGCAGCCATGCGATGCGCATGACCATGAGCGAAGGGTCGTCGGCGGTCGCGGCCGTGGAGACGACGCGGGTTTGAACGAGGCCGCCCACCTGCATCACAAGGATCATCGCGAAGACCCAGCCTGCCGCTCGTCCAGTGGCGCCGAGGCCCACCCCCCTCCAGCGGAAGTCCGGGCGATATCGCAAGCCGGCCCGCCGCCAGAACAGCGTCAATACGAGGGCTTGAGCCATCACGCCGATCGTCGCCGAGCCCGCCAACACGGCGATCATGTCGGGCGTCCAGCGGGACGCGTCGGTGACATCAGTGTCGAACAAGAGCCCGAAGAGGAGGAGACCCGCGATGGCGACAACGTTGTTGAGAGCGGGGGCCCACGTGAAGGGCCCGAAGACCTTGCGGGCGTTGAGCACCTCGCCGAAGAGCGTGTAGAGCGCGTAAAACAGCACCTGAGGCAGGCACCAGTAGGCGAACGCCGTCGCGAGCGCGAGCTCTTGTTCGGTGAAGCCCCGACCGGTCGCACTGTCCGCGGGGCTCGCGTACAGGGCGACGAGCAGGGGCGCTGCGAGGGTCGCGATGACGGCGGCCACGAAGAAGATCGTCAGGCCGACCGTGATCAACCGGTTGAGGTACGCCGTTCCGCCATCCTCGTGGGCGTGCGCACGCACAATCTGCGGCACCAGAACGGCGCTCAGAACCCCACCCGCGATGATCGCGTAGACGTTGTTGGGCAGCTGGTTGGCGAGAGCGAACGTGTTGGCGCCCGAGCCGACCGCTCCGATGGTTTGGGTCAGCATCACGGCACTGATGAAGCCGAGGATCCGGGAGACGATCGTTCCCGAGGCGAGCATGAGGCTCGCCCGCCGAATCGCGGACCCCTCAGAGGGCTCGTCGTGGGGTGCGTTGGTGGTCACGCTCCACTCACCTCCGGTGCGTCCGCTCGCGAACGTGCCTTCTGACGGCGCTTGCGCACATTGCGCACGATGCCAAAGCCGAAGAGGAGGGCGATGACGCCGGCAATGACAACGGTGCCCGCGGTCTCCCATCCCGCTTGGAGGTTGAGCTCCAGCACGGTCTCACTACCCACGGCCTGACCTTGCGCGTCGCGAAGTGACACCGTGATGCCCACCGTTCCGTTGGTGAGCGATTGCACGGGCACGAGGGCTTGTGCCCGTGCGTTGGGTTCGATCGTGACCTCGACACGCTGGTCAAGCACTCGCAACTCCCCCGTCTCCGGGGCGACGCGCACATACACGGTCACGGGAACGGGAAGGTCGTTCTGCACCGAGATCGGTAAGGAGGTGCGATCGGTGAGGAGCGTGATCGTGCTGCTCTCGATCACCTGTACCGACGATCGCAGGCGCTGTGATCCCGCGACGAAGGCGTCAAGCGCGGCCACGCGGTCTGGCGCCCATCCCGGCGAGAGGGCGGCGAGGAGCTCGAGGCGGCGCTGCGCCACGAGAAGCGCGGGGTCGCCCGCAATGTCAGAGAACTCGATGTCGGCGGCCTCTGCCTCGAGAGCGCGCGTGGCGGCGGCGATCAGGTCGGCATCAGATCCGTCCCCCACTTCTGTCGCGACGCTGCCGACCGGCCGCGACAGAAGGCTGGACACGGTGGCGGGCTGGACCCAGGGCAGCGTGCTCACGTCATCCAGCACGGCACCCAGCCGCCGGGGGTCGAGCGCGTCGCGATCCAGAGCGGCGACGATCGTCGTGCCTTCCACGGCGGCCGCGGCGAGGAGCGCGGTGGCACGAGTGACGGCGCTCGCCGCGATTTGTGAGGATCGCGCCTCGGCCGCGTCATTTAGAGCTGCCGAGAGCGAGCTGTCGGTCACGAGCAGGGAGCGTGACGTGGAGGCAATCCCCCGGACGGGGCCTGAGCCGGAGAGGAGCTCGTTGGGGGCAATCACACCGTCAACATTCTCGACTGCGAGCCCTCGTACCGTTTCTGCGGTGATCGACTGGGGCGAGGGCCACGGCAGCGCAGCGAGATCGTGATCCCACAAGGTGAGCGCGTCACGATCGAGGAGCCCGTCGGGTCGTGGCAGAAGGGTGGGGGCTGTGACACTCGCGTCACCAGCCACGAGGGGCAGGCCCGGGTCGGCGTCAGCCCAGGTCAACGCGAACGACTCGTTGCTGAGACCCTCGAGCCGTGCGAGAAACGCTCGTGCGCTCGTGGGCGCATCGTCGCCGAGCACACGAATGGACGCCAGGATGCGCGGGTCGATAGCGAGGGTCACACCGTGCCCCTCGACGGCGTCGAGCGTGCGAGACAGCGCACCGCCGGGTGCCGTGAACTCTTCGAGTTGCGGGGTCGTCAAGAGAGCGTCGCCGATTCCCGGGGTGCTGAGGGGCACGATGAGTGCGGAGCTTGCGGAGGGCAGGGGTGAGCCTGACGGCAGCCAGACCACCGCGGTCGGCATGGAGCCGAGCACCGTGTCACCACTGACGTGCTCCACGAGCGCGCGTCTCGGCCCCGCCTGGTCACTGAACCCGGCGGTCGTGGTGCCGGTGGCGAGGTCGAGAACGGCAACCCCACCCGGCTCGAGGGCCGGCACGGTCGCTCGCGCGATAACGCGTTCCGGGGCGGAGTCTTCTTCTCCGGAGAACCACGCCTCGAGAGCGGTGGCATTCGACGCCTGCTCACCATCGATCGAGAGCACGGCCTCGCCGGCCTCGACTCGAGCCTCGGTGTCGTTGCGCACGGTGACTCGAACGCTCAGCATGGTTCCCTCACGCACGAGCCCAGCGTTGTCGGGTGCGGCCACGACGGTGACGCCGGAGTGGTCGTCGGCCGCGGCAGGCGAGCCGGGCGCAAGCGGCAGGAGGCCGACGGCAAGGGCAGCCACCACGAGTAGCCGCGCCAGCGTGAGGGTGATGGCGCGGGGACGTTGACCTCCCCGCTCGACCGGCATGGCTGAAGTCTAGACTCTGGTGACTATGGAGAGCGTGGCTACGGCCGTCACCCGGCTACAGGCCTTGGCCGCGGAACCCGCGTTGCTCTCCCTCGCCCAGAGCTTTCAGCAGGCCGGCCATGAACTGGCCCTCGTCGGCGGCCCCGTTCGCGACGCTTTTCTCGGCCGCCCCGTCAACGATCTCGACTTTGCGACCTCCGCCCGGCCAGACGACATCGTGAGAATCCTTGCGCCGGTGGCCGATGCCCACTGGGATATCGGGCGGGCGTTCGGCACGATCGGTGCGCGCCTGGGTGATCTGACTGTGGAGATCACCACCTACCGGTCTGACTCGTATGACTCCGAATCGCGCAAACCCGAGGTAGCTTTTGGCGACACGTTGGAGGGTGACCTTGGTCGGCGAGACTTCACCATCAATGCCATGGCACTGCGCTTGCCGGAACTGACCCTCGTTGACCCGACGGGGGGCTTCAACGACCTCCTCGAGCATCGTTTGTCCACTCCCGGAACAGCGGAGGATTCGTTCGGCGATGACCCCTTGCGCATGCTGCGCGCGGCACGATTCGCGGCCCAACTCGGCGTCGAGGTTGACGAGAAAGTGGTCGTCGCGATGCACGGGATGCGCGAGCGCCTCACCATTGTGTCGGCCGAGAGGGTGCGAGACGAGATCTCGAAGCTGCTGCTGGCGGCCTCCCCCCGGCGAGGGCTGGAACTCTTGGTCACGACCGGCATCGCCGAGATCGTGCTGCCCGAGTTGCCCGCTCTGCGCCTTGAGGTTGACGAGCACGCCCATCACAAAGACGTCTATGAGCATTCGCTCACCGTTCTCGACCAGGCGATCGAACTGGAGGCGGTGCGGGCCGCGGTTGATCCACCGCTCGTGCAGAGCCCCGACCTCGTGCTTCGGCTCGCGGCGCTTCTTCACGACATCGGCAAGCCGGCGACCAAGCGGGTCGAGGCTGGCGGGGTCGTGACGTTCCACCACCACGACGTGGTGGGGGCCAAGCTCGCCAAGCGCCGACTCATCGCCCTGCGCTTCGACAATGACACGATCAAGCGCACGTGCCGGCTGATCGAGCTGCACTTGCGCTTCTTCGGCTACAGCGACGCGCCGTGGACGGATTCGGGAGTCCGCCGGTATGTGCGTGATGCCGGCGACGAGCTGGAGCGTCTACACATTCTGACCCGCGCGGATGTCACCACGCGCAACCGACGCAAGGCGGCGCGACTGCACGGTGCCTACGATGAGCTCGAGCACCGCATCGCGCATCTCGCCGAAGAGGAAGAGCTTGCGGCGATTCGACCAGACCTCGACGGCGAACGCATCATGACGGTGTTGGGGGTTCCTCCCGGGCCGATCGTGGGCGAGGCGTACCGCTTTCTTCTCGAGGTGAGACTGGACGAGGGCCCCCTCGGTGACCAGGAAGCCGAAGCCCGACTGCGAGCGTGGTTTGAGTCGCGATCGGCATCTGAGTAGACTGCGAAGGTTGTCTGGGCCCGGCCCAGCACGTGATGCCATACCCTCCTGCTGCAGATCGTCTGTAGCCGTTCGAGTCCGAAGGAGGTGGGTGAGTCATGCATCAGTACGAATTGATGGTCATTCTCGACCCCGAGATCGATGAGCGCACTGTCGCTCCGAGCCTCGACAAGTTCTTGGGTGTTATCCGTAACGCCGAGGGAACAATCGAGAATGTCGACATCTGGGGCAAGCGCCGTCTTGCCTACGAGATCAACAAGAAGAGCGAAGGCATCTATGCCGTCGTGAACTTCACGGCCACTTCGGCAGCCACCAACGAGCTGGATCGTCAGCTCAAGCTCAGCGAGGCCGTCATGCGCACCAAGGTTCTCCGGTCGGAGGAAGCCGCTGCGCGCGCCGAGTCGATCACCGCAGAGAATGCGGCTCGCGCCGAAGCGAAGGCGGCCCGCGCGGCCGCCGCCGGGAAGGCAGCGGAGTAGTCGTGGCAGGCGACACGATCATCACCGTCGTTGGCAACCTCACTGCCGACCCCGAGCTGCGGTACACGCAGAGCGGGCTCGCGGTGGCGAACTTCACGATCGCGTCGACTCCGCGCACGTTCGACCGCGCGGCGAACGAGTGGAAAGACGGCGAGGCTCTCTTCCTCCGCGCGAGCGTGTGGCGCGAGTTCGCCGAACATGTCGCGAGCACGCTCACGAAGGGCAGCCGGGTCATTGCCCAGGGTCGCCTGAAGCAACGCTCCTACGAGACGAAAGAGGGCGAGAAGCGCACCTCGATCGAGCTCGACATCGACGAGATCGGCCCGAGCCTGCGGTACGCCACCGCTCAGATCACGCGGACGAGCAGCGGTGGTGCTGGTGGTGGCGCACCGCGCGGCAACGCTGCGGCGACGGACGAGCCGTGGGGGGCATCCTCGAATGCACCTCAGCAGTCAGGCGCGTCTGGCGGCGATGTCTGGAACACACCCGGCTCGTTCTCGGATGACACGCCCTTCTAGGGCGCTTCGTACCGAGCAGCCTCCCGAACACGTCACGATTACTACTTAAAGGACACAACACCATGGCAGGAAAGAGCAGCGGCGACCGCCGCAAGCCTCGCGGTGGCAAGGGCGCGAAGAACGCAGCGCCCGCGAAGGCGATCCGAGTCGGCATCATCGACTACAAGGACGTCGCAACCCTCCGCAAGTTCATTTCGGAGCGCGGGAAGATCCGCGCTCGCCGTATCACCGGAGTCTCCGTGCAGGAGCAGCGCCTCATCGCCCGCGCCGTCAAGAACGCGCGTGAGATGGCCCTGTTGCCGTACGCGGGCGCGGGACGCTAGGGAGCCCACAGATGTCAAAGCTCATCCTCACGCAGGACGTCACGGGCCTCGGTGCCCCCGGTGACATCATCGAGGTCAAGAACGGGTACGCCCGCAACTACCTCATTCCTCAGGGTCTGGCCGTCGCGTGGTCGCGCGGTGGCGAGAAGCAGATCGAGTCGATCAAGTCTGCCCGCGCCGCGCGCGAGCACGCCACGATCGAGGAGGCCCAGGATCTCAAGGCGCGCCTCGAAGCGAACCCCGTGCCCCTGACCGTCAAGGCGGGAACAGAGGGTCGCCTGTTCGGGTCCGTCAAGACCGCCGACGTGGCCGACGCGGTGGCCACTGCCGGGCACGGCACCGTTGACAAGCGCATGATCGAGATCGTGTCGCCCGTCAAGTCGGTGGGCGATCACGAGGCGATTCTCAAGTTGCGGGATGGCATCGTGGCCACGATCACCCTGCGCGTCACCGCCCACAAGTAGCTCTCCAGACGTGCGCACAAGCGGTATCCGCCCTCGGGCGGGTACCGCTTCTGCGTGTCCGCTGTCAAGAGCACCACGGCGTGTTTGTGCACAGGTTTTCCCGTGCGGGCCCAAGTCTCAGGTGAGGGTTGAGCCCTCTTTCTACACACAGGCTCACCGCGATGAAAACCCTGATCAGACGGCTTTTTGCTGGATAATTTCGGCAGGTTTCCACAGGCCAGTCCACAGACTGCTCACATGCTGCCCGGCGTTTCGCGCCGGTAGTCCACAGAGTTATCCACAGGCCAAGTTGAGCGCCTGTGTGCACCGTCCCTACAGTGAACCGTCCCTCCTCATGGAGGCCGTCTGCTGAGATGCGGAATGTCGGTGGTGGGGACTAGAACGAGTACAGGCACACTAGGTGCCACGACGTCCACCGGGAGGGGAATACGTGTCGATTGCGCACATCTCCGCCGCCACGGACTCTCGCGGCACCTCCGACTCGCGAGGAACGAGCGAGTACCGAACGGCTGACCGGGTTCCTCCGCACGATCTTCTTGCAGAACAGAGTGCACTGGGCGGCATGCTCCTGAGCAAGGACGCCGTGGCAGACGTCATCGAGACCGTTCGCGGCCTCGACTTTTATGTGCCGAAGCACGAAGTCATTTTTGAGGCGATCCTGTCGCTGTACTCGCACGGCGAACCCACCGACGTCATCGCGGTCACCGATGAGCTCACCAAGACGGCTGCGCTGACGAAAGCGGGCGGCGCCGACTACCTCCACACCCTGACCGGCATCGTGCCGACCGCGGCTAACGCGGGCTACTACGGCTCCCTCGTCGCAGAGAAGGCCGTGCTGCGGCGACTCGTCGAGGCCGGCACGCGCATCGTTCAGATGGGCTACGCGAGCGAGGGCGAGGTCACCGACCTCGTCAACAGCGCGCAGGCCGAGATCTACAATGTGTCGGGCGATTCGCAGTCTGAAGACTACGTTCCCCTCACCGAGGCAGTGGGCGAGGCGATCGACGAAATTGAGGCCGCCCGAGGCCTCGACGGCAAGATGACCGGTGTGCCGACCGGTTTCCACGATCTCGACGGCCTCACGAACGGCTTGCACGCCGGCCAGCTCGTGCTCATCGCCGCGCGACCCGCGCTCGGCAAGTCGACCCTCGCACTCGACCTCGCTCGATCCTCCGCCATCAAGCACGACCTTCCCACGATCGTGTTCTCTCTCGAGATGGGGCGCAGTGAGATCGCGATGCGCCTGCTGTCGGCCGAAGCGTCGATTCCCCTGCACTCCATGCGCAAGGGCACGCTCGAGTCCAATGACTGGACCAAGATCGCCGCCACGCGGGGGCGCATTGCGGATGCCCCGCTGTACCTCGACGACAGCCCCAACATGACCCTGCCCGAGATTCGCGCCAAGTGTCGGCGGCTCAAGCAGACCGTCGGGCTGAAGATGGTCATCATCGACTAC
>Ga0136600_1000522_pt1 | contig 20557 bp, 15 predicted proteins | sample AntRauMFilla2698_FD_104634 | JGI IMG/M metagenome (GOLD analysis project Ga0136600, IMG submission 104634) | Saline lake microbial communities from Rauer Islands, Antarctica - Metagenome Filla 2 #698 | ecosystem: Environmental > Aquatic > Non-marine Saline and Alkaline > Saline | place...
ATTTGAAAGTAGCTCACCAATGGTATCGAGTTCTTCGTCCTTAAGGCCTTTGGCACCTGAAATATGCTCAAGCACCTCAATGGCCTCAAGAACAAAGTCTTCATCATTATCTTTAATAAACTCAACAAGTGATTTCATGAGGGGGATTTTCATTTTTTTACCCTATCGCTATTCTCTTTTGATAAATTTGGTTTACTTGAGTTTATCCGCTAACTCTTGAACCAACTCAATCTTATTTCCTTGAGTTTGCTCAATAAGCTCACCATCTTTGTAAATGGCATAAGTGGGAAGGTTGTCTACTTGGGCAAGCTTTCTCGATCCAGGGTACTTTTCAGCATCGGCATAGACAAAGTGAACACCCTCATATTCAGAGGCAAGGTTTTTAATTTTTGGTTTAATCATGCGACAATTACCACACCAACCAGCACCAAACTGAACAAATACTTTGGAATTTTCTTTAATGATTTGCTCTAGGTTGTCAGCTTCGAGATCGTTCATAACTTCTCCTTAAATTTATCATTTATAATCACACAATAATTTTTACTAATATGACACTAATTCTTAGACTCATCAATAAGGCGCAGGCCATCAAATGATAGGCAAAGGCTATTATTTTAGCTTTCTATGAACTTCATATAGACTGAGTGCGGCACAGACGCCAACATTGAGAGAGTTCTTTGTTCCACTAAGGGGGATTTTGGCCACATGATGGGCGCGTTTGAGAACAGGATTTCCAAGGCCATAGCGCTCATTGCCAAATATAAGTGCAAGAGGCAGAGAGAGTTCAATGCTTCCCAATTCAATGGCATTTTGACTGGTCTCCAGCGCGATTAAACTCATTCCTTCACTTTTTAATTTATCGAGGCATTCTAAAGTATTGTCCCATTGAGTCCATGGCAGCCATTGTTCAGAGCCAAGGCTAGACTTCTTGGTCTTTCCTGTATCTGGCGTTGCTGTGTAGCCGCACAGGTGAATGTGAGCAACCCCAAGAGCTTCAGCGGAGCGAAAGATAGAGCCCACGTTAAAGGAGCTGCGTAAATTATCGAGGACCAGGTGGATGGGAGTGGTCCCTTTGTTTGGTCTTTTTAGATCTTCAGTAGAAATAAGAAACTCATGGTCTTTGAGTTCGACACCTTTTTCCTGCTCTAGGATTCTTAAGAAATGTTGAAGTTTTGGACCATCATTACTGGCGTTCAAAAGAGGAAGAACAGCGCTGAGCTTGGCACTCAGTTTCTGAACTTCGGTATTATTGTGGCCATTTAAAACAGCGAGGTAGTTCTCCAGGGCTTTGCCATTGGCATGGAAGTCTTGGTCATCTGAGCCCATCTCCATTTGGTGGCCAATACGCCACAAGGTATCGAGAACTTGCTTAGTGCTAAAGGAGAGAAAGGCTTGTGGTGGTATTTTAAAGGCCATGGTTTTCCGAGGGCTTTGTAGTCAAAACTTAGGTTATCTGTTAAAAATAGAGTTTCCTAACTATGACTTAGATAGACAAGCCCTCAGGAGATTTTTGCCATGCGTCCAGAAAGGTTTCTTATTACCTCTGCCCTGCCTTATGCCAATGGGCCTATTCACTTTGGTCATCTCGTTGGTGCCTACCTTTCAGCCGATGTTTATAATCGGCATAGAAAACTCCAAGGCCAGAAAACTCTCTTTATTTGCGGAAGCGATGAGCACGGTGTGGCGATTATGCTAAACGCGAAAAAGAATAATGAAGATTACCAAGAGTATGTGAATAAGTGGCATGCAGAACACGCTGAAGTCTTTAAGAAATATGGGATTGATTTTGATTTTTTTGGTCAAACTTCAGCTCCTTATCATGCTGAAGAAGTAGTGAAGTGGTTTAAGGCGCTTCATGATAAAGGCTTGATTGGAACCCAAGACAACCAACAGCTCTTTTGCAATGACTGTGAAAATCATCTGCCTGATCGCTTTGTTGAAGGGGAGTGCTATGTTTGTTCTTATGATCAAGCGAGAGGGGATGAATGTCCAAATTGTGGAGAGTTCATTGATCCGGTGAAACTAAAGAATCCCGTGTGTAAAATTTGTGGCTCTCAAAATATAAAAGAAGTTTCTGTTACACAGTACTATATTTTACTTTCAAAATTTCATAAAGAATACCGTAAGTGGTTTGAAGGCAAGAAAGACATTTGGCGCAAAACAGTTTGGCCTTATGTAGACAGCCTAACAAAAGAGGGCCTTCATGATCGTGCCATCACCCGTGACCTTGATTGGGGTATCGATGTTCCGCTTCCAAATACTGAAGGTAAAAAGCTCTATGTGTGGTTTGACGCTCCTATTGGCTATGTCTCAAATACCAAGAAGTTTCTTGAAGATAGTGGAAGCAAAGAAGATTACCTCAAAGACTGGTGGAATAATCCAGGTACAGAGCTAAGCCATTTTATCGGAAAAGATAATATTATTTTCCATACGATCATTTTCCCGGCCATGAGCATGGCCTCAGGCTTTGCTAAGCCAGCAGATCATGTACCAGCGAATCAATTTTTAAATTTAGAAGGTAAGCAATTTAGTAAATCTCAAGGGCATTATGTTGATGCGCTAGGGGCGGTTAATGATCTCGGTCAGACGGCACTTCGTTATTACCTTCTTAATATTCTACCGGAAAGTACGGATTCAAGTTTTTCTTGGCAACAGCTGCAGGCCAAAGTGAATAATGAGCTTGCCAATAATATTGGAAACTTCCTCAATCGTTGTTTAAAGTTTTCTCAGAAAAATTGGCCTGAACTTATGCCTGCAGAGTTTTTCACCGGCTTTGCCGATAGTGAAGAGGGTAAGTTTACTAAGGAAGCCTTTAGCGAAATTAATGAATCCCTTGATCAATACAATTTTAGAAAGGCCATGGATAAAGTGATGGTTCTAGGCGCGCGCGTAAATAACTACTTCTCTGATCAAGCGCCTTGGGCACTGATAAAAGAAGATAGGGAAAAGGCGGGCTTTGTCTTAGGCCAGTCTTGTATCTATGCTTTCTGTTTAGGGGTGGCCCTGAAACCCTTCCTGCCAGATCTGTCAGCGTCAATTCTTACTTATTTTTCTGGTATCTCCTCAGAGGCTGATTGTGCAGCGCTCTATCAGGGAGACTTCTCTATTCTCAGTCGAACTTTTGGCCAAGGCTTTGAAATTAAAGGAAAAGTTGAGGGTTTGGTGCCTAAGATTCCTGATGAGTTTATTGAAAAATCTCTTGAGGAGCTCTCTCGTTAAAAATACTTAAGCCATTGATTAAAAAAGCTGACCTCCATCATTTTTATTTATGAAATAAATGCTTACATCATTTTTATTTATGAAATAAATGCTTATTATAGAATCTGTAGCATTTAACGAGAGAGTATCGAGTTGCAGATTCTAATCATCGATGATGACAAAACTATTAGAGAGCTAACCTCTATTCTTTTGTCTACATTCTCAAGCGAGGTGACTGTTTTCCAAGAAGAGAATAGTGCAGATGGTATCGCTCGTTTAAAAGAAAATTATCACTATCTTGATGTCATTATTTGTGACTTTAATATGCCCGGTGGGAATGGAGACCTGGTTTATGAGGTTTGGAGAAAACTTTGTCCCCATATTCCCTTTATCTTTTTTACGGCTGAGGCAGAGGCCGCAAAGAACTCCCTAAGAAATAATAAGTTTCTTGAGAGCACCCTTTCTTTTTTTGAAAAAGGTGGCGATATTGATGACCTTGAAAGCAAAATTCAAGAGTGTATGCATAATGGGTATAAGCCTATCTCTGTTGCTAGCGTCTTGCCTGATGTGCTGATTTTATGTGACCTCTATCTCTTTATAGGGGAGAGGCGATTTCTCAAAGTTATTAATAGTGGAGATAAAATCTCGCGTGAAAAATTAGACTCTTTTCAATCAAAAGGAGAGGTTAATTTTTATTTAAGAGGTGAGACTATTCTTGATAGGAAGTGGATTTATCCCAGTTTTCCAATTCAGGATATTGAGAACTTAAGTATTTCTGAACTCATGGAATGTTTTAGAAGAACTTTCTCTGAAAGGCTTGGCGATAAATTTAATCAAGTGCGCTTTAACTCAGTCTGTTTACGATTAGAGAGAAATCTCAATGCATCAAATGATAAAGTACTAGGTGAAGTTCTCATTAAAATCAAAGGACGAGATAATTATGTTTTTGATCATAGCCTTCTCCTTTGTATCCTCTCTATTATGGCCTTAGAGGAACTTGGTCTTAGTAATCCGCGAAATAGGGAAATTATTGTGAGATCAGCTCTCTTTCATAATTTATTCTTAGATGATGGTACCGCTTTTTCAATAGATATCTTACCCGAAAGGTTTTGGAAGCAGAATTCTCCTGAAAAGTGGAGCAAAAATGAGAAAAAATCCCTCTTAATAAAGATGAAGGAGTGGAAATTTTCAGGCGATGAAGAGTTGGTAATTGAATCCCTTATTAATAAGATGAGTGACCCCGAATGGGAGATGAAAAAGCCTCATCGCTTGGGCGCTATATGTTTAAAAGTCCATGAGTTTATAAATGAACTTTACGCGAGGGACTTTAGAAATATCGAAGAAGCCCTTGAAGAAAAATTTAAAGACGATGAAGAAGTGACGGTTCTTTTTGATTCACCATCTCTATAAAAAATAGTTTCTAAGACTAGCTTGCCTCGGGCAGAAGGCCACTTTGTTCATTCTTGGGTTCTAATTTGGGGACACGCAGTTTTTGTCCTACCTGAAGATTAATATCGAGAACCTCATCTTTTTGAACCTTACGTAAGAGCCAAAATGGGATTTCTAAGTCTCTTAGGATGCTTGTAAGCGTGTCTCCTCTTTTCACTGAGTACTCGTCATAGGAGGAGATTTGAAAATTTTCATAGAAATCTTCTTGGATTGAGAGGTGGTATTCATTTCTTCTCTGTTGGAATTGGGCGAGTTTCTCTTCAGATAGCCACAGCTTTAGCTTTCTACCTTGATAGATAACTCTGCCAAAAGCTAACCCATTCCAGTCTCTAATCTTTTGAGTTCTGATTCCTGCCCACTCAGCTAAGTGACCGAGGGTTTCTTCAGTTTCAATTTCAATTTGGTAAAAATTTCTCTTAAGCTTTTTGGTTTGTAGAGCGTATCCTTCCAGGCTTAATGGGCCATCTTCCTTCTCAACCGGTGGCAAGCCATCACTATCCCCTATAGGGAGAGAAGGGCCAAGCAGAGGTCCTGGTTTGGAGATGATGGCAGGAACTGGGGTGGGTTCTTTTTCCACGTCTTCCTTTATTGGTGTCTCAGCTACAGAAACTTTAGGAGTTGTTGTGGTTATATTAGGTTTAATTTTCGATATCTTGCTTTCTTTACCGGGTATTTTAATTTTCATGCCAGCAAAGATACGCGAGGGATTAGGAATCTGGTTAAAAACAACAATGTCATTTAAAGCAACTCTATACATCTTAGAAATATCGAAGAGGGATTCTCCACGAGAAACGATGTGAAGCTTTTCAAACTCCATATCTTCAAAATGATTCTTGACCTCATCTAGTTTCTTTGAAAACAAAGCAATTTGGTCTTTAAACTTTAAAGGTAAGCGGAGGGAAAAGTCTTTTGGTATAAAAAGAGGGGAACGAAAAGCCGATCTTCGAATAGAGGGGTTATACTCTTTAAGGTCAGGGAGTGTCGCCGCAATTGTATTTTCAATTTGTTTTATGGTTAAAGCCTTTGGCAAAACAAGCGTGGAGAAGAGAAAGGGCGCTGGCTTTTGAAAAGACTTGAAGTACTTCTCCGGCTCTCGTGAGATTTCAACCGTGGCCATGAAGGTCGCATAAAAGTTCTTTGAGGCAAAGCCAAAGCGGCGGCCTTCGTAACCTTCAATAATTTTATGGATTTCTTTTGTACCGAGCTTGCGTACTGCTCTTTGCATAGAGCGAGCTCCATGATTATAAGCCGTGAGTGCCAATGGCCAAGACTCTAAAAGCCTGTAATTATCTTTTAAAAGTCTTGCCGCTGCTTTTGTTGCTTTAAAGACATCTCTTCTTTCATCAACAATATAACTGACCTTTAATTTATAAATACGAGCCGTGGCCCTCATGAATTGCCAGATACCAGCCGCTCCAACTTTTGAGTAGGCATGATAATTAAAGGAGGACTCTACATGAGGGAGGAATTTGAGATCGTCCGGCAGGCCTTGCTCCTTAAAGACGTCCTCAATATAGTCAATATATTGATATGAGCGCTTTAAGCCGGTTAAATAGCGGTCCCTTAGTCCATACTGAAAGCGGAGGTTTCTAGCGAGACCCCAATAAGCTTTGGGTTCTTGTTTACCTGTAAGGTTATAGATACTTTGCTCGCCATCATTTAGTTTTTTGTGGCTGGATAACTTCTTCGCAATACTTCGCAAAATAGCAGCTGTTTCTCTTTTTTCCTTCTTTAAGTAGCGGTAGCGCGTTCTTCTCCCCTTAGGCAGGTTTACCTTACGGTAAATAATAGAGAGGTCTTCACTATCATGGAGAAAGGCTTCAGTTGTATCAATTTCGGTGTAAACTTTCTTCCAAAAATCAACTCTAACTCTAACTTCTCCTTTAACGGGAAAAGCTGTTTCCTCTTGAGCGAACGAGATAGATGAGGCCAGGACAAGCAAGGTGAGTATTAGTTTTTTCATAGAAGAATATTATTTCAGAAAGGGAAACTTATAGCAATGAATGTTAGTTCTCTGCGTACGAGCCTCTAAGACTTTTAAGATAGGGGAATGTGTACTTTTTATTTATAAACTTATGGCGTCCACTGCTCCTTAATTTCTTCAAGCACTCATTAAAGGGTTTTATAAGGTTTTTGTCTTTAAAGGCTACGTGGAATGGGCTGGGGTCAAAGATACCAAAAAATCGAACTTCGATATTTTTAAATTCAGGTTTTTGCTCAATGGCCTGTTTGTGATGACCCATTTGAATCAGCCCATCAGCAATAACCGCATCGACTCTCTTTTTAAGAAGCATATGACTTTGTTGAAATTGGCTGGCGTTTTCAACATAGCTTGCAAAGAGATGTTTATGCTTTCCGACATCAGGCAAGAGCTTACTGGCATTATTAAAGGCTATGACATGCTTCCCCTTTAAGTCTTTTAAGTTTTTCAAGCCTTTGGGAAAGTCTTTCTTACGAACAACAACGCCATTTTGATATTTAATGTGGGATTTGGTTAAAAAGCCAACGACCTCTACATCGTGGGGTACGGACATCGCCACATCGTATTTATCTCCATTCGAGAAACTTTTTACATGGCGAAAGTATGGCTCTAAAAAGAGTTCACCTTTATAGTTCATACACTTTAAGATTTCATTTACAATTTCTAGCTCACGTCCACTTTTCTTGCTTTTTTCAACATTATTAGGAAGATAGGTCGAAACCATTTTTAATGTTGTTCTTTTTTCCTCAGCATTGGCAAGAGAGCAAAGAGTTAATATGATGAGTGTCTTTAATACGAGAAACTTATCCATGCAGAAAACCTACCACTGTTCCCGAGTTGCTGCAATTGCTGACGCTGCACAATCCCTTCCTCTTATAGATAATCAGGCTATATTTGACCTTTTCTGTGATCACGGAAAAGTAGGGCTAAGCTTATCAAACACTTTAAACAACCAAGTGTTCTTCAATGATATTAGAAGTGAGCTTCTTGAAAAACTAAAGATAAACCATGGTATTTCACAAGAGTTTTTGGTCGGAGGTTGTGCAAAAAACCTTTCATTTTCACCCGGTGCTCTCATTATTATGGCAGGCGTTGGAGGCCGACTTATGGCAGATTGCCTGGAGAGTTGGAAGGAGAGAGGGGTGCTTATTGACCTCAACTTTGTCTTCTGTCCTCACTACTTTGAGCTGGGGCTGCGTGATTATCTCTCGAGTGAGGGTTTTACAAATAGTGGGACTTCGATAGTGACTGACAGAGGAAGGAGCTATGAGATTATCTGTGCTGGCTCTGCTGAAAAGGAGGGGGGGCGTGTCCCTGTGTTTCCAACTGGGGTTTATAATGAACAAATAATACGTTCTCGTGTGAAGAACTTATTGGATATTCACAAACGCTCAAATAAGCAGGAGCAGGCTTTAAAGGCATATTTAAGACTACTTGATGCCTGCCCGTTCTGAAGTCTAAATAGTGTAACTCATTGAAATTTCATCAAATTCAACACTGCATAATATTTTTACTTTCCTCGGCGAAAAAAACGAATTATTCTTAAAAAATCATATTAACAATGGTGGACATTTTTCCATCACAGTAAGGATTTTTTATGCAGACAGGTACAGTAAAATTTTTCGATGAAACAAAAGGTTTCGGATTTATCACTCCAGACGATGGTGGCAAAGACATCTTCGTTCATATTACAGGTGTTCCTGGTGGATCTCTGTCAGATGGCGATAAGGTAGAGTACGAAATGGGTGAGGGACAAAAAGGACCAAGCGCCATTAACGTTCAAAGAGTATAATTTTCTTTTTATATTTATATTAAGATAAAAAAGAAGGGAAGCGTTTGCTTCCCTTTTTTTTACTTAAAATTTCAGCATGATTATCTTAACGAGATTTCTATTTTCTTTAAACGGCCATCTCCAAGACTTGTAGTCTTAACCTTTGGGTCATCATGAAGATGTTGATGAACAATTCTTCTATCACGAGGGTCAAGTGGCTTTAGAGTAATGGGCTCGTTTTTCTCTAGGACATCTTTTTTTACACCCTCAACCATACTGATGATTTTCTCTTCTCTTTCTTTGTCATCTTTCTGGTAAGAGTCACGACCTCGTCCTTGATTTCTTCCACGATTACGGTCGCGGCCATCTCTGCCTCGGTTGCCATCTTTGCGGTCAGGCCCTTTCGAGTCTTTGTTATTGGAGCGGGGAGAGTTCACCCGGACATTCCAGCGCAGCTTTGGTGGTATCGTAATTTTATTTGCAATATAGAGTCTCATGAGTTGTTCAAAAGCTTGAAGCATTTCACCTCTATTTCTCATGAGAAGACCTTCGTCCTCGCCATTAAAAGAGACATCTACATTGTCACCCCTAAGGGCAACCTTAACCATAACATCAATGTGGCCAAGTTTAAGTATCTCAATAATAAAGGGGAGAAGCAGCTTTTTGAAGTGAGAGTCTAATGTAACTTTGTAAGTATTCTTACGAGGACCAAAGAAGAAAAACTTCTTTGGGCCTTTCTTTAGGATCTCAAGCTTAAGAAGGCTCTCATCTTTAAGCATAAAGTAACCAAGTGCCTTTCTTTTGGCTTCATCTTCAGAGTTGGCCGTATAGACAAAAGAGCGACGGTCACCATTTTCATCTTCACTACGGGTGTAAGTATTAAGGGGAGTGGGTACTGCTCTTTCTAAAGGAGCCATGTTTTTGTCATTTTGTTCATTCATAGGCTTGTTGGTCTTATGATCTTTTTGATCCTTTCTATCGTTCTTATTTCGGTCTCTTCTATTATCGTCTCTACTGCCTCTATTTCCTCTGTCGTCCCTTGAGCGCTCTCGACCTTGATTTCGCTCTACGGGAAGTAAGGTTTTACCATCAATATAAGGTTTCGGTGCAATCTGTGCTTTAACGTCAGCGTCAGTTAGGCTGAGCTTTGTAATTTTGTCGCCAATAAATTCATAAATATCGTCAAGATGCTCACAATCTTCGTGGGCACAAAAGCTGATCGCTCTGCCTTCTTTCCCGGCCCTGCCTGTTCGGCCGATTCTGTGCACGTAGTTGGCAGCTTCTTGAGGCAGGTCATAATTGATAACGAGGTTTACGTCTTTAATATCAAGACCTCTGGCCGCAACGTCAGTACAGACGAGAATCGTCACCTCTTTATTTCTAAACTCCTCCATAAGGCGAGTTCTTTTATTTTGAGCAAGCCTTCCTGAGATGGGCTTTGCTTTAAAGTCCATGAGTCTAAGCCACTCGGCAACGAGGTGGGTTTGCAGTTGAGTGTTACAAAAAACAATAGCGTAAACATCAGCATTTTCTCTTAGTGTGTTCACAAGGTAAGGCATTTTTTCTTTTTGCGTTACCATAGCGAGAGAGTGGTTGATATTATCAACCAAGAGCGAATCCTCATTGAGTTTTAGCTCTAGAGGGTGTGACTTAAACTTATAAGCGGTTTTAAGAACTTCAAGGTTTGAAGTCGCTGACACCATAATGAGCTGTCTGTTGTTATTAACCTTAGAGAGAATAAACTCAATATCTTTTTGGAAGCCCATATCAAAAAGCCTATCTGCTTCATCGAAGACCACGGCCTTGACCTGGTCGAGCTTTACAGCTTTCTGCTTAATAAGATCAACAAGTCTGCCGGGAGTGGCCACGAGAACTCTTGTTCCTGTTTTGAGAAAACTTTTTTGCTTATCAATAGACTCACCACCAATAAGACAGGCCGCTGTTATTCCAAGCTTCTCACCGAGGTCGTTAAAAACCTTATGGGTTTGTTGCGCCAGTTCTCTTGTTGGACTAAGAGTGACGTATTGGATGAGTTTGTCTTCTCCGGCAGTTGGCTGGCCTTCAGTTTCTTCTCTGAGGATTTGCTCAATAATAGGAATGGCAAAGGAGCCCGTTTTTCCGCTACCTGTTTCTGCTTGAGCAAAGATATCCTTGCCTTCAAGAATATGTGACATGGTCATTTCTTGAATTGGGGAGGCGTTTTTAAAGCCAATATCGTTAAGGGAATTGATTAGTGCACTGCTTAATTTAAAGTCAGTAAAAGGTGTCGTTGTTTCCATAGCTTCTTATATACATTTATTTCATGGGATCGAATAGGAATTATCAAGTTTTACATGGAGCATTGACATATAAGGGCCCTAAAATATTAAATGGCGCGAAGAGCAAAAGGGGAGAGAGATGATGAAACTACACTTTTTGGGGAGCCTGCTATTGGTTTGCAGCAGTATGTTGTTTGATAGCGCTGTGTTCGCATATTATCCAAGGGACTATGAGCAAGCGAGAGCTTCTTTTAGGCAAGTTCAACTAGAGCTTGAAGCTGAATATGAAGACAATATCAGCGCGGGTTACTTCAAAACACCAAGCCTTGAAGATGGTGATTTAACGACTGACTTTATTTATTTAAAATGCGGAAAAGGTGACAAGCTACTTCTTCTCACTTCTGGGGTTCATGGGCCTGAGAGTTTTGTGGGAAGTGCGGCTCAGTTAGATTTTCTTAAGAGGGGAGTTAGAAGGCGATGCGAACAAGGCCTATCTAGTCTTATTATTCATGCCCTTAATCCTTTTGGCTTTAAATATAATCGTCGCTTTGATGAAGATAACGTAGATCTCAATAGAAACTTTAGTCTTGAAAACTCTATCTATGACAAGGTAAATGAAGAATATACTGCTATCGAAAATATCTTGAATCCGAATAAAATACTCTCTCCCTTAAGCTTACAGGTATGGAGAATGAGTCTCTCCTTAGTTCATCGTCTATTGGGAGGAATGGATACAAAGACAATTCGACAGGCCTCTGTCGGAGGACAATATCATTTCCCTAAAGGAATTTACTTTGGAGGAACAAAGCTTCAGCCTGTTGGTCTTTGGTTAAAGACTTTCTTAGGAAATATCCTCAATAAATACGCCAAGGTTCTTCACTTTGATTTTCATACCGGATTGGGAGAAAAAGGGGTTCTTCATCTTTTTCCTTCTCAAGATCCAAGCCCTTTTGCCATAGACTTAAAAACAAGGTCCTTTATGCCTCTTGAAGGAGAGTTCTTTAAATTTGCCAAAAGTGATGATGATGGTTTCTATAAAATTGATGGGGATATTATTGACTTTGTCCCTAGCTTGAAAAGAGATGGGAAAGTGGCTTCCTTTACCGCTGAGTTTGGAACCATGGGAGTGGGGATCTTGGCCCAGTTGAGAACCTTAGGAAGGATAGTTAAAGAAAATCAAGGACACCACCATGGCCATTCGTCAAAGAAGATGAGGGAGAGGACAAAGAGGAGATATAAAGAACTCTTCTTTCCTGCTCAAAGAAAGTGGAGAAAAAAGGTCCAAAAAGCGAATGACTTTCTTCTTGGGGAAGTTATCGACTCCTTTGTCCTGCACGAGAATTAACTTACAATGAGAGAGACTTAAACTTAAGGATCGACTCATGAGAAAAGAGTTTTTTACAGCATCCCTTATGGTGATTGCTATTCTTGTTGGAGGTTATTTCTTCCTTCCTGAAATTTATCATCCAGCCCACACCACGGTCTCTGTAGTGGCTGGAGTTATTATTCTTATTGGCTTGCGGGATGCTCTTCAAACTCGACATACTATATTACGCAATTTTCCCGTTCTGGGCCACTTTCGTTATTACCTAGAAATGGTTCGACCTGAAATTCAGCAGTACTTTATTGAGTCCAATACTGATGGCAGACCTTTTAGTCGTGAGGAAAGATCACTTGTTTATCAACGAGCGAAGGGTGAACTCGATACCCTTCCATTTGGCACTCAAAGAGATGTTTATGAACCAGGCTATCAATGGATTAAGCACTCCCTTCTCGCTAAGCATGTCGAGCCCGAGTCTCTAAGAATTAAAATAGGTAACAAAGATTGTAAGCAGCCCTATAGCGCGAGTATTATGAATATCTCAGCGATGAGTTATGGTTCCCTGTCATCTCGTGCCATCCAAGCACTTAATGGTGGAGCAAAAGATGGCGCCTTCGCTCATAACACTGGTGAGGGCTCAATAAGTGCCCACCACTTAAAAAATGGTGGGGACCTTATATGGCAAATTGGAACAGGCTACTTTGGTTGTCGGAATCCCGATGGAACTTTTAATCCTGAAATGTTCAAAGCTAATGCCCATCGACCCGAAGTTAAAATGATAGAGGTTAAGCTCTCCCAAGGAGCTAAACCAGGTCATGGTGGTATCTTACCCGGAAAGAAAATAACAAAAGAGATCTCAGAGATCCGTGGCGTTCCGATGGGCCAAGACGTGATATCTCCGCCAACTCATAGTACTTTCAATACACCAAGGGGCCTTATTGAATTTGTTAAAGAATTAAGAGATCTTAGTGGTGGTAAGCCAGTTGGCTTTAAGCTTTGTATTGGTAAGAGACGTGAATTTATGTCAATTTGTAAAGCCATGCACGAGATGGATATTTATCCGGACTTTATCGCTGTTGATGGTGGCGAAGGGGGCACAGGTGCTGCTCCTTTAGAGTTTTCAAACTTTATTGGATCTCCTGGGGTGGAAAGTCTTATTTTTGTCCACAATTGCTTGGTTGGGTTTGGTATTCGTAAGCACATTAGAATTTTAAGTTCCGGAAAAATTGCGAGTGCTTTTGATATGATGAAAAGGCTCTCTATTGGTGCGGATGTTTGTTATGCCGCTCGTTCTATGATGCTCTCCATCGGTTGTATTCAAGCCCTCCGTTGCAATAGCAATGACTGTCCGGCTGGAGTTGCGACAAATGATCCGAATCTAGAGTCTGGACTGGTTGTGAGTCATAAAAGGGTAAGAGCAGCTAGCTTTCATCGGGAAACAGTTAAAAGTTTTGCCCATATGTTGGGGGCGATGGGGCTTGAGCATTCAGATGATTTAAGACCTTGGCATCTCATGACAAGAACAGGGCCTTCACAAGTTAAGCACTTTGGTCAAATGTTTGAGTTTGTTAGTGACGGTGATTTTCTCAATGGGAAAATGCCAGAAGACTATATGTGGTCATATAAGCTTTCAAGTAGTGAAACATTTGATTCACTCACAAAGCCTGCTCACAGTGGTTTGAATAGTTAAGTTAAGTTAAGTGCTTAGGGGGTGTTTTTTTTCATGCGCTCTGTGAGGTCTTCGACTACTCTGCGATGAAATCCCTCCTCCGTCCATCGAAGCTGGCTTTTATAACTCTGGATATGAACTCTTTCATAGGTAATTTTAATGGTTTTAAAAAGGCGGAAAAAGGGTTCCCCAGGTTTTTGAACGTGGTGAAGTCCACCGGAATAGCCAATAAGAAAATAACCAGAGCTTGTCGTTTCGATAATATCTGCAATACCAGATTTAATCGTCATCGGTTTGCCATGCTTATCTAAGCCATTTTCACGCATCATTCTTCCTTCCGGGGCGATGATGACAAGTGAGTTCTCCTTAATCTTTCCCATAAACTCCCGCCAAGAGCCATCTCGCTTACGGGTTATTCCAATTATTTGAGGGAAGATAAACTTATAGAGGCTTCCGACAATGGGGCGCTCTAGAGTCACGTCCGCGCCCGGGAGAACGACCCTCTTCACATTTTTGAAAAAAAAGGAAAAGGGGACGCTTGAAAAGAGAAGGGGTTCGAAAAGACTTGTATGATTTAAAAAAGCGTAGACGTTGATATCTTTCCAAAAGTCGGGAGACTCGTTAATAATTTGGGTCTCTGTTTTAAAGAAAAGATGTGAAAAGATCTTTACTAAGAAAGCGATTGTTAGGCTTATGATGTATTTCATAGGATTATGTTAGAGGATTGCCTTAAAGACTTAAAGACCTATCTTATATAAAAAGCTTTTAAAGAGACCAGCTTCTTCTTCTGCGGGTTGAACATCTTCTTGTTTCTCAGCGGAATCGTCCTGACTTCCTGGTTCTCTCTCGCCTATCTCAAGTGGACCTTCAACGAGCTTACTACATTCTCTTTGGATGTCATTTTCCATATAGTCGACACCTGGGTAATTGAGCCGAAAGTTCATGCCTTCTAAATCGAGAATGGCATATTCTCGCCAAGGCTTTCTTTTCTTGGTTAAGATAAACTTATCAATATTACGCTCATAGAATTTCTGAATAAATCTCAGTTCAGGACAATTGAGCTGGTCTTTAGCGGTCATATACTCTTTAAGAAGTATTCTTTCTTGGTCAGAGAGAACTTTAATAATAAGATTGTTGTCAACCTGGCCCTCTTCGCCTGTGTAGGGGGAGAGAACTGACCCAGTAGAGTATGGGTTTGATTGATTCACTTGAGCAGGTGAAGTATCTGCAACTGATGCAGGTCCACGTGATGATCGCCTTGTTGTTGCTGCAGGGGCGCCAATGGAGTCTTGATTACTTGGGAAGCTATTGTTCCCATTATTACCGATATTGTTAACCGAGGCGATATTCGCTTGAGGTCCATTGGTATTTGAATTGAGAGGCGAGTTTGCAGATGACAGAGGCGAAGGAGCAGCATCAAGACGGTTTATCCGTTCCTTAAGCCTATCCTTCGCTTCATTTATATCCTTAAGCTCTGCAAGGAGTTCACTATTATTGTCATTACTGTTTGATAATCCATTGGAGTTAGAGTTCTTGTCATTACTATCTTCATCACGATAGTTTTGTGAGGAAAAGTCATTACCCTGCGCCAATGCAGAGTTACTCCGAGCAAAAGCATCATCGAAGTTACCTGCAGATGTATTATTCTCACCAATATTATTGACAAACGTTTTTGGTGCCTCTGGAATATTTACAGGCGGGTTTATACTATTTGTCAGTCCATTAAGAAATTCTTCTTGGTTAGTGCCAAGCACCTGGGGGAAAATAGAAGAGTCTTGGTTTGACCCAGTTTCTTCAGATCGTTCCTGTCTTTCTTCATCCCTGTCAACGGATGTATTTTCAAATTGGGAGAAGGTACCCTGTTGAATTAACTTGTCCTTAATTGTCGTTTGTTGGGCATTTGACCCGCGATTAGGCTGATTGTTAATGCTTTCATCTCTCTCTCTTGCGTTTCTTCCGCTTACGGTGACTCTGCTTGTGACAGCGTAGGGACGGTTGGGCGGTAGTTCATACGTGGTACCGTCAGAAGTTAAAACGACGCCATTATTATCGCCCCTATCTGAATTTGTTAAACTCTCTCCTGTAGAGAGAAGGCTGACAACATCAAGAGCTTCCTTTACTTGGAGAGCATTCGCCTGAAGCGAACTGGCACCACCTTGGGTATTTCCAGAAGCAACATTTCTACCGAAGTGCTCATTGGCCACATCTCTCAAGAGGCTGGCATATTTTTTACGATCAGATCTTGGTAAAGCACTGATTTCAAATAAAATTCTAAGACTGCCACCAAAGCGCGCATAGGTAGGGTTTTGGTAAGCATTAATAATATCGATTCTCGTCTCCTCATCTGGGCTGTCTCTAAAAATTTGTGCTAGCATTGCTTCCGCTGGAGCTCCTGAGTTTGTTCCAAGGGATGCAATTGCTTGCTTCATAAGCTCGCCTCGCTCTGAGGTATCTGGAGAGAACTTTAGGTCTTGGAAAATAGAGTAAAGTGAATTTGCTTTCCACTCTTCAAGAGCTGGTTGGTTAGGGCTTGGTGCGCCTAGGTAGGTGAGGATTTTCTCTTGTCTCTCTCGATCAACCTTTTTAAAAAGTTCAGGAATGAGGGAGAGGCTTGAGTCTGCTCCATCAAAATTTTCTATAAAATCAAAGAATCGATTGGCTTCGGCTTTTGACATAGAACTTATTTGAGAAGAAGATTTTTCAATCTCTTTAAGGTGACAATAGTAGGACTCGAAAACAGGTAACATATTTTGAAGGGAGGAGTCTGACATTAAAAAACTTATGAATCTTTGATAATCGAGCCCATCACTTAAAAATGTAAGAAGGTGTTCATAGCGGTTGAGATGGTTTTCTCTGTAGTTAGGGATTCGGTCATCAAAAATACTCTTCAATTGATTAAGTTCATTAGCACTAATTGAAGGAATTTCATTGCAACTAGGGTAAGTCGCTTCTGCTAGGGAAGCTGGACGCCTTCCTCCACCATCACCACTCCCGTTTACACTCGTATCTTCTATTACTATCTGAGCAAGAGCAGGTTGGTCGAGAAGCTCTTGAGAAAAGAGATGGCTGTGAATTGTTCTTGGAAGATTTGATTCATTCAAAAGGTTTGCAAGTTTTTTATCAAAAAGAGTTAAGAATTGATCTTCTTGCTCGCTAAGCTTTTGTCCGTCTTGATTATTTCTTTGTTCACTTAAGTCCCTATACATATCAACAAGGGCTTGAACAGATTCATGTGCACTTGGTTCCGTAAGAAGGGCCCCAATTAAACCTTCTATGAATTCAGGACTTTCTTGATTGGAGGCTAATATTTCTTCGATTGTAGTCATTTCTTTTAAAAGAATGAGGAGGCCAGCATCTTTCAACTCTTTGAGAGCCTTTAGCTTTTCCTCAGTACTTGCAGTGGAAGAGAGAAGGAGATCGATTTGACGCCTACCAAAGTGCTGAGTGCAAATAAGCATTTGAGTCTTTAAAGAATTTTGCTCTTCTTCAGATAGACCTTCTCGTTGGTCTTGAGTTAGGGGGTAACCACTTAAGACATCGGCCATCGCTATTACATAATCAGGAAAGAGCTCTGGAAATTGTTCCGACTTAAAATAATAGTTATCACCATCGTTAAAACAAACGCTGCTAGGTGAGTTTACGGAGTGGTTATTATCAATACAAAAATATTGAGTAAAAATGACTGCATTTTCAAATAATTCAGAATTGGTTATGTAGTTTTCCCTATCCCCAGAGTAACAAGAAGCCATTGCAGCTGCAGAGAAAGCGTTGCTTGCCCTGTATGAGCTCATTGGGGCGGCTTGATATTGAACCTCACCACAGGGGAGAGTTGCTAAGGAATGAAAAGAGATAAGAGTCATTGAGACGAGCAAAAAAGCCTTTCTCGTTTCAAAAAGTTTTGTGCGAATTAAATGGGAGATGCTAGTCAAATAAAGCAAAAGTACTCCTTCTCTATTTTTCTATACGGTGTTTCTTGAGAAAAACTTGACCCAAATGATTGGTCATCACTATTTATTTGAAAACTGGCATAAATTATAGGCACTTGAAGGCTGCAAATTTTTTATTTATGAGATATAGAAATCAGCCATATGGCGATTTTAAAGGCCCGATTCATGAGAAGTCTTGGTCCCACTAAGGTTCATTGAGATAATCTTAACAGGCTAATAAAAGTGATTGTTATTGCCGATAATGATAGTAGATGTTGGTTATGGTGGTAAATTGTATGTCATTGAAATCTTTAATCTTTTTAAGTCCATTTATCCTCTTTGGCTTGCTCTCTCAAAGCTCTGCTAAAGAGGGAGTCGTTTTTAGGGACTCCGAGGCGCTTTTTCAAGCAGAGCTGTTGGCCCCATTAAAAGAATCTATATTTGATATAGAATATGCGCCTTCTGGTGAGAGGTTCCTTTATATGGGAAAGAGCAAAAATGAAAGTCACATGGTTCTTGGCATGCGAGGTTCTGAACTTATCACGATTAAGTATGACAACAATGGTGATCATTTTTATGAGTATGTTGAAAGAAAAGGTCTTAGCGGCAGGTTCTTTAAAGAGGTTTTAAAAGCGAGCAAAGAAAAGTTTTATTCTTATCGTGAGCGTCAATATCGTACCAACTCCTTCCAAGTAAAAATTATCTTTGAAAAACGAAATTCTGAAGGTGATAAATTTAAAAAAGTTGGCGAGAGGGTTGAGTTTGCTTTTCAAGCGATGGGATCGGATCTCGGCAATATAGGCGATGGCTTAAATGAATTATCTGCTCCAAGTTGCCGTTTAGGAATGGGGCTACTAAAGATTGATGATAAGAGACTTATCAGTGATATGAGCGAAATTAAAAATTACTTTAATCTCAATGATGCCATGGTTAGGAGTGACTCTGTAGCTATGGTGATGGAGATCGATAAAAGTTGTGATGATTCTCTTGAGAAAACAATTGGTGGTGGAGAAAAAAAACCTTTTCAAAGTATTGTTCAAGAGTCTTTAACTGAGGGAATGAAGTGCTTGAAAGGAATAACTGAAAATCAGGGGTCACTCAAAAATGGATTTAACTCTAGTGCAGATATAATGTACGTTAGGGCTGGGGCAAGAATATTGGGAAGTCACTTATTTGATGACCATACCAGCATAAATGACGGTCCAGATGTTAACCATCCTAGGTATTCTGGGAAGAAAGATACAAATAATACAAAGCTTCAGTTTGTTTGTGCTGAAGAGGAAGACTTCTTTAGAAGTTTAAATGTTGGTCCTTATGAAGATGGAGTCGCAATCGGTTATGCCAGCATTGAGCCAGGACAAAGTCGTAAAATTCAATGTGAAGGGAATAAAGAAGTGACTCTCAGCCATCCCTATATTTCGTTAAACATGAGAAAGGTCTTAGGAGATGCTGGGGAAAGAGGCACTAGCCGTAGTGAAGCAAGAACAGAACTAAAGAAGCTTATCTTCCATGAATTTTTACACACAACTGGGATAAGCCATAACCCTGTTTATGATCCCATTGGCGCTTGTGCTGAATATTGCTTTGGTCGTAATTCAGATAAACTCAGGGATAAGTGTAAGGGTGTCGGAACCGTTAAGTCTGGAGTGACAAGTGTGATCAATAGAATTGGGGCCAATCTCCTTGACCTCTCTGGAAATTCGAGGAGAGAGGCGTATCAAGATTCAATAGAGTATCTTAAGTCGACTAATGAGTTCAACTCTGGACAATTGTCACAGATTCAAAGTGTTTACGGAGGTCTAAATTAATCATAGGGTCTTCTTCTTAAAAAGAACTTTCTTTAAAACGTATAACTTCCCTTCATATAGAAAATGACTTGATACTTTTTCCCTAACATAATCTATTGACTCTACTCTATAATCAGAATTGAGGGCATTTATAACCTGAAGAGCAGTCATGTTCTCATCTGTATAAGGGTCATCATTATAAATAATCCTCACAAATTGGTAGAGTTGGCTCAGATTCTTCAGAGCTTCAAGGGCCTGAGGATGATAGGGAAGAGTAATGGGGAGAAAGGTTCCACTGTAAACGTCCTCTACATAGTAGGACGTAATTCTCGTAATCCGAGGGTCTTCTTTACTTAAAATGATATTGAGGACACGCTTATCGTTGCTAATTTGAGAGGCTTTGAGGCGTAGAAGCTTTAAGTCCTCTTGAGTGCCTAGAACGAACTCAAGACTAAGAAATCCCGGACCAAAGGCAACAAGAAAAACGAGAACTCTAAGAAGAGGGTGAATCTCAAGCACTTTCGCAAGGTAGAGGGTGTTGAAGGTAATGAGAGGGAGAAGGTAGTAGAAGTGACGCCAATCAAAAGCAATGAAATTAAACTTTATGGCTAAAAAAAGAGTTATAAGAGAACTAATGACGAGATAAGAGCATAAGAGTAATACAGTCTCTTTTTTTTTATGACCAAAGAAAAGTGAACTCAGGACAACAAGTATTATGATGACTAGGAAGAAGAAAAGGCAGAAGCTATAGATCTCAGACATTTATCCGCCCAACGATAAAGGTCTCCAGCAAAAACTTCAAAGCACCTGCGTCTAGACGAGGTTCTCCATTATAGAGCAAGTTATAAACATTTGTTGAACGATAATAAGCTAGCCAAAGAAAAACAATGATACTCGGAACAATCGTACTGTAGTGATAAATCATTCTTATCTTTTTGGCGTTAACTTCTTTGTCTTTACCTCTATCGCTATTAATTGTTTTCCGATTTATGAAAATAAAGAAGTTAAAAACAAGAATAGGAATGATTAGGGCGTAATTATAGAATAGTGACAATAGGCTTAAGATAAGGAAGTTTTTCTTTAATGATTTCCCTAAGTAAATGTCCTTGTTAAATAAGTAAAAAAGGGCAAGAAAGAAAAGTGGAACAAAGGTTTCAGGAACGAGCAGTACACCTGGTCCATACCACCAAGAACTGA
>Ga0136600_1000525_pt1 | contig 20501 bp, 26 predicted proteins | sample AntRauMFilla2698_FD_104634 | JGI IMG/M metagenome (GOLD analysis project Ga0136600, IMG submission 104634) | Saline lake microbial communities from Rauer Islands, Antarctica - Metagenome Filla 2 #698 | ecosystem: Environmental > Aquatic > Non-marine Saline and Alkaline > Saline | place...
ACAACAGCAACTGCAGAACCCTTTGGCCCCGTACACCATGCCCCAGTTCCAAAAAACCTATTGAGGGAGGTTAAAGCAGGAAACTGCGTTGATGAGCGAGTAGAGTAGGTTGCAAGGTGAGTTCACGGGCTTAACCACAAACCTGCTTGTGAGCAGCGGTGTCGGGACCGTCTGCTAGGGTACCACTGGAGGAAAATGACCTTGCAACTGGTACCTCGGATAACTGGAACGGTGGAACATGGAAGTTTCTGGCTCCTCCGGGTCTCCTTCACTTCCCCACAGTAGAACCTGAGACCGCTATGGCAACGCAGGCCGATAAGTCTCGACCAAGGCAGACGCCAGGTGTGGTTATCTAGCTCATCGCTTTTTCACTTTCGGGAGGCATCGCGATTCCGTGGTGGTTATGGTGCTTGGCCATGATGGTCAGCCTACCGGCCGGGCAGGCCCCCATTCAGAAAGCGGAGCCCCGCATGGTCGAGGTCGATGCGAGGCTCGCTGAATCATGTGTTCTCTTGGCAGGAGTACAAGGCAGGCCAGCAACTCGGGCCCCACCGAAGTTGGCCTACTCCTACAGCCAGTTCATCTACTGGCAGTATCTGCCGAGACCGCAAGCAAGGGGAGCGGCACGCGTTGTGCTTTACCCGATCGCTTGCGACCGTGGTGGATTTTCGGCCGCGATGATCCACGGAATCGACTGGCAGCACGCTTTTCTGACCTACCCGCGGTTTGATTATGCGAGCGGATTGTGGAAGATGTGGATCGGCAACAAATACCGGTCGGCCCGCTCGTCAGCAGTGGCAGGTCTGCGTGGCCAGCGGAGCTCGCTTTGCCGGAGAGTCATACGCTCTACGATCCGGTGGCTTACCTGCGAGGGCAGCACCCTCAGCTCGACCAGTACATCGAGCACCCGATCGATTCCCTCGACCCTTTAACTCAGCCGGACCCACTCGGGTCACTGCTTCCTGACTGATGATCATCTGCCCGCAAGCCCGTGTCCTTTACCTCAATCCCCCGCGTACCGGTTCCTCGTTGATCCTGCGGGAGCTGCGGCGGCGGCAGAGACGGGTGATCCGGCCGCGGGACGGCTGTGCCGGGCACCAGACCGAGTGGGAGGATCGTTTCGCAGGGTTTTTTGTCTTCCAGAGTGTGCGGCACCCTTTTCCACGGGCCGTGAGCATCTGGCGTCGGTTGGTGGAGAACATGCAGCACCGGGACGCCCACTGGCGAGCCTACCTGGAAGACGGGGAGATCTCCTTCCAGGGATTGCTCGACCATGAGCACGAGGAGATCCAGGGCTACTGGCGATGGATGCGGTGCCGACACTTTGCCGAGCGGGCCGGCCATGTCGACAAGGTGGTCTACTTGGAGACGCTGCACCGGGACCTGGCGGGCGTGCCCCTGCTATCCGACTGGCGGCCGACTCAGGTGATCAACCCCAAGCAGGATGAGCGGCCCTGGCAGGCTTATTACACCCCACAGGCCCGTCGCCGGGTCTGCGAGCTGTTCGCCGATGACTTCCAGGCCTATGGTTACACGCAGGACCTGAGTGCCTGCTGCCGAGGACAATACTTCGCTCCCTGAGGATGGACCCTCATGATCATCTGCGAACGCCACCGGATGGTGTATCTCGCTCCGCCGAAGACCGGCTCGGTGACGGTGCTGCGGACCTTGCAGGAGCCGCCCTTCCATGGAGAGACGATCGGCAAGCGGTACGACCATCACAACACCGTCTGGGAGGAACGCTTCCGCGACTGGTTCTTCTTCATTACGGTGCGGCATCCCTATGAGCGGATGGTCAGCTTATGGCGGTTCGCGTGCAAGGAGATCCGGACTCCGGAGGCTCCTTGGCGGCAGAGGGGCAACTGGTGGCCGCGGTACTTCCGAGGGCAGGCTCCCAGCTTCGAGGGATTCCTCAACGATCGTCGACTGTGGCGGATCTTCCACAATGTCTGGCGATGCTCCTGGCACATTGAGCGGATCCCTCGATTCGTCGATGAGGTGATCTACATGGAACATTTCGAGGAGCTCTATCGGAAGGTGCCCGGGTTACAGGGCGTGCAAGCTCGCCACGAGAACCCCGGTCCGGAGCGGACGGGGCCATGGTGGAAGTACCACACGCCGGCGACGCTGCGGCGGACCGCCGAGTTTTGGGAAGAGGATTTCCGCATGTTCGGCTACAACCCGAACGTGGAAGCGTGCAAACGAGGAGAGATCTTTGTCTAGGGCAGTGCATTCGCTCTGGATCGGCAAGCAGTTGTCTCCCTTGGAGATCGCCTGCTACCGCTCCTGGGCTCAACAGGGGTATCGGCATCATCTCTGGGTCTACGATCCGCCGGAGGGGATTCCTGGAAGTAGCCGGGTCTGTGACGCTTCCCAGATCCTGCCGGCCGAGCGAATCTTCCGCTACCGTTCCCACTACGGGAAAGGGAGCGTCTCGGGTTTCTCCAACTTCTTCCGCTACAAGCTGCTCTGGGAGCAGGGAGGCATCTGGGCCGACTCGGATGTCTACTGCCTGCGGCCCCTGCCGGGCTCGCCCTACCTGTTGGTTCGGGAAGCCGATCAGGTGGCCAGCTGCCTGTTGCGGGCTCCGGCCGGCAGTGAGTTGATGCGGGCTTGCTGGCATTTCTGCAATCATAGCGATACCGCGAGTCTTCGCTGGGCTCAGACCGGGCCGCAGCTGCTGACGCGTAAAATCCGGCATTTGAAACTGCAGCGGTACCTCTACGAGGAGTCGGCTTTTTTGCCGGTGCTGTGGACCGAGGTCCACAAGTTGATGCGGACCCCGGAGCTTGACCTGCAGGACTGCTATACCGTCCACTTCTGGAACCAGCAGCTAGCCGAGGAGGGTTTCGACAAAGAGGCCTACTGGCCTGGCTCGACCTACCAACGACTGATTGGCAACGATGAAGCTCATTGACTACCCGCCGCAGCCCCCGCGGCTTGGTCATTCGCCCTGTCACTGGTTCGATCTGCCGCTGGCTTTTGCCCTTGCCGGCGAGGTGCGGGCCCTGCCTCCGGATTGCGTCTACCTGGAGCTGGGCTCCTTCCTGGGGGCCGGCAGCACGATGGCGGCCCTGTTGGCCCGGGAGGACCTGCAGCTGATCTGCGTCGATCACTGGCAGGGGACCAGCCGCACGATTCAGCACGAGCCGATCGGGGCCTGGCTGCTCAAGCGGCGGGATGGCAAGAAGGTCCCCTGTGATTTCTGGAAGGGCCGTGGCAACCGCCTGCAGCACTTCCTCAACAACACCTACCCCTGGCGGCAGCGGATCACGCCGGTGCAGGCCCGTATCGATGTGGAGCTCTTGCAGAAGCTCAGTGAGCAGCTGCCCGCCCCGCAGCTGGTCCTGATCGATGACGAGCACCAGTACCAGCCGGTCCTCGATCGACTGGAGTTCATCCACCAGAGGTGGCCCCAGGCCACCGTGCTGCTCGATGATTGCACGCCCTATTTCCAAGGGGTGCAGGATGCCGTCTGGGGAGCTTTCGAGCGAGGTTGGTACGCCTCGGAGCATAGCCGGCTCTATCACAAACGTCTGATGCGTCTTTCCCCGGGCGGGTTATGAACCAGCGTCCCCGTCCCGCGGCCAGTAAGGAACACTTCGCCGCCCGAGCTCTGCGGATCCAAGAGCAGCACCAGCAGCCGGCGGCCGAGGAGGTCCTGTGGCTGCGAGAGAAATACCCCCACCAGGATCCGGTGGCCCGGGTCTACCTGCATCCGATGCGACCTTGGTTTGCGATCGAGAAGCTGGCTCCGGCCGGCGACCCCACCGACAAGCAGCTCAGTGCGGTCAGCCAGCTGACCCACACCATGCAGGTGGTCGACTCGATGCAGCGGCACGGCGTCACCGACGAGGAGCTGATCGTGGCGGCCTGGGTGCACGATTTGGGCAAACTCTTGCTGCTCTCCGGCGAGGATCCGGCCAATGTGGTCTGCCTGAACTACGTGATCGACGGCAAGCCTGGGGCAGGCCTGAAGAACTGCATCTGCACCTGGAACCACGACGACTACGCCTACCAGAAGCTCAAAGGGCTGGTCCCCGAGCGAACTGCCTGGCTGCTGCGGCAAGCACAGCCTCAACCTCAAGCAGACCGAGCCTTACTGGGACGCCGAGGACCGCCGCCGCATCGAGCAGTGGCTGCGGCCCTTCGAGGTCCACGACAAGCGGTCCAAGTCGCTGCACCACTTCCCGATGCTCGATCTCGACAAGCACCGCCGGCTGCTGGAGAAGCATCTGCCCAAGGAGATCCTGCTGTGAAGATCGTGATTCCGTATTTTGAGCAGGAGTTGTCCGGTGCCCGGGCAGGCCATCAGGTCAACCGCGACATGCTGGTTGCTTGGCAGATCTCCTACGAACGCAGCGGCACCAAAATGCCGGTCTGCCTGCTCACCGACCGCTCGACGCCCAAGCTGCCCGAGTGGCAGCACGAGCGATTGATCGCAGTCGACGACGAGCCACCCCGGTGGACTGATCCTTTGCACAAGGTCGGCTGGCTCAAGCACCAGGCCTACGATCTTTGCGGGCCCTGCGTCGTGATGGACCTCGATGCGTTTCCGCAGCGGTCACTCAATGAGTTGATGAATCTTGAGCACATCGGGACGCCGATCGCCATGGCGGCTGACCCGGGGCCTCCCAAGTTCTACGATTGGTTCGAGGGCTGGCCGGAGATTTACCGCAAGTTCAATGCGGGCTTGATCCTCCTGGGCAGCCCCGAGATCTGCCCCAAGTTTCGCGAGCTCTGGCATGAACGCTACGATGAGTGGCACCACATCACGTACTTCGACGAGCTGATCTTTTCGGTTCTGATGGTGAATCTGAAGGTAAGCCAGATGTTGCCAGCTCGCTTCAACACCCAGGCCGGCTATCCAGGTGCCCATCCCAACCCCACTGTGCTGCACTTCAGCGGCAACAACCGCAAGGAGGCGTTGCGAGAATATGTCCAAGCCCAAATTGATCTACCTGCACACTGGTTGTAAGTGGTCCGAGCCCTGGGACGAGGCCTTCCTCAAGCAGCTCTGGAAGCGAGGCGTAAGATGTCAGGCGATGAACCTGGAGGCACACTATCCGCACGAGCCCGGGGCTTTCATTGGCCGGCTCAACGAGTCCTGCCGCGAGCTCAAGACGGTCTATGCTCGCCAGATGCAGCCCTACCAGTGGTGCTGGCCCGAGGTCTCGGCCTTCCAGCTCTACGATGACAAGTGCCTGCAGGCCCAGTGGCTGGCCCAGCATGGCTATCCGCAGCCCGACTTTGAGGTGGTCGATGAAGGCCAGGACTGTAGCTGGGATCGCTGGCCGGCGGTGATGAAGAAGCCCTGGGGCTCGGCTGGCAAGCACGTCCGCTTGATCGACGGACCTGAGCAGCTCGATCGGCCTTGCTTGCTGCAGGAGTACTGCCCCGGGAATGTGGGCGATTTCCGGGTCACGGTGATCGGCGATCAGGTCAGCACGATCGGTCGCTGGAATCGCCCCGGGGATTTCCGGGCCTCGGGCTCCGGGGAGCTCTACTTGACGGACACGGAGCCCGAGCTGGCGGAGCTGACCTGGAACATCTGCCGGCAGGCGGGCTGGGCCACCATGGGCTTTGATGTGCTGTGGCACTGCGGTCGCTGGGTGATCACCGAGATGTCCTACACCTGGATGATCTACGGGATCACTGACTGGACGAAGACGATGCAGCGGATGCCGATGAATCGCCGGGAGGCCCGTAGCGAGCATCCGGTCAAGACGCTGCTTGATTACTTGTTCGCCCGGAGCGAAACCGCTCGAACCAAGGACGTACTGTCGGATCTTCCTTGAAGTGGTAGATCTTCACGTCCTTGGGTGGCGGTTCGGGGAAGTAGTAGTAGTTGTATTGCAGGCAGGGCACGGTGGCCACGCTCAGCGACACCTGTTCGATCCAGCGACGCAGGGCCAATTGATCGTTGCCCAGCTGGGCGGTCAGTTCAGCCCAGCGGTCGATCCGGTCGAGCACCCGAGGCCGGAAGAAGATCACGCCGGCATTGATCGGTCCGAGCACTTCATGACCTGGCTCGCCGGGCCGGCGTTGAGTCACCAGCACATCGAAGTCGATGCTCAGCAACTCGTCGAAGCGACGAACCGGACAGGCATCGGCATCCAGGTAGCCGATCACGTCCTCGTCGGAGAACCGCTGGAGGGCGTCGGCGATGACTCGGGGCTTGTGCAATCCTTTGCTTCGCCAGCCTTGGCCCGGCTGCATGGTGTGATAGAAGCCCTGGCGTTGGAACCGCGGATGGTCGACCGGTAGGGAGATGCCGCGTCCCAGGTCTCCGAGGTCGTAGACTTGATGGTCGTAACCCACTTCCTTACACTGGGCCTCGAAGTTCTCCAGAAAGGAAGCGAAACGATGGTTGGCAGCGGAGATCAGTTTCATGCGGTATGACGTGATGGTGGTAGGAGCGGGATTCTTTGGAGCCACGGCGGCTCACCTATTGGCCCGAGCAGGCCAGCGGGTCCTGTTGATCGATCGCCGCGAACACCTGGCAGGCAATGCCCATAGTCCTGTGGTCGAAGGAGCCCGCCGGCACGAGTACGGGGCTCACATCTTCCACACCGATAACGAGCAGATCTGGCGGTTCGTCAACAGGTTCGCCGATTTTAACGGTTACCGCCACAAGGTGTATGCGAAGACATCCTACGGGATCTTCTCTTTGCCGCTGAATATGCTCACCTTCCAGAAGCTGTGGGGAGCCGAGACGCCCCAGGATGCCGAGCGGATGCTAGCCATGACCCGGGAATCCTTTGCCGACCCACAGAACATGGAAGAATACTGCCTGCAGACGTTCGGCCGGCAGATCTACGAGTTGTTCATCCGGGATTACACCTGCAAGCAATGGGGCCGAGCTCCGCACACGTTGCCGGTCTCGATCGCCCGGCGGATTCCCCTGCGGATGACCTACAACAACGATTACTTTGCCGATCGCTATCAAGGGATTCCCAAAGGCGGTTACACCGAGCTGATCGCCTGCATGCTCGACGAGGAGAACATCACGGTGCGGCTTGGTGAGAGCTGGAATGCTCAGTGGCAGCAGTACGCCAAGCGGTTGATCTACTCCGGGCCGCTCGATCAGCTGTTCGATTGCAAGTACGGGCCGCTCCCCTATCGTTCGTTGCGGTTTCATCACCGCAAAGTGTCGCAGAACCAACAGGGGGCCGCTGTGCTCAACCATCCGGAGTTCGGGCAGGACTTTACCCGCACGATCGAACACTGCCATTTTCATCCCGAGGAGACGCTCCGGCAGGGCTGGTACACCTGGGAGACCCCTGCGGCTTGCAACGAGGAGAATCCGGAGCCCTACTATCCGGTGCCCGGCCGGGAGACCAGTCACCGGCGGATGCAGTACATCAAGCTCGCTCATAAGCAACAACGGGAGATCCTCGTTGGAGGCCGGCTGGGGCAGTATCGCTACATGGACATGCATCAGGTGATCGCGGAAGCCTGGGCCAAGGTAGGGAGCTGGGCATGATTGCGGCGGTGTTGGCGGTTCACGGGGATGCGGATGTGTTGGAGGCCTGCCTGCGGTGGCACTTGGAGCAAGGGGTCGAGCAGCTCGGCCTCGTCCGCCATCAGATCCGGGAGGACGCGGCGGAGGTGCTCGATCGCTATCGAGAAGTGATCGCCCTGGAGCGGACGATCCAGACGCCCGCCTATCTCCAACACCAGTGGTTGGCCGAACTGCGGGAGGCGATGGGTGAGCAGCTGGGATTGGGCCCGCAGGATTGGTTTATTCACTTTGATGCCGATGAATTCTGGTACGGATTGTCCCAGTTGCAGGAGGCTCCTAAGCAGGCGGTGGCAGCCAAAACCGACCTCTGGGTGAACTACCTCCCCCACCATCCAGAAGAATTCGACTTCTCCCAGGTGAGTCACGCCGATACGTTGAGGGCGGGCTTGGTTCGCTACCCCTTCCAGGCGAAGGTGGCCGTGCGAGCCGGACAGGGCGTCCACACGGTGATGGGAAACCACGCTTTGGACCTGCCCGAGGGTCGACGTCCGGACTGGAGAACCTGGCAATCGACGATCGGCATTGATCATTTTCCCTTGCGAACCCTGGCTCAGATGGAAGCCAAGACCGCACAGGCGGTCGGGGGTTTACAGTTCCGCGAAGGCCCGAATGACACGCGATGTCTGCAGTGGGCCCGGTGGGTTCGCTTGCAGCGGCGGTGTCCGCGGGGCGGTTTGTCTAAAGTGTTTGGACAGACGTTCACGCGAAAACGAAACTTAACTGTCTGGGAGAAGCAAGGACGCCCGGCTCGGCCCCTCAGGGAAGAGGAGCGGCAGCGACTCTGCCACTATCAATCACTGAGAGGACCTAGCTCGGCGTAACCGTCAGAGATTATGTCGCAGCTGATTGTTTACTGTACGGACTTTTGTCGTGAAGCGGATCGCCTGCCGGAGGTGGTGCCGCTGGAGCGGACGCAGTACCTCTGTTTCTCGACGCGTCGGGAACTACCTGAGCCCTGGCAACCGTTGCCGCCGGTGCAGTACTTCCATTGCCCGCAGGTGACCCGGCTCTGGCACCTGACCCATCCCCATCAGGCCCTGCCGCCGCATACTGAGAGCCTCTACCTGGCTCCGCATGTCGATTTGCTGGCGGATCCGCGGCCCTTGTTAAATTCCGGATTTGAAGCCCATCTTGATCCTCGCTATGGCTCACTGATCCAGGCGGCTTTCCGGGAAGCCCAGCAGGGCCGAGTCAGCCTTTCGGCGGTGTGGCGACAGCTGCATCATCACTCCCGCCAGGTTCCCTCGCCGGTTGGCTACTGGGATACCGACGTGCTGCTACGTCAGGATACGCCTCAGCATCGGACGACAGGCGAGCGTTGGTGGGGACTGCTGAAGCAGTTCGGCCTGCTCGACCAGGTGGTGTTGGCCTTCCTGCACAATCGCTACCGCGTGCTCACTGAGCTGCCGGGCACGCTGCAGTGCAGCCCCTTTTTTCGGGCAGCCACTGCCGCTGAGCAGCCGCCCCTGGAGGAGGAGCTCATCGAGGAGGGTTCCGTCTATGCTCGTTGCCGACAGCAGTGGCAGGCCCGCTGGGATCGACGCTTCGAGAAGATCAAGCAGGCCCGCACTCAGGTCGCCGAGCAGGTGTGGCCGGACAGCGGCTGCCGTCAGCCGGACCATCGAGACCGCTTACCGGTGACCCGGCAGCGGCAAGGAGAAGGGAGCCGTAAGCGACTCGACGGAGCCCGACATCGCTACCTACTCTGCAAGCAGAACCACTGTGGTCATTTCCGACTGCATAAAGGCTGCGGCACCGGCTGTGAGCTGCTTCCGGTCGCCGCCGGCCAGCCTCCCTGCCGCACATTCGAGGCGATCTATGCGGGGATGGGCTGTCCGGCCGAGCTGCCGCAGTTTCAAGGTCTCGAGCGGGAGCCCTTGCCGCTGGTGGAGGTGGGCGTCGACCGCTTGCCGGAGATCTCCCGGCCGCAGCCCTTGGGGCGGACCGACCTGCGACTGGTGACTTGCCACTTCAATCCGGCAGGCTACCGGGCCCTACGGCGGACCTTTGAGCGATGGCTGCCGACGCTGGGACCGCTGGCAAAGTACCTGCACGTCTACGAGCTGGTTTTCGATGAGGACGAGCCGGAGCTGGAGCACGAGCACCACACGGTGATCCGCGGTCGCCGGGACAAGCACCTGATGTGGCAGAAGGAGGCGATGATCAACCGAGCCCTAAGGGAGTGCCCTCCGGAGATCCGCTACTTCGGCTGGCTCGATCATGACGTGGTCTTCCGGGATCCCCGCTGGCTTGAGCGGAGCCTGGACAAATTGGCGGCCGAGCCCGGGCTGGCTGCCCTGCAGCCCTTCTCCCACATGCTCTGCCTGGATGCCGATGACGTGGTTGCCGAGAAGTGGAGCTCGATCTCGATCGATCCGGTCCGTGGCCTGCCAGGCCTGGCGTGGCTGGCCAAGCGGGAGTTCATGGACCAGACCGGCGGGCTGCTCATCGGGGACGTGATCGGAGGGAGCGATACGCCCTGGGTCTCTGGCTTTGGTTTTGACCAGTTCTGCCGGCAGTACTACTGGACCAATACCAAGGCGGCCATCGAAGTTTGCCGGGAGCACGATGAGCGGGTCCGCCAGACCGGCCAGGGCTGCGACGCGATCCCGGGCATCATCTACCACCTGCATCATGCTCGCCGCGAGGATCGCAGTTACTTCCGGCATGTGCACCTGCTGACCGACAACCGCTTCGATCCCCGCCAGGACGTGCGGGTTACCGACGAGGGGATCCTGGAGTGGGGCAGTGACAAGCCGGAGCTGCATCGAGGGGTCCAGGAGTTCTTTGCGGCCCGCGGGGATGACACGCCTTATCGGGTCCATGGCTTGCCGCCTTTGCGGGAACAGTATCCCTTCGGCTTCCCGCCGCGGACGCTGCCCCGCTCCCGGCCGTTCGGCGGCAAGGTGGGGTTCCTGATGGCCGAGTATATGCCGACCGGGGGTGGTGAGACCTGGCACCGCACGTTGCTGCCACACCTGACGGATGTGGCCGGCTTGGTCTGTTTGGATCACGAGCGAGCCGGCGGGGACTTCGAGCAGCTGGGCTGTCCGGTCGGCGTGGGGGTCGATGCGGCTCGGGAGCTGGCGGCTAGCTGTCAGGTGCTGGTGCTGATCGGGATCCGCAAGCCATCGCTGGGGACGATCTTGCCGGCGGAGAACCGGCCCCGGGTAATCTCGGTCTCCCACGGCGATCGTCATCACATCTGGACGCATCACTACATGGCCCTGCAGGCTCCCTTCACCGACTATTCGGTTTACATCTGTCCTTCGGGCCGGGAGACGCTCTATGCGAAGGCTCCCTCTCGGCAGATCGTCAACGCTTCGGATCCTCGCCGCATCGTCCCCACGCGTTCCTACGAAGCAAACCGGGAGTGGCTGGGGATTGAGCCCTGGCAGCGGATGCTTCTCTCGGCGGTGCGGCTCGACCCGATCAAGGGCGTCGATAAGCTGGTCGAGGCGGCCATGCTGCTCGGTCCGGACTACCGCTTGGTGGTCTCTTGTGCCGATGGCGATTACGGTTCCCAGTATGAACGCAGGATCCATGCCCTGGCCGGTCAGCAGGCCATCTTGGTCGCCGGGATCGATCCGCCGGCGGATCTCTATGCGGCGGCCGATGCCTACGTCTCAGCTTCTTACTCTGAGGGCTATGGGCTTTCCACCGCAGAGGCGATGCTCAGCGGACTGCCGGTGATCTCCACCCCGGTCGGCCTCCTGGAAGAGCACCCCCAGTTGGCCCGCATCGTCTCCCGACATGCCAGCGTAGCGGACTGGGCGACCGGCATCGCCGCGGACTTCGAGCAGCGGGAAGAGGCCCTTGAGCGGGCCCAGCGGGCTCAACAGTTCCTTCAGCAGGAACACACTGTTGAGCGGTTCGTGGCTCAGTGGGCGGGGCTGATCGATCAACTGGCGGCTACCAATCCACGAGGAAGTGAGTAGCGGTGTACTGGACTTGACCTTTCCACGAGTGAGCGGCGTTATGAAAATCCACAATGCGTTTTTGGTTTTGAGTCTATTAGGCTGGGTGCTAGGGTTTGTGCTCGGCTACCAGCAGGCGGGTTTTACCTGCGGCGGCTGCCTCGCTTTGTTGGGGGCAATTTCGGTACTGCAGCCAGCGATGCTGGATGGTGATCAGTCAACTGCGGCAGTGCTATCCCGGTTGATCACCCTGGACATCACTTTCTGGCGGCCGATACAATGCCCCCAGTGATGGACTCACGTTTCATACCTGCGAACGGAGGAATGCGTATGAAGTCTTTGATTTTGGCCATCTTGGCCTGTCTTGTCGCATGGTTTGCGGCAGCCCCGGCGGAGGCCACCGATGGTTTTCGTCAGCAAGTGCGGATCCAGCGTCAAGCGGTGGTACCTCAGTACTACGGGCCACAGGTGCAACTCCAAGTGGTCGCTCCGCAGCATCAGGTGAGGCAACAGGTCGTTGTCCCTCACCATCAGCAGCGACAGCAAGTCGTCGTGAAACGGCAACGCATCGTCGCTGGGCACCCGGCAGCTCGCCGGCCAGCCGTCCAATCGGTGATTGTGAACCGACCTCATCCCGGCGTCGTTCGCCAGAGGTCGGTGACCAAACAACGATCTTCGGGCGGTTTGTTCGGTAGGCTTCGTAGCCGACTTCGTGGCTTCTGAAAAGGCAGGTGATCTAGTATCTCGGTCGGGCCCGCCATGAACGACGTGGCGGGCCCGATTTGTCTCTCCCCGAAAGGATGCAACTGTGTGGCCTTGGAAGTCCGCGACGCAGCTCAAGCTGGAAGAGATCACGGCCAATCTGGTCTTGATCCTGCGTAATCAAGGGGTCTTGGACACAAAGGCCGATACCCACTACAAGCACCTGCAACAGCAGGTGTCCCAGTTGCAACAGCAACAGCTACAGTTGCGGGAACTGCTTTACGACTTGCTCCTGAAGGGCAAGCCAGGACCTGTGCAAATTGTTATCACTGGAGAAAGTGACATGGATCAGATTCAGTTTAAGGTCGTGCTGCCGCCCGTTTCGGCTCCGGATGTAACCGAGCGGGAAGTCAGCGTGAAGGTCGGGGACGCCGAAGCCAACGTCAGCAAGTTGGACAAGGATGCCCTGGAGATCACGGGTCTGAGCGGCAACGAAGGGGCGGAAGTCAAAGTCGAACTGGTCGATATCGACAACGCCGGCAACCGCTCGCCGGCCAGCACCTCGCCGATCATCTTGGTCGATACGGTCCCACCGCCTCAGCCCGGCCAGATCGGCTTGATGGTCACCGGTGAAACCCATCCGGCCCCGGCTCCCAACCCACAGGAGCCGGGAGCCCAAGGTCCCGACGACACTGATCCCGGAGCTCAGAGCTCCGATGCCCCGGCTCCCGGCGACAACGATCCCAGGATGAGCGGCCAGGCAGGCCCGGAAACGCCGCAGGCCTAGGCTACATTATCGGATAAACGAACCGATTGGTTTGTTTCGTCTCCACCCCGGCTCGGCCCTTCTGAGCTGGGGTTTTTATGCCTGGACCCTGCTCGGAATTGACCCCTAAAGGGGGACAACGTATATTGGCTCGCGTGTCACCCCTAAACGAGGAAATTCCGTGGAAGAATCGATCCCGACGCAAGGGAAAAGTACGCTGCTCGGTTTTCAATACCGGATTTTAGGCGTCAGCTACATGCCGCATGCTCTCGATCGCAAGCGGCGAGTGCAGGTCAGTTTCTTCCGCCAGCAAAGCCCTCAGGGGCTGTATCTGCTCTGCCTGAGTGATGTCCCCAAGAAGAAGGTCACTCAGTACAAGCGGGAGATCGTCCAGAGGTTGGGTGAACTGGTGGACGATACCAGTGTCGCTCGCTACGCGGTCCGCAGTTTCCAGGTGCCGACGTATGAGGATTTCAAGGAAGTGATCCAGCAGTCGCTGGCTCAGCCTCACAAGCCGGTGTTCTGGGAACCGGGTGAAGGGGAAGTCCCCTAGTTGTCACGGAAAACTTATCGTTGCAAGGAAGCAAAATCGTGAATCAAGTCGGGTGGGATCAAGCCAAGTTCGTCGCCGTGGCGATCGCCTTCTTTCTCGTCGTGGCCCTGGGTTGGATCGCCGGCCTGCGGTGGGACGACGACGATGACGAGGGACCGCCGCCGGGTTATAGCGGCTAGGTCCATGGAAAGGATGACCTATGAGCAATAGAGATCCCGCCGATCAGTTTTGTCAGCACTGCGGCCGCCTGATAGCGACCATGGCCGAAGATGGTGTCCAGCTGTCTTGGCGGCGGATAGGCCGGATCTTGAACCTAACGATCACGTTGAGCGGGTGGTTGTTTTTTCTGTCGATGATTTCGCTCTACAGCAGCAGTACGGTAATTTACGGCACGAACGTGCCTCATTTGGCTCGGAAGCTCGAGCAGGTCTGGCAGGCCGACCAGCGGTCGACGTTGTCCGCCTCGGAGGGCTTCCGTGTACAATTCCAGCGACCTTGAGCAAGGAAGCAAGGATGCGTGGTGTGATTTTGGCCGGCGGAGTCGGGAACCGACTCCGGCCGTTGACGCAGGTGACCAATAAGCACCTGCTACCGGTTTGGGACCGTCCGATGGTGTTCTACGCCATCGAGAATCTCGTCAAATCCGGAATTAAAGACATCCTGCTGGTGACCGGCGGCCGCCATGCCGGCCATTTCTTGACCCTGCTCAAGAACGGCCATCAGCTGGGTGTCAATCATCTGGAGTACGCCTACCAGGAGGGGGAAGGCGGCATCGCCGATGCCCTCAAGTTGGCCCAGGAGTTTGTCGAAGGGCAACTCTGCTGTGTGATGCTGGGGGACAACATCTACCAGTACACGATCCGGCAGGCGAAGCAGGCTTTCGAGCGACAGGGCAGCGGGGCGATGGTGCTGAGTAAGTCCCTCGACGACAAGACACTCGATCCTTGCCGCTTCGGGGTGGCTTTCCATCGGCAGACGACCGATGGTTCGCATTACCTGGACAAGATCATCGAGAAACCGAAGCGATCGCAGGTCCAGGGCCGTATGGGCCGCGGCGGTTATTGCCGGGTGCTCACCGGCACGTACTTCTACGATCCCTCGGTATTTAATATCTGTAATCAGCTCAAACCGTCCAAGCGAGGTGAACTGGAAATCTCGGATGTCAATCGGCATTATCTCGAGCAGCAAACCCTGACCACCCATAACGTGCCGGGCTGGTGGTCCGATGCCGGGACCATCGAGAGCCTGTTCCACGCCAGCAAACAAGTCAAACTCCTAGGGGCGAACAGTGACCAAGAAGCCGTGCCCACACTTTGATGGCCAGATCTCCGAAGTGCCCTACCTGACTGAGGCTCAGGGTTTGCACGGGGATGATCGTGGGTCTTTCCAGGAACTTTGGCGGCGGCAGCGTCACCAGCGACCGCGGCAGGTCGATCAGATCAATATGAGCCTCTCCTGGCAGGGAGTGCTGCGAGGGTTGCACTGGCAGGTCGAGCCCCATGCCTTGGGGAAGTTCGTTCTCTGTACGCAGGGGCAGGTACAGGACGTGGCGGTCGACTTGCGGCGACAAAGCAAGACCTTCGGGCAGTGGCAGGAGTACCTGCTGGAAGCGGGCGGCCGCTGCGTGTGGGTGCCGGCGGGCTTTGCTCACGGGTTTCTGGTTTTGAGTTCGACGGCCCATGTGGTTTATTTACAGGACGGCAGCTACGACCCGGCGGCGGAGCGAAGTTTGCACTACGCTGATCCGGAAGTAGGCATTCAGTGGCAGCTTGAAGGACTCGAGGTGCAGGTTTCCGAGAAGGATCGCGACGCCGCCGGATTGAGAGGACGGAGCGTTGAAGATTTTTTCCATTAAGTGGTGGATGTGGTGGTGCTGCGGGGAGTCCGCGTTTCGCCGGCATCGTACGGAGTACCAAGGGGACGGGTCGGCCGGTTTCACTGGCGGTTTGGGGCTGATCTGGTACCGCAAGTGGCGAGGGTTGTTTCGATGGAGTCAGTATCGCTTCGGGGATCCCTACTTGGAGATTGCCTTCAATCCCGGGCTGCCGACGCCGACCTTTGTCTCGCTGCTGAAGGCCGATAGCTCCCAGATGCGGATTCCGCTGCAGTCGATCTCCTTGGAGGAGATGAGCAGGAGATGAGCCAAGCGGACGTGGTGAAGGCGAAAGAAGCCGAATCGGTCGATTGCCTGCTGAAGAGCCTCCCTGCGGGACCGAGAAGATTTGCGACTGATCGAGGGCTACCTGGACAAGTTGCAGCAGCACGGCGAGATGTTCCCCTTGCCAATGACTCCGCAAGACGTGTTGGATTGCGGGGAGACCCATGGAACTGCGAAAGGATTGTTTGAGGCGAAATGTCAGATCCAGAAAAAGCTCGTTTCCGCTTAATCGTCGGTTGGAGCCGAGGGGGTCTAGGGTACGTGGCTCAGTTGCTGCGATTGGCCGGCCAGCAGGTCGGATATACCTTTGATGAACAGACCACCGAGGAGAACGTTGCCGAGCGGGCCGCTCGTTGTCAGCCTTTTGAGGTCTCGCCGTTCGTGGTGCCTTTCCTCAACCGACCGGAACTCCGGCAGGCTGAGGTCTTGTTCCTGGCCCGGGATCCGATGCGGGTGCTCAATAGTCTCTACTTCCTGGGGCTGCTGCATGGGGAGCGACCTTCGGCGGTGGAGCGATATGCCTTCCGGCACTTGCCGGAGTTCGAGGCCCGTTATCGCGGCAAACCCGCCCAGGCGGGTTGCTCGTATTTGAACCAGTGGTTGCGGCTGGCCGTCCGGCAGCGAGAGGAGCTCGCTTATCTGCGGCTGGAGAACGGTCCGCAGACTCTGCTGCAGGAGCTACAGGTGCCTGTTGATTCTCCGCCCTACTGCCCGCCCTACGTCAACAGTTCGGGCTGCATCCAGAAGATCGTGCCTTCGCAGCTGCCTGAGCAACAACGCGAAGGGATGAAGCAGCTGCTGATCCAGCTGGGCTATTACTTCCCGGTGTGGCTGCCCCGCGGCGGCCATGCTCATTTTATCAACCCGGACTGGCATTCCTGATGGAGACGATCCGCGTCAACCGCTTCAAGACTTACCGGACGATCCGCTGGTATCGCTCGAACTACCTGTGGTCGCCCAGCAACCCGTATCTGCAGCAGTACAAGATCCAGGTCAACGAGGACGATAACCAGCCGGAGGACGTGCTGGCGATCCCTTGCCCGCACCTACCCGGTCAGGAGACTTTCGCCCATCGGGACGAGACTCTTTGGATCACGCAGGGGAACCGAGGCGAGCTGGACTACCAGGACACACCGATCATCTGTGACAGCTCGATCGATTACATCTACCTCGATCCGGTGATGCGGGACCTGCTCAGCCATCCGCAGCTGCGGTATTACCTCAGCGGGGTGCATTTTCGCGACGACACCGTGCAGCAGCGGAAGTCCTGGGGCGGGGAGTACTACGGTCATGCGTTCAAGCATCATGATCTCTACCGTTGTGGTCCGGACCCTCGCCCCGAACGCGAGCCCCTGCCGGCGGCGGTCTGCGAGAAGATCGCTCCACTGAACCGGCCGCCGACGCCACCCTTTTCCGACGAGGTGTTTGCGTACATCCAGTCGCGATTGCGACCTCTTCGGGAACGTGAGGTCGATCTCTTCTTTAGCGGCCGGGTGCTGTACCCGCCCGGCGGGAAGTGGAATCATCCCACGATTCATCGTCGGTTGTTGATCGACCAGTGGGACCAGCTCCCCGGCCGGGAGAAGATCCTTCGCTATTACGGCAACTTCGCCGGCACGCGGTACCGCGGCCAATCGGTCCGTGTGTTCAAGTACCCCTATGAGTACGTCGATGCCCTGCTGCGGTCGAAGGTTGTGGTTAGTCCCTGGGGTTGGTCCTCCTGGTGTGTGCGGGACCTGGAGGCCCTTGCTTGCGGCTGCCTGCTGATCAAGCCCGAGTGCAGCAACACGAAGATTTATCCGGACATCTATGATCCTCGGCAGCAGTTCCTGGTCTGGACGGACCTTCGTTTCGAGCAACTGCCGGATCAACTCGATTACTGTTACACTCACCTGGACGAGTTTCAGGAGCGGGTCGATCGTGGCCGTCGGTTCGTCACCGAGGCCCTCTACCCGAATGCGAAGGTCTACGCTCGTTGGACGCGTGATTTGCGAAGGATGTTGGAGGACGCCCTGTCCCGGCCGAATTACGCTCCGGCCGATCAGATTCCTCCCCCGCTCCCTCGGATCCCTTTTCCGAAAACCCACGCAAGGAAGAATTGATATGTTGCCTCCCCTGCATCAGTGGTGCCACCAGATCTCCGTGACCTCGGCCTGTTGGCCGAAGCCTGCCTGCAGCAACTGCACCCGACTGCTTGGGCACGAAACCAAGCGGTACTTCATGACGCCCGAGCAATTTGAGCAGTGCGTCAAGGTGGCGGCTCCTTTCATCCGGCACAGCAAGGTTGATCTGGGTCTACGGGAGAATCGCAATCGGCGACGGTTGCCGCCACGGAAGAAGGTGCTGGGGATCTTTGGCGGAGAGCCGCTGCTACATCCTCAGTTCCCTGAGCTGGTCGACATCATGTGCCAGTACGTTCCCAAGATCCACCGCGGGCTGTGGACCAGTTTCGACTGGGTCAACGGTGCGGATAAACGCTGGGGGAGTTATCGCGTGCAGGTGGAGAAATTGCTCGGGGAGAATCCCACTGGGGACGTGTGGGGCAACCAGACCGGTTACATCAACTGGAACATGCACGAGGAGTCCCAGCCCTGCGAGCATTCTTCGGTGCTGGCCGCCTCGCAGGACCTGGTCAAGGATGAGAAGAAACGCTGGGACCTGATCTCCAAGTGTTGGGTGCAAACCGAATGGTCGGCCGCGTATGCCCTGGATTACAATCAGGAGGCGAAGTTCTACTTCTGCGAGGTCGCTTCCTCTTTCGATCGGGTTTTCAACCTGGGCACTGGGCTGCCGGTCGAAGACGGGGTCTGGTCCCATCACCTTTGGTTTGAGCGGGATGAGCAAGGGGTGTTACGGCCGCATGGTCCTTACGCCAAGCAGATCCTCTCGACTTGCGGCCGCTGCGGTGCGGCATTGAAGCTGCCGGGCCGGCGGGATCGGGAGTTCGTCGACGACGTGAGCAAGAGCAACCTGGTCCCGCTGACGGTGCTGGGCAGTCCGATGGTTCGCAAGGGGCAGGTAAATGAGGTTTCCGTGGAGGATTACCGGCAGGTAGAATCGGCCACTGAGGAGGAACGCCCCTGGGAGTACCAGAAGGATCAGCGAGCTCAACAGATTCGCAACTTCGAGGGAGCGATTGGACATGCCAATTGGTTGAAGACCCCCAAACCACGAGCCAGCGATGGATGAGGCGACCTGGAAACAGTTGAAGGCAAAGTACACGCAGTACCCGCTGCAGCCTTTCCCTTGGGGACCTTCTCGCTGTCACTGGTGTGCCCGAAAATTGGTCGAACCGCTTCGGCAGGTCTTTGCGAAGCTGCCTACGGGGAGCACTTATCTGGAACTGGGTTCTTTCCTGGGAGCCGGCACCACGCGATTGGCTATGGAATCGCCAGCCTCCCTGCGGGTGGTCTGTGTCGATCACTGGCGGATTACCGCTGAGATCGCTAATCAGTCTCCGCCCCGGGGCCGCTTGACCCGCGATAAAAAGGCGGTCGACTTCCTGCAGGGCAAGGGGACCGCTCTGGAGCATTTCCTCAACAACACCTTCGCCTGGCAGGCCCGCGTCGTGCCGGTCGCCGAGTCGATCACCACGGAGTTGTTGTTCCGGTTGGCCGAGGAAGGGGTCCAGCCTCAATTGATTCTGGTCGATGATGATCACAAAGAAAAGGCGGTCTTCGCTCGTTTGGTGAATTGCACTCGGTTGTGGCCGCACGCGACATTGCTGCTCGATGACTGCGTGCCTCGTTGGAACGGCGTCCGGCTGGCGTACAAGCGAGCGGTGGATCAGTGCCTGATTGACCCGCACGACTGCCGGATGATCATGGGACGTGTCATGCACGTGAAAAGGAGTTCACGCAATGCTCAATCCCTCTCAGCGGTTTCGCCTGCGACGAGCGGCTGACTGCTGGCCGGCGGTTCGTCCGCTCCTACAACCTTCTCAGCATCACTGGTCCCGACCCCAGCGGCAGCAGGCCATGCAGGCCTTGGTGGTCCGGCACAGCCCCGGCGGGGTTTTTCTGGAGACGGGTTGCTGGACCGGAGCTGGCAGCACCTGCTTTCTGTTGCGACAGTTCCCTGGTCTCGCTGGTGTAGCCGGCGAATCGCTTTAAGGGACACCCGATCGCTGCCTCCCAGCCGGACGCCCCGCAGCTGGGAGAAGTCCTCTGGGAGCATTTCTGCAGCAACGTCTGGGAGGACCGTGAGCGGGTTTTCCCTTTTCGGCTGAGCTTGATCGGCGACAGTGCAGGCCGGCCGCCCGCCTGGGGATCCGCCCGGAGGCCCGTCTACCTGAACGCTTCCTACGACGAAGAGACGGTTTACAGTGAGATCGCCTCGGCGGCGATGCTTTTTCCGGCGGCGGTGCTGATGGGGGATGAATATGCCTCTATCCAGCGTCCCGGCGTCCGTCAGGCTGTCAATCGAGCGGTGTCCCAGCGAGTGCTACGGGCCGGGGATATCCGCGTGACCGACCCGCTTTGGTACTCGGTGCGGAACTTGACATGATCACCAAGCTGAAACTGTCCACCCTCTTGCGGCGATTGGAACACCCCGAGCAGGCTTTCACCTTCAGTCGCTGGGGGGATGGCGAATGGCGGAGCGTGCTGGGAGCCCATCGAGAGGGAGCGGCCAACTGCGACCGGCACACGTTCTATCCGTAGATGGGGCAGGAATTGCGAAAAGTACTGCAAGCTCAACCCGGTTACTTGCTCGGGATGCAGAATTTCGCTATGAGATTGTACGGCAAGCGAATCCTCCAGTTCCTAGAGCAGCATCAGCTGCAGCGGCTGGACTGGATCGATGCCGACGTGTTCCACTACGGAGCCATCAAGGGGCAGCTCGATACGATCATCCAAGCGGTCGCTCGCCGGAAACTGCTG
>Ga0136600_1000526_pt1 | contig 20492 bp, 21 predicted proteins | sample AntRauMFilla2698_FD_104634 | JGI IMG/M metagenome (GOLD analysis project Ga0136600, IMG submission 104634) | Saline lake microbial communities from Rauer Islands, Antarctica - Metagenome Filla 2 #698 | ecosystem: Environmental > Aquatic > Non-marine Saline and Alkaline > Saline | place...
CAACACTTTTAATAAAGGGAGCTTCTATAGAAGGAAGCATCGTTCCTTGAGGTGGCGTAGGCGAGGATTTAACACCACAACCAAAATTAAGAAGGAGAATTAATAAAAAAATGTAGTTAAAACTCAAGGGCAAATCCAAAGCTAAGGGCGTCACTACCCACATCTAAGCGAGCAAACCAACCCGGCACGAGCCTTTTTAAAATTGTGACACCAAAAATGGCACGATTTTTTTGTAGATTCTCAACCAATTCTAATTCAGAGTTTCTAACCTCATCACTAACCCCCTCTGACCCTGCGCCAGGACTATCGGCGGAAAGTATCTGGTAACCAGCATAGGGTTGAATGTAACTATAGAACGGTGCAGATACAGTGTATTTAATTTTAAAAGTTAGGGATGAGAGCTTTGTATCGAATCCACTGGCAGGGTAATCGTTGATTACATTTTGACCATAACCAACTTCTCCCCAAATATTGTCATCTAGCTGGTAAGACCAGGAGCCGCTAACTTGGCTATACCTTGTAGCACTTCCTTCAGCATCTTGTCCTTCTACCTGAGAAATATAGAGAGAAATGATATTGTCAGTTTTGATTTCCCGCTTTGAGTTTTCATCTAAATTTAAGTCATCCTCTAATAGTGTTGTTTCATCGAACAGCCCCTCTTCATCCTCTATAAGTGAAGATTCCTCTTTTGTGGCAGCAGTTTTTTTGAGGTTGAAGTAGCTGTCGTCGCCCCTGATTATTTGAACCTCCATACCAGGTCTTAGCAGTCGATTGATCTCAGGGCTGTAAACCTTTATTAATTTGATGCCGCCAGAGCCATCCTTTGTTTTAGCAACAATGGCCCTGTTAACAAGTTGATTCTCAAGAACCAATGAGATGAAATCTCCCTTACCATAGCTGCCAGAATTATTTGTAAGAATTAAAATTCTACCACTGGCGCTGATCTTTTCGATTTTTTCAGTCGAGAGTTCAGGTGCATTGGCAGCAAATGTAGATGCTTGCCCGTCAATATCGTCAATTATTGATTGAGAGTAACCACGAAAATTAAAAAATAGAAATGTAAGTACGAGGAGATATTTTATAACCACAATAGATGTTATCGCGCCATTAAAGTCAGTGTCTACCGGGATAGAGTTGCGAGACGGCGAAAGTGCCAGTTTTTATTGGATTTAGGTTCTTTTTGTTGATAAAAAAAATCAGTTAACGGCCCTAAGGTGCTGATATTAAATGAACACCAGAAACTCAATGATTTCACTAGTTTTGCTTAAAGTACTACGTAAAATGTACCGACAAGCAACAAAAGAGAAAAACACAGAGGAGTTTTATTATGAAGTTAATTCAGATTTTGTTACTTTCAAGTTTGCTCGCAATAGTATCCTGTTCAAAGGGATCAAAGAAATCTTCACAAGATCCAGCAATGGGTGATTCTATGGAAAGTGAAGCCGACTTTATTGTTGACGCAGAAGATGAACAGTTAATTATAGAAGACGAGCCTCTTATGGCTGAAAGTATGGGCTCTGAGTCAGTAGAGCCAATTCTTCTCGATGAATCAATGGCATCTGCCGAGATTCTTCTCTCTGAAGAAGAAGCTTCATATACGGTAATGAGGGGTGAAACATTAATGATGGTAGCCTTTAAAGTATATGGAGATTACAGAAAATGGAAAGATATTGGAAATATGAATGGAGTTGCTGGAAGTAGTGTCGCCGAAGGTACAGTGCTGCGATATAAGAGGCCTACTCAAGAGTTTATTTGGAATCCTGAGGGCCTTCCCTACCTTATTAAAAGAGGTGATTCACTAGTTTCTATATCAAGTGATAAATATGGGACAACCAATAAGTGGAAACTTATCTACAACAACAATCGCCCACTAATTAAAGATCCTAATTTGATTTTTGCAGGCTTTACCCTTTACTATATACCTGAAAGAGATATTGCCTCAGAGTAACACCAATGAATAACTTCTGTGTATATATGCGCCCTCTTTGGAGGGCGTTTTTTTTTATTCAAGTATTACATGTTAGCGCATGTTCACAAATTTCATTATTTAAGTCTGACGTAATAGTTTCAAGTGAGAATATTCCCACATTTGAAAATAATGATTATGCTGAACATCTTGAGGGCTTGAGAAGATCAATTAAAAATAACCCTGAGCTAAGATTTATAAAGTTAAGAAGGGAAAGCCGAGCCTATTTAGAGGAAGTGTTTAACCGGATTCTTGCCAATAATGAGCTTCTTTTAGAGAAAAAAAATAAGCCCACCTTTAATATAATAGACTCAAAGATTCCCTTTATATTCTCTTTACCGGGTTACCATTTTTATTTTTCAAGAGGCCTAATAAAAAAATATTTAAAAAATGAGTCCTTACTGATAAGTGCCTTTGCTTTTGAAATAATAAAAAGTGGTAGAGAGATTTATGACAAAAAGAGGATTATTCCTATTGGTATAATTGAAATACCTCAAGCCTTGTCCATGACTAGAATTGATTTAGAAATGAAGTTAGAGATCTATAAATGGACTTATTATGCTTTGAAAAGGTCTGACTATGATGCCTCGGCTATTCTTAATTGGATTCAAACACAGAATAAGAATACGCTTGATTTTAGTTGGCAGATTAGCGACCCAAGGGGAGTCTCCCGAGAAGAATTTATGTTTAAAAACTTCTTGGTTGGATTAGGAGAGGTGAAAGACGACATTCCAGAAATAAACTCAACCGTAGGATTTTATCGCCTCCAAGAAGGACTTTAAAAAATGAATAAGATCTCTCAGGAAAAAACTGAAAAACTTCTTATAGACTCCTTGATAAAAGAGTCGATGAGAAATGGCAAAATTGAAAAGCAAGACATTCAAGAAATAAAAAAGTTAACTGGAGATGCCTCAAGTCGAAGGTACTACAGAATAAAAACTGCTGATGAAAAATATGTAGTTTGCTTAGATGAGCCCCTCGTGGATAATAGAGAGCCGCTTTTTTTTGAAATGCAAAAGATACTTGAATCGAATGGGTTAAGAGTTCCAAGGGTTTTAGACTCAAGCCCCCCCAAGGGCTATCTTTTAGAAGAAGATCTAGGTGATGTTACTTTTTTGAGGCACTTATCTGGCCTTCGAAACCAAAGGGAGGAACTAGCCGCTTATGAACTTGCCTTAGGCCAGCTCATCAAGATCCATTCTTTGGATACAAATAAGTTTCCAGACGCTCCCTTTAATAACTATTCCTTCGACAAAGAAAAGCTTAAAAGTGAAGTTGATTTTACTATAAAGCAACTTATAGAAGGCTTGTTTGAACAAGAATTAACGAATGACAAAAAAAATGTATTGGAGAAAACTTTTAACTCAATCTGTGAGGAGCTTGGCTCACAAGAGATGGTCTTAACACATCGAGATTTTCACTCCAGAAATATAATGGTCAAGGCAGGAGAGCAGATTATTATTGATTTTCAGGATGCGAGAATGGGTATACCTCAATACGATTTGGTTTCATTGCTAGAAGACTCATATTATAAGATATCACGACAGAATAAGTTTGCTCTTAGAAAAACTTACTGGGAAAACTTTTTAGAACCCAAGGGGCTACAGCCCTCGTTTGAAGAGTTTTCTATTCTATATGATAAAATGGCGATCCAAAGGACCTTCAAAGCTCTCGGAAGTTTTGCTTATATATATAGGTTGCGCGGAGATATTAGATATTTAAAATATATTGGTTATGCATTTGAAAAAATGAGAGATATTCTTTTCCGCTATAAAGACTATAATAACCTTAGGGTTGTTCTTTCTGAAATATACTATGAATATTGATAAAATATTTCTTCCGTGCGCTGGAATGGGCACAAGAATGGGTCCGCTGGGACAAATAATTCCAAAGCCGCTTTGGCCGGTTGTCGACGTTTCCATTTTAGACATAAATATTAAGGTCTTAACGGATACGCTTGAAAGACCAGTGGTGATAAACACACATCACCTCTCAGACTCATTTAATAATTATCCTTATCGCTATGCTGTGCCCGAGATTTTATTTGAAAAAAAACTTCTAGGAAGTGGTGGAGCCTTCCACAATCTTAAAGTTAATTTAAAAGAAAAGGTTATATTTACAGGTAACCCAGATTCTATTTTAATTCTTTCTAAGAGGGATTGGAATGAGCTGGCAAGCTTCTCCAAAAAGTTTCAAAATATCTTAATAGCACTTCCTGTCTCCATTGATTCGTCTTATAATCGGCTTATTGTTGAAAATAGTCTTTTCAAGGGGATTGAGCCTCCCAATTCGTCTACTTCCTCGATAACTTATTCGGGATTTGGATTGATTAACTTGGAGAGCTTTGATTTTGTTCAGGGTCCAAGCAGCTTCTTCGATACAGTAATAAACCCCAAAATAAATAATACAGGAGTTTATATTCCAGATAGTTTCGAATACTGGGACTTTGGCACCATTGAGCTATATAAAAAGAAGATAATGGCACTTTTAATGGAAGAGTCGAAGTTAAACACCTATCTTAAAGAATCAATTGATAAGAGCATGAAAAAGAAGGGGGGGGATTTAGAAAGTCCTCTTCTTAAGGTTAGCCTTAATGAAGAGCAAGAGTTTCAAATTTATAATTGTCAGGGTAAAAGGTGGCACGAAGTCTAATTTTCTTTTTCAGTTGAAATGACTATTGCCTCAGGTGGGCAAACTTCAACACATACACCACAGAGGGTGCAAGCCCATTCTTCTATGCTGTAACGATTACCTTGCATTATTACTGCACCTTCTGGGCAGATAATTCTACAAACATCACACTGAATGCATCGGGTATTTATGTCTAGCTTAGCTTCCATATAATAGATATTATAATGCATAATAGGGAAGAATATGAAGTTTCAAAAAAGACCGGCAGTAATTCGCAACATTTTGCTTTTTTGCATATTAAGTTTGTTTTACTTGCTTGTAATCGAGTCTTTAGAAGGCGGAGTGTCTGCCTTAGACCTAAATGCTTTTATTAGTTTTTTAAGGGGTAACTGGACTCTTTTGGGTTTTCTTGCTGCTACATTTCTTTCGGTATATTTCTGCATAGCCGTCTCTCCTTATATTTTCCTGCTTTTTTGTATATTTGTACTGTTCCAATCAATAGGCTTTTCGGCATCTGGACTAAATAAGCTGGTACTGGTCCTTAACTTTCTGTATTCAATCGTATCTTACAATTTCTTTCTCTTTCTGCGACTTGAGCTTGAGGAGCCATTCTTTAATCCAAATAGTCCCCAAAATATACTCGAAGGTTATGAGATGAAAATCCTCCCTGTTAGAATCAAGCAAAACGGAAAAACGCTGGAAGGGTATTTAACCAATTGGGGAGAGAACGGTTTCTTTTGTTCTTATGGGAGTCCTGAGGAAAAAGTAAGAGGAAGGGTCTCTGTTGAAACAGATATTGAGGGATATACCTTTCATTGTATTGGAGAAGTTATATCAGAGAGAACTGGTGGCTATGGTGTAAGAATAATAAGTAGTCCTGTCCCTAGTCTAGGTTGGAGTGACTTTTATGGTATTATTAGTGAAATGGGATATCGTTCGGCCTTCAAGGCGTAGGAATTAAATATGAAATTTCAAAAAACTATCATTCTACTTTTTCTACTATTTCTTGGGGCTTGCACTAAGAAATCAACACCTGAGAATGCTTTAGCAGATTTTATAAATTATAGATTTACGGGTGGTCAGGAAAAGGGGGATTTATTGGAAATGACAGAAGGTCCCTTGAAAGAAAAAATTGAGTCACTTGAAGAAAAAGCGTTGGCCTCTTTTCTTAATGCCAAGGAACTCAAGAAGAGAAAGTTAAAAGTACTTATAAAAAGTTGCGAGGAGGAGAGGTGTTACTTGACCTATGTGCTCAATTATTCGCAAGGTACTGAATCCCCAAAAGAGTTTGGTGTTGAGGTGAAGAAGATCGCTCAGTTAGAAAGATTTGATAAAACTTGGAAGATAACTGACGTAAGCAACGTTAAAACCTATATAGAGGGACGTAAAGACCTTAAGGTTAGCGCTGAAGGTGAATCAGAGGCTCCTTAATTTTCTTAAGATTGGGAAGATTTTGCCGATAAGCTCTATGTGAATAGAGAAGAAGATTTAATTACCAAATTGATGACTGAGACCTACGGTCAAGAGCCTATAGAGGATACAGATTCTAATGTTGTAGATCTCTATGACTACTTCTCCCAAAAAAATAATGAAGCCCATGATCAATCAAATGCAGTCCATTCTCTGGAAGCTTATGGCAAAAAGTCTTTTGGTAAATTCTTTGATTACCCATCTTTCGTGAGAATTATTGTTAGCGATAATACTCTAGATATGCCAAAAAAATTATCATTCTACACTGAGAGTGAATTTCCAAATATTTTAAAATTGAGCACAGAGCTTTCTCAAGTCTTAACCTTGTTAACAGGCTTTAATGCTGAATTTATTGCCTTTGAGGGAGCAGAAGTTTTCTTTTTCACTCATATTGAACTTGAAAGAAAGTATAAGAAAGTCGCATAAAAAAAGCCTCCATTTCTGGAGGCTTATAAAAACTTAAATTAAAATATAAATTACTTAGAGGGCCATATAGTAGTCTTTTAACATTTTTGCATCATCTTCTAAGTTAGGAGAGTTGCAAACGACATATCCTCTACAGTCTTCTTCTTTTAGTGTCTCAACAAGCTCTTTCCAATTGAAGTCAGAGTTATTTAAGTTAATATGCTTAAGGTCCCCTTTTGAATTGGAGCTAATCCCTGAGATATGAATATGCATATTTTTAACACTGTCTTTTCCAAGCTCATCTTTTAAGGCATCAAGCACCTCTTTGAACTCTTTCTTTGAGTTGTACTTACCAGTACGCGCGAAGAGGTGACTAAAGTCCATGCACGGACGACAGCTGGTGACATTTTTAGTTAGAGTAATAAGCTCTTCAAGGCTACCAAATTGGCTGGTTTTACCAGTTAGTTCTGGTCTTAATTCAATTTCAATGTCGAGGCGGTTTAGCCTCTCTTCAATGACGTTCATGGATTTTTCCACTAGGTCAAAAACATCAAAAGGGCTATCTTTCATGTAAAAAGCAGCGTGAAAAGTCATAGACTCCGCTCCACATAAATCAGAAATCTTAGCCGTTTGAATTATTCGCTCTACAGAAGAATCAATTTTATCTTGCTCGCGAGCATTAAGGTTAATGTAGTATGGCCCGTGGCTTGTTAAAGGTACGCCAAGCTCATAAGAAATCTTTCTTAATCCACTGCTAACTTCTTCTTTCATTCGAACACCATGTGCGAACTCAAGTTGCATGCAATCGAGACCAAGTTCGTGAATTCTCTTCACACCGTCGATTGGATTATTTTTCTTCGCTGTACTGTTAGGAACTCCAGCTGTCCCGAATAAGAGACGATCAAAACGCATAATTCCCCCTGCTTGTGGTTGCCCAGGTAAATAAAATTTAGTCCTGCCGTTGGCTAAATACCTGAAATTATGTAGCCGAGTCAAAAAAGTATTTAGCAGTGTGACAAACGGTTTATAGCCCTAATGGCCTTTAATGTCTATAATCATTAGAAAACCGCGTGATTCTTATAAACGCCACGCGTTAACCCGGGGGCTAACTATTAGAATTTTGGCATCTATAACAGTCATTCTCTTTTACTTTGTTCTCTTTGGAGTTGTTGGTTTCTTCGCTTTTGGTCAAAACGGAGAGACTTTTGGTCTATCCCTCGCCTTTATAATAACCTTAATTGCGCTACTTTTTGGAGACAGGATATTTTTAGTCTCTATACGAGCTAAGGAAGTAGACGAGAGATACACACAGCTATTTTTCACACTAAATAAGGAAATGACTTTCAAAGGTTTAAGTAAGGTTAAGTTATATAAAGCAAATGGCTTAGAGCCAAATTTCTACAGCCTCCATCCGATTTTTAGTACGCCATCAATTATTATTTCTGACGAAATATTAAAAGAGAATGATCATGAGGTTCTACAATCAGGCTTGATAAAGTCTCTTAGTAGTTTAAAGACCAAGAGGCTAAGACTATCTAATTTTATTTCTATCTTGGTGAGTATTTTAATGGCCCCAAAGTATGTGCTTAGAAACTATGAACTATCTTATTTAGAAATAATCTACTCCTACATCTTCGTTCCTTTGGTTTTCTTAAAAGAGTTTGTTAACTCGGAAACTGAAGGTAAATTAGAGAACTTAGGTCGAGAAGTAGGGAGGGAGGTAACAACTCTTTTTTACCTAGAAAAGTTTCCAATAAGAGATAAGGGATTTAGAGATAATCTAGCCAAAGATTTCAGAGTTTTTAACCGTTCAAATGATGGTTTATGGACTTCTTCATTTGGTGGTTTTTCGGAAATAAGAAACAGGTCAATTAAGAATAATGAAATTAAAAAACCCACTTAAGTCCTTTGATTTTTCAAAGTATTATCCACTGTTTTTTACGATAATTTTTGTAATTATCCTTTTTCAGTATTCCTTTAGCTCACTAGAGGCAATTTTTTATGACTTAAGAGTAAAGTACGACATCGGGACAAGACACAGTGATGACATCGTATTAGTTGTAATGGATGAGGAGTCAGATGAATTTTTAGGAGAGACCTATCCTTATACGTATGCCAGCCACTATCACTTATTTGAAAGGATTTCCGGAGATGGTCCACGTGTTATAAATTATTTCATTAATCTAGAGGAGGCTAAAACAGAACTGGATGAAAAAAATCTAAGTCGGTTTAGTCGCTCTATCCAAAAGTTTAATAAAGCTGGCGGGAGCTTTAGATTTGGAACAACAATGGATGCATGGGGAGAGCAGGTACCACCAAATGAGTTGAAGCAATTTGGTTATAGCTTGAGCCTTGTTAAAGTGGATACGGATTCATTTGCAAAAGATGACGTTGCGAGAAGAACGATTTTAAACTTTTCAGGTGAGGATAGTCTTCATTTGTGGACAGCAAATGAATATCGTAAGTTTTTGGGCCTAAAGCCCATGGCAGCAAATGACTATCCTGGTAGCTATTATTTAAGGGAGGCAGATGCAACCTTTGCCCTATTTCGGTATTTTACTTCACCACTAGAGACAAATGACAGAATAAAGAGAATTCCATTTCATTCTGTAAGAGTTGGAAACTTTCCTGATGGATTTTTTAAAAACAAAATAGTTCTCATTGGCCCTAGCTACATAAGTAATGCCAACGATTATGTACTAACCCCTTTTGATAAAGAAAACTATAGAAGTCCAAAGTTATCAATCCATGCAACAATTATTGAAGCGCTTATTCAAGGGAAAACGGTTTACCCAATTCCCAGAACAGCAACTTATGTGTTGAGTATTTTAGTTGCCATCTTTCTTTCCATCATGATCTCCTGGCTAAAGCCAACCCATGGTCTCTTGATAACGGTTCTGTTAATGTTTGGTCTGCTTGCTGCAGCCTACTTACTTTTTACAGTTGCAGGAACTTGGTTATACGTAACACACTTGGTTCTTACTGTTTTTGTGGTTTACTACATATGGGTTCCCTTTAGGGCAATTGGCGAATATCAAAGAAGGTACGCCATCCAAGAAGAAACAAAGCTGTTAAAAAAGGTTGAAAACCTAAAGCAAAATTTTATTAGTCTAATGTCACATGACTTGAAAACTCCGGTGGCTAAAATTGCTGGACTGGCCGACAACATGCTTCATCAAAGTCAGTATGCGAGTGCAGATGGGGAGAAGAACTTAAAGGCGATTGTAGACTCAACTAAAGAGTTAAATAAGTTTATTACAAGTATCTTGGATCTCACCAAAATTGAATCAAGGAATTTAACTTTAAATATTGTTAATAAGGATATCAACACAACCATAAATCAGGTTGTAGAAAATCTAAAGTTCGAGGCGAGCAATAAAGATGTCTCTGTGGACCTAGAACTAGGCCCACTATACCCAATTCAATTTGATACAAACTTAATGAATAGAGTCCTTTCTAATTTAATTGAAAATGCGATCAAGTACTCTGGAGAAGGTAGTAAGGTTCTGGTAAAGACGTGGGATGATGAGAAATGGGTTTATATTGAAATTACAGATAACGGAGTGGGAATACCTCAAACTGATATTGAGAATATTTTTGAGAAGTTTTATCGGGTAAAGAATGACGCAAGTCACTCTATCAAGGGTACGGGACTTGGATTGTATCTCGTACGGTATTTCGTGGAACTTCATGGCGGAAGTATAAGTGTTTCTAGTGAAATGGGACAAGGAACACAATTTCAGATAAAATTAAAAAATGAATAGGAAGTTATTAGGAGATTAAAGATGCATAAAGTCTTAGTTGTTGATGATGATAGAGTTTTGCAAGATTCAGTAAAACAGGCACTTGAGTTTCATCATTTTTTTGTCGAAACAGCTGACAATGGAAAAGAGGCATTAAATAAAGTAACTGCAGGTAGTTATGATCTGGTAGTTATGGACGTTAATATGCCTGAGATGGATGGCATTGAAGCTCTAGAGCAGATAAAAAAATTCAATCCCTCAATAATTGTCCTTATTTTAACGGCCTATTCAAATGTTGGTGACGCCGTAAAGGCTGTGAAGCTTGGTGCCTTCAACTACCTGGAGAAGCCGATCACTTCAGAAAATCTTGTAGCTCTTATTAAGCGCGCACTGAAGGCAAGAAGTTTAGTCGAAACTTCAAAGTTTTCAGCTCCTACTCTTAGCCTTGGAAACGAAGATAAGTTTGTTGGTGAGTCAGACGAAATGCTGAAAGTATTTAATGTCATCTCCAAGTTGGCCCAGGTAAGTACGCCGGTTCTTATTAGAGGTGAGTCAGGTACGGGTAAGGAGTTGGTTGCAAAGGCCATTCATTACAATGGGCCTCAGAAAGACGAACGTTTTGTGACCATTAATTTGGCAGCAGTTCCTGATAGCTTAATAGAGTCGGAGCTTTTTGGGCATGAGAAGGGAGCCTTCACTGGTGCCAGTGAAAGAAAAATCGGTAAGTTTCAATATGCTGATGGTGGCACAATCTTTCTTGATGAGATTGGAGATATTAGCGCAACGATGCAAGTGAAGTTACTCAGGGTTTTGCAAGAAAAGAACTTCACGCCGGTTGGATCTAATAGAGATATAAAGGTGGATGTAAGAGTAATCGCGGCTTCCCACAAGCCTTTTGAAGAAATGATTAAAGAGGGCACTTTTAGGGAAGATTTATTTTATAGATTAAACGTATTGCCGGTCTATCTTCCACCTCTCAGAGATAGGGTGTCAGATATTCCCTACTTAATAGATTACTATGTTTCATATTTTAATAGTCTTCATAACCTTGAAATACAAGGTGTTAACGACGAAGCTTTAAAGCTTCTTTCTGGCTACGCGTGGCCAGGAAATATTAGAGAGCTTAGAAATGTCATTGAGCACTCCTTTATAATCGAATCCACAAATCAAATTCGCCCTTCCTCTTTGCCTGAGACAGTTAAGAAGGGAAGTAAAGATGAGGGTGTTGTTGAAAGTGAGGAAGAAGCTTCAAGAATCGACTTTAAGGGGATTAGAGAGTCGGTGCTTGATAGGGATTTAAACGATGAAGATGTAAAACAGTACCAATTCACTTTTGCTCAGGTAACAAGTGACAATGATGTAAAGATGGATTTTCAGATGGCAAAGGATCTATTTGAAAAAGAATTTATAATTCAGGCCCTTAAGTTAAACACAGGTAAAATAAACCAGACGGCACTTAAGGCAAATATTCCCAAGAAAACACTTTTAAGAAAAATAGAAAAATACGAGATAAATCCTAAAGACTTTTACTGATGAATAATATTTGGAAGTATTCATTACTTCTAGCTTTTGGTGTAATTATAGATCAATTGGCCAAGGGTTCGGCTCAGTCATTAATCTCAGTACCTGGAGGAGAGGATTATATTGGCTTGGGCTTTAGCTTTACTCGAGTTACCAATTCTGGCCTTATTTTCGGCCTTACTGTGCCGTCTCTAGGGTCCTACTTAAATAGCTTAAGTGTTGCCTGTAGTTCATTGGTAATAATAATACTCATAAGACAAATTATTCTTTGGAGAAACATGCGTCCTCACTTTGGTTGGGCCTTATCACTAATACTGCTTGGTGTATTTTCAAGTTGGCTAGATCGGATATCACATGCCAAAACATTAGATTACTTATCTTTAAAAGCGGGTTCTCTTTTTCTTTCATTTTCTTTAGCTGATTTAAGTCTTTGTCTGGGCATTGCATATTTTATTTTTTTAGTATTAAAGGAAAAGTACTTTGAGGCCAATTCTCTTTAATCTCTTTGGAGAGCCAATTTATAGTTACCCTCTCCTGATGGGAATCGGCTGGGGCCTTGGCTATAACAAGTGCCTTAAGGATTGGCTTAGGGCAGGTCTTAGTTATCGTTCATTCAATATTCTTTCGTTATGGGTCTTTGTCTCTTCTTGGATAGGGGCTAAAACATTTTTTCTTATCTTTTCAGCAAGGGACAAGCTTGGTGTGTACTCTAAAGAGTTAAACTTCTGGTTTGGTGGTGGTTTTGTATTTTATGGAGGTTTAATATTTGGCTTAATCACAGCCATTTTATACCTAAAAATAAAGAAGGAGCATAAGTTTCAAGACTTGTCCTTACTTGGTCCTGGTTTGGTCTTGGGCCACGCAGTAGGGAGACTTGGATGTTTTCTGGCAGGTTGTTGCTATGGAAGTGTTTGTCACCTTGGACAACACATTTCGTTTTTAGCTTTTGTGGAGAGGTATCCGGTCCAGTTAATGGAAGCTATGGGGCTTTTCGGAATATATTTCATTTTAACTAATGAACTTAAGAAGAGAGAAGAAAGTGAAAGGGCTATTTATCTTTACTTCTTTTGTTATTCGGTTCTCAGATTTTTTCTAGAGTTCTTAAGGGGCGATGGTATAAGAGGTATTTATTACGGACTTGCTACTAGTCAGTGGGTTAGCTTGCTACTAGTCGCTGTGGTTGGATGTTTTTCATTAATGAGAAAGGCAAACATAAAGGCTTAGGATTCTTTTTCTTCTTCCCCATTTTCTTGAACTGGTTCAAGACTAAGGTTTTCATCACTGAGCGCTCTTTCAACTGAACCTTGTGAAACATAGAGTTGAGATTTGAGGGTCTCATTTCCCCAAGCAATAAAAGAGTCATCGTGCTCATACATTGTAATTGTTTCCCACGGACAATCTTGAGAGCAGTTTTGGCAACCAATACACCGGGCAAGATCAATTTCGACAGTTTGTTGAAAGCTTGGATTTTCAGAAAGAGGACCGGGGACAATTTCAATAGAATCAACGGGACAGCCAGCAATGCACACCTCGCAGCCTGTGCACCCACCTTGATGAACTACGGCAATAAGCTTTGGGGGCTTTTTTCCCTTTCTTTTTGGCTTTAAGCGAGCCGTATGGAAGGGGTTCTCCATCAAAACTTCTCTATTGTCTTCCTCATTACTCATTCGTTGACCCTATAACACAGTGCTTTACAGCATTTTAACCCAACAAAGCTTCTTAACAAAGCAATTTTGCTTGGACTTTTTTTTAAGCTATATTGGCTGAGCTGTAAACGGCCTAAATAAGGACGGCTGGTACCGCTTTTGGTGTCAGCATTAAATATCGGGGGATAATTTAGGATGAAAAGTTTAAGATTTGTCACGGCAGCCAGTCTTTTTGATGGGCACGATGTATCAATAAATATTATGAGAAGGCTTCTACAGTCAAAAGGTGTTGAAGTTATCCATCTCGGCCATAATCGCTCTGCTAAAGAAGTCGTAGATGCTGCGATTCAAGAGGATGCCCATGCGGTGGCACTGTCGAGTTATCAGGGCGGACACATGGAATACTTCTCCTATATACGAAACCTTTTGGACGAGGCTGGGGCCACAAATGTAAAAATTTTTGGTGGCGGTGGTGGCGTAATAACTCCTAGTGAGATTAAAAAACTTCACGGCCTTGGTATTGAGAAAGTGTATTCTCCCGAAGATGGGATGAAATTAGGACTTGTGGGCATAATTGATGACATGATCTCAAGGGCAACTTACAGCACAACTGAAGGCATAGACTTCAGCAAATATAAAGTAAATCGTCTATCTTATGTAGAGCTCGCAAAAGCAGTCAGTTATATTGAAAATACTGGTGAGACGCCATTTCCAATAGAGGAAAAGAAAGTACCTGTTCTTGGTATAACTGGGACTGGTGGTGCAGGGAAGTCTTCTTTAATAGATGAGCTTTTGTTGCGATTTAATGGTCATTTTAAAGACATAAAGATTGCTCTCATTTCAGTTGATCCAACAAAGAAGAAAACACAGGGGGCCTTACTGGGAGATAGAATTAGACTTGGTAGTGCCAGCTATGATCAATTCTTTATTCGGTCATTGGCCACAAGGGATTCTAAAACAGAATTAAGTCCACAGATAAAGAAGGTAGTATCATTACTAAAGTCCCAGGACTTCTCATTAATTTTGGTTGAAACGTCTGGGATTGGGCAGGCTTCCGATGAAATTACCAAAGTTGCTGATAAGTGTATGTATGTGATGACCCCTGAGTATGGGGCTGCAACTCAGCTTGAAAAGATTGAAATGCTCGAGTCTGCCGATTTTGTAGTTCTTAACAAATTTGAGAAACCTCGTTCCGAAGACTCTTTGCGTGATGTACGTAAGCAATACAGAAGAAACAGGGAATTATTCGCAGGTCACCCAGGTTCACCTACTGACGAAGAACTTCCGATTTTTGGAACAATGGCTTCCAAGTTTAATGACTATGGCGTTAATGCCCTCTTTAAGGAGGTTGCTCGTTCTTTGGACCTCTCTTCACCAGAGTTGGATATCTTGCCAAGTGAGAAAGAGCCAAAAATAAAGGGTGCGATTATTCCAACAGATAGATCTCTGTACCTTAGGGAAATTGCAAAAGTTAATAGGGACTATAATAGAGAGACTATAGAAGTATCTAAAAAGCTACGAGATATTGAGTCTCTTGAAATTACGAGTAATCTTCTAGGAGAAAATGAAGCCGTATCTAAAAAGCTTAAAGAAATAAGAGGTGACGTTTCAGCAGAGGTCTTAGGTGAGGTGGAATCCTTTAAGCGCTTAAAGTCAGACTACCTCAATGATGACTTTTCTTACAGTGTTAGAAATAAAGAAATAAAAGTAAAAACTAGCTATAAGTCATTAAGCGGAAATACTATTTCTCGCGTTGGACTCCCGTCTTTTGAATCAATGGCAGAAATTTACAAGTATCAAAGAAAGTGCAATGTTCCGGGCTCATTCCCCTATGGAGCAGGGATATTTCCATTTAAGCGTGCCGATGAAGAACCAAAGAGAATGTTTGCAGGCGAAGGTGGTCCTAAAAAGACAAATAACAGATTTCATTATCTCTCAAAAGATGATCCTGCTAAAAGGCTCTCTACTGCTTTTGATTCGGTAACTCTTTATGGAGAGGACCCTGACAAGCGTCCAGATATCTTCGGAAAAATAGGTGAAGCTGGTGTATCTATAGCAACTCTTGATGACATGGCCGCTCTTTATGACGGTTTTGACCTAACAAGTCCAAACACATCGGTATCGATGACGATAAATGGTCCCGCACCTATTATCCTCGCCCTCTATATGAATACAGCAATAAAGCAAAATCTAAAAGGTGAAGATTACTGGGATGAGGAGAAACGTGTTGAAATCATGAGGCAAGTTAGGGGAACTGTTCAGGCAGATATTCTCAAAGAGGACCAGGCTCAAAACACCTGCATCTTTAGTTTAGAGTTTAGCCTGAAGCTGATGGGGGATATTCAAGAATACTTTTGCAAAAATGCTATTAAGAATTACTACTCTGTTTCTATTAGTGGATATCACATTGCGGAGGCGGGGGCGAACCCTATTACACAAACAGCGTTTACTCTTGCAAATGGATTTACATTTGTTGAGTACTATTTAAGTCGAGGACTTAGTATTGATGACTTTGCTACGAACCTAAGCTTTTTCTTTAGTAATGGCTTAGACCCTGAGTATGCAGTTATAGGCCGTGTGGCCCGAAAGATCTGGGCCGTTACCTTAAAAAATAAATACAACGCTAACGAAAAGTCCCAGAAGTTTAAGTATCATATACAAACATCTGGAAGATCTCTCCACGCACAAGAAATCGATTTTAACGACATTAGAACAACATTACAGGCTTTTATTGCCTTAAGTGACAATTGTAATAGCTTGCATACAAATGCCTACGATGAGGCAATTACGACTCCAACTGAAGAGAGTGTTAGAAGAGCAATGGCCATACAAATGATTATCAATAGAGAATTTGGGCTCAATAAATCTGACAATCCAATGCAAGGCTATTACCTTGTAGAAGAGCTTGCTGATATAGTGGAGGAAGCCATCTTGACAGAGTTTGAGCGTATCTCTGATAAGGGTGGTGTCCTCGGGGCCATGGAGAGTATGTACCAGCGAGGAAAAATTCAAGAAGAATCCCTTTATTATGAAACGTTAAAGGATTCTGGGGAATTACCAATTATTGGTGTTAATACTTACCTTTCTCCAAATATTGAACAACAGATGAGTCAAGAAATTGATATTTCAAGATGTTCTGATGAAGAGAAGCAAGATCAAATCAACAGACTAAATGCTTTTAAAGACAAGAACAAAAAAAGGTCAGAAGATGCCCTTACATCGTTGAGAGAATCAGTATTAAAAGAGTCTAACGTTTTTGAAGAATTAATGAATACAGTTAACTATTGCTCCCTTGGAGAGATTACAAATGTGCTCTTTGAAGTCGGTGGTAAATATAGAAGGAATATGTAGTGACAATAAAATCAAATATTTATACTAAAATGGGTGACAATGGAGAAACCGGTCTCGTAGGTGGAACACGGGTAAGTAAGGCGGATGCGAGAATTGACCTTTATGGTGAAGTAGATGAACTTAACTCATGGATAGGTCTGGCTATAAGCAAACTTTCTTCTGAGACATTTTTGGAAGAGATTACTTATTTAAAAAAGATTCAATGCTATTTATTCGACCTTGGAAGCAACCTTGCCTGTGAAGCAAGCATGAGAGAGAAGTATAAGTTACCTCGTCTAAATGAAGAAGTTATCGTGACCATTGAAAATCAAATTGATAAATATGATGGCCAATGCGAAAAACTAAAGAATTTTATTTTACCTGGCGGAAGCGAGTCTGCGGCAACCCTGCATTTATGTAGAACCGTTTGTAGAAAAATTGAGAGAAAAATGATTCATTTTAAAACACTCCATGAAGAAGAGTTGCCTCCTCATGCAGCGCCCTTCATGAACAGGCTGAGTGATTATTACTTTACTCTTGCTAGGTATGTTAATTTAAAAATGGGTATAAAAGAAGAGGCATGGAAGCCACAGTCTTAGAGGGCTTACTTGTTAAAAAGATTTTTAAGTTTTCCGACGAGTCCATCACTCTCTTCTTTTTTTACAGGCTTCGTTTTTTTTGCTTTCTTTTTTACTTCTGCCTTTTTAATTTCGAGAGGCTCTTTAAGAATACTTGGGTCATCTTCATCAGAGTGAGACTCATCATTTAGCTCAGGATCCTTTTTTTCTTCGCCTCTATCTTCGTTGGTTGTAATGGTATGGGCTTCCTCATCGTTTTCTTTTTTCTTTCGAATTTTGGCTAAAAGCGTTTGTTGTTTGCTAACGCCAAATTCATCTTCGTCTAAATCATCTAGCCCCTCAACGGTAGCTCCTAGCCTTACAAAGGTAATATTGGTTCTCTCAAAGTCTCTCTTATGAAGTTTCAGCTCATTGGCATTCATCTCTGAGTCATCTAGGACGATCCTGATTTTTCCTATCTGAATAAAGTCTTCAAGGTATAGAAAGCTCTCTTGGATTTTATTTCCGTTTAAGTAGGTGCCATTGGTTGTATCAAGATCCTTAATAACAACTCTGGAGTCTTGATTAACTTTGATGACGAGGTGTTTTCCACTAACCATGGAGTCTTCAAGCGGTATATGGCACTTATTTGACCTTCCAAGGAACAGGGGTTTATGAGTCAATCTGACCCTTTCTTTGCCTTCGCCCTCTGTAACAATCAAGTAAATAGCCATAATCTCATCTGATTTCAATATTATAGGTCATTTTCGCCTTTGTGAGAAAATAGCATTTTGATGTAGTCATATTTGCCTGTATTATAGAGATGTTATAAATAGGTTAAAAATTAACTTATATAAACGTGGAGTGGCAAAGAGATGAGCGAAGCAATAAATATAATTGACATGACGGATGGTGCCATTGCTCAGGTTAAAAGCATCTTTGAGAAAGAAGGCAAGGGGAGTGATTATGGTTTGCGCCTCGGTGTTGTTGGTGGTGGATGTTCTGGACTTTCTTATAAAATAGATTTTGATACTAAGAATGAGAAAGACAATGTCATTGAATTTGACGGAGTTAAAGTCTTTATCGATTTGAAGTCATCAATTTATCTTAAGGGCGTAGTTCTTGATTTTAAAGATGGCTTAAATGGTAAGGGCTTTGTTTTCGTTAACCCAAATGCAAATAATACTTGTGGTTGTGGAGAGTCATTCTCAGTTTAATGAAAGATCATCAAGAATCCCTCGAGGGCTTTTACTTTGAGTTAGAAAAAACTTACGACGCCTTTAAATTTTATGGTGAGGACGTAGTTCGCTTTTTAAATGGTCAGCTCACGAATGATCTTGAATCCTTAACCTCTGGGGCGTTTCAGCTTCAATGTCGTTTAACTAGAGTTGGAAGAGTTGTTGGTTACTTCTATCTGTTAAGAGATGGGGAGAGTTTTTATGCTATTGTACCAAAGGCTTTCTCTGATAATGTTATAGATGACATTAAAAAATTTATTATTATGGATGACGTGGAGCTTGAGCGATTAGAAACGGCTGTGAGCCTTATTTTCTCAGCCTATGAGCATCCTCAAAAAGAGTACTCAATAACAAACGATGTTTTTTCAGGATTGTTTGCAAACTTTCCTGCACACTTCTCATTCTCTAAGCCTAACGATGCTTCTCCTCTTAAGAAAATTGATGAAGAAAGGTTGCGAAAAGAAATGATTCTTGGTGGAGAGCCTGTAGTGGGGGTTACGGCTGTTATTGATGAGCTTGTAACAAACCAAATTTTAAACTTAAGGGCTGTTTCTCCTGAAAAAGGATGTTACTTAGGCCAAGAAACAGTCTCAAAAATTAACACGAGAAGGGGAGGCGCTTTCTTTCCAGTAGCAATTGGATTTCAAAATGGCGACGTCCCACATATAGGCGCTCCTATTAAGGTTGAAGATAGAAACGCTGGAAAAGTGCTGGAGATTTTACAATTTGGGAAGATAAGATTCATCATAAGCTCTTTGCTCCGAGACTTTAGAGTAGATGGAAGAGAGGTTAGTTTCGATTCCGATAAAGGTAGATTTAAGGGGAAAGTTAATTATCTCCCTTTAGGTGGCGGTTTTGATAAGGAAGCTTATATTCAAGATCTTTATTCCAAAGCTGTAGATACATTTCAAAAAGAATCAGAAAAAGAGGCGATACTTGCCTTTGAGGGCTTGTTAAAGGTCGATTCAAAAAATGAGGATGTACTAGAGGGTCTTGGAGTGCTTCTCGGTCGAGTTGATCGCTTTGAAGAGGGAATTGAGCTTATGGATTTAGTTCTCAAGTCTAACCCTGATTCAATTATGGCACATACAAACAAGTCATTATTCTTAATGAGACTTGGAAAGATAGAGGAAGCAGAAGAAGAAAAGGCTCAGGCGACAGTAAAGTCCTTTTCGAAGTTTGGAAAAGAGGCCAAGGAAAAGAAAAACACTGAGGAAATGCTAAAGAGAGAGCAAGAAGATATTGAGCGCAGATATAATATGTTCAAGCAGGTTTTAGAGCTAGACCATGAAGATGAACTTGCAAACTTTGGGTTAGCCGATATCAGTTTCAAAAGGAATGACTACGAGGCGTCTATCAGTTTATTAAATAGGGTCTTGGATATTAACTCAGATTACTCGGTGGCCTACCTACTTCTCGGTAAATGCTACGAAAAGATCGCAAACTTTAATAAGGCAAAAGAAGTCTATGAGACAGGAATATTAATTGCTTCAAAGAAAGGCGACCTCATGCCGGCAAATGAAATGCAAGAACGGTTATCTAAGATTTAGATTCTAGGTCTTTTCTGTTTTTGAGAGTATCAATGAGTTCTTTAATTTCAGACTTGTTTTTTGGGGAAAGTTCGTTCGCAATTTCGTCCGCTATTTTACTATCATTCTCCAGCTCTTTCTCTATTTTCAAGATCAACTCATATCCTGCTTCTGATACGCGCTCGTCACGATAGGCTTTTCGAACCTCTTCAAGGCAGCAAGAAATCATTTCTTTTTCTTCGATAAACCTGAACCTAATTTTTTCAATCTCATCATCGTTAAAAAATTCCCTAGACCTTTTCTCTACAGATAGACATTTAAATAGGTAGTAGGCCCAGTAGAAAGTCAAGGTGGCGTGGTATATGCCCCTAACTGGTCGAAGAGCTCTTCTCCATGGACTATAGTAGATCTTTTCATCATCCTCAATGATAAGTTCGTCTTCACCTTCAAGAAGAC
>Ga0136600_1000530_pt1 | contig 20362 bp, 22 predicted proteins | sample AntRauMFilla2698_FD_104634 | JGI IMG/M metagenome (GOLD analysis project Ga0136600, IMG submission 104634) | Saline lake microbial communities from Rauer Islands, Antarctica - Metagenome Filla 2 #698 | ecosystem: Environmental > Aquatic > Non-marine Saline and Alkaline > Saline | place...
CATCTCAAGCGCTGGCGCGGCATAGCCACAAGATACGCTAAAAACACGGCCTCATTCCTCGCCGCTGTGCACATCAGGTGTATCGCGCTCTGGGCTAATATCTTGTGACTACACTATCTAAAGTTGTAAACCCAAGAAAGTTTCGTGATGTAGCAGGAGAGCGAGACCCTAACACATTTGGAAAAAGCGTAGTAAGTAAGCTATGCAGTCAAATTTTTACACAAAGCATCGATAGCCTTGCCTCGCGCTATACGAATAAAGAGCTATTAAGTGAGATTAACTCTAATCTAAAAAAACTTTCATATGACTTAATTGGTGGCGACAGAAAACTAATAAACAATAGCCGACGCTACGGCATCGAAGTTGTTGATTTTTCTGTTGCGCAAATTAACCCTGCACAAAAAGTACGTGACGCGTCAGAAGAGCACCACACTATTCAATCTCAAGCAGATGGCTATGCGGCAGCATCGCCTTCACGAGGCATAGCCACAGCTGATACACTGATTGCGTTTAAACAACGTATAGATACAGCCTTTAGTGTAACATTATCACTCCCAGGCGCTTTGGCAGCATTTCAAAACGTCCGCATGGCCGTTGCAATTGGAGAAAGACCTCCCTCTACAGTTGTTCTTTCAAGTGATATTGGAACTCAGGGCGGCGCGGCATCGCTAGTAGGTATATTAGAGAATGCGGCCGCACAGAACTCTGGTGCCGATGGGCCCGTTCAATTAGAACCACCTTTAGATGAAAATGGCAAACCACCCGCTACCCCGCCTGTACCGAAAGCTTAATCCAAAAAATACCGCTTGGTAATCACGCCATCCTCAAGCTCAAACACCAGCGGTACACCGGTTGGCATTTCGGCTTCATTGATGCTATCGGGGGTCTCAACACCCAGAATAATCAGCATCGCGCGTAAAGAGTTCCCATGCGCGGCCATCAGGATATTTTTTCCCTGCGCGACCAGCGGCTTAATGGCTTCCTCGTAATAAGGGCGCACGCGGTTTTCCACCACATCTTGCAAACACTCCCCTCCCGGCGGCGGCGTATCATAGGAACGGCGCCAGATATGCACCTGCTCATCACCATATTTTTCGCGGGTTTCGTCTTTATTGAGACCTGTGAGATCGCCATAATCACGCTCGCGCAAATGGGGGTGGCGCACCATATCGGCGAATAAATCACCCTGCCCCGCCGCGTTCAGCGCAATTTCCGCCGTACGGTTGGCGCGGATTTGTGTGCTAGAGAATACGTGATCAAACGCAATGCCCGCCCCGGCCAGCAATTCCCCCGCTTTTTGCGCTTCGGCGATCCCGTTTTCAGTAAGATCCACATCATGAAAGCCCGTGAATTTATTGGCCAAATTCCATTCGCTCTGCCCATGACGCAGTAAAACCAGATAATTTTTCATACCAAAACCCTTTTAAAAACCGCAGATGAATACAGATAAGCACGGATGATTATTTTTTTGAATTAATATCTACGTTAATCCGTGCGTATCTGTGGTTAAAACTTCCTTTGACATTCGCTCCTAAAAATGGCACTAATACCCGCGTCACAGGGCGGAAGAGCCTTTACGGTTGACTGTAAAGCACATATTTCAAATATGTGCTTCATTGTCCGCCGGAAATCCCCTCCTCCTTTGACAAATAGCCAACGACACAGACACCACAAATGGGTCTGTTGTCTAATTACATCTAAAAACATACGAAAAGGTAAAAATATATGTTTAACGTTTATAGAAAAGAAATCGATTTTGCAGGAAAAACCCTGACATTAGAGACGGGTAAAATTGCCCGCCAAGCTGATGGCTGCGTTTTGGCAACCATTGGTGAAACAACAGTGCTTTGTGCCGTTACGGCCGCCAAAAGCATCAAGCCGGGGCAAGATTTCTTCCCGCTTTCCGTTCATTATCAGGAAAAAACATACGCCGCAGGGAAAATCCCCGGTGGCTTCTTCAAACGCGAAGCACGTCCTAGCGAGAAAGAAACGCTGACCAGCCGTTTGATTGACCGTCCGATCCGTCCTTTGTTCCCCAAAGGCTTCCTGAACGAAGTTCAAGTTGTGGCGACTGTAATCTCACACGATTTAGAGAATGACCCAGACATGCTGGCCATGATTGGTTGTTCGGCTGCGCTGACGCTTTCAGGTATTCCCTTCATGGGCCCCATCGGTGGCGCTCGCGTTGGTATGCTCGACGGTAAGTTTGTCGTGAATCCTACTATGCAGGAAATGGAAGACAGCACATTAGAGCTACTCGTTGCCGGAACTAAAGAAGGCGTGCTGATGGTTGAATCAGAAGCACAAGAGCTTGATGAAGAGGCTATGCTGACAGCCGTAATGGAAGGCTGGAAATCTTTCCAACCTGTCATTGATGGCATTATCGATCTGGCTGAAATGGCGGCCAAAGATGCATGGGATGTTCCTGAAACACCTGACCACATTGCCAAGCTGGAAAAAGACATCAAGGCGAAATTCGCCAAAGATGTTGAAAAAGCCTACGGCATTACAGACAAGCTGGAGCGTCAAGATGCTGTCGGCGTTGTACGTGATGCGGCGGTGGAAAAATTCCTCGATGAGGATAAAGGCATTGATGGCAACCTCATCAAATCCAAGTTTAAATCTTTGGAAGCCGACGTCGTTCGTGGCTCTATCCTGAAAACAGGTAACCGCATTGACGGACGCGATACAAAAACTGTACGCCCGATTGTGGCCGAAGTTGGTATTCTCCCCCGTACGCACGGCTCTGCTTTGTTCACACGCGGCGAGACACAAGCGCTTGTTGTAACAACTTTAGGAACCGGTCAGGATGAGCAAATCATGGATCGCCTTGAAGGTGAAACAAGAGAGCGCTTCATGCTTCATTATAACTTCCCGCCATATTCTGTTGGTGAAGCGGGCCGTATGGGCCCTCCGGGGCGCCGCGAAATCGGTCACGGTAAACTGGCATGGCGCGCACTGAACCCACTTCTGCCAACGGCCGAGGAATTCCCTTACACAATGCGCGTTGTATCGGAAATTACCGAGTCTAACGGCTCATCATCTATGGCGACCGTTTGTGGCGCGTCATTGGCATTAATGGATGCGGGGACGCCTTTGAAGGCTCCTGTTGCGGGTATCGCGATGGGCCTCATCAAAGAAGGCAAAGACTTTGCGGTTCTGTCCGACATTTTGGGTGATGAAGATCATCTGGGCGACATGGACTTTAAAGTGGCCGGTACATCCGAGGGGATTACATCCTTGCAGATGGACATCAAGATCACATCAATCACAGAAGAGATCATGAAGATCGCGCTGGCCCAAGCCAAAGATGGCCGCCTGCACATTCTGGGCGAGATGGCCAAAGCCTTGACCGAAGCACGCGGCGAGCTAAACCCGAACGCTCCACAAATTGTAACGCTGAAAGTTCCGGTTGATAAAATCCGTGAAGTGATCGGCACAGGCGGTAAAGTCATCCGCGAGATTTGTGAAGTATCAGGCGCAAAAGTGGATATTGATGATGACGGTACAATTAAAGTCGCCGCAATTAATCAAGAATCTATCGACAAAGCCGTGAGCATGATTGAAGGCATCACAGAAGAACCTGAAGTTGGCAAAGTCTATAACGGTAAAGTTGTGAAGACTGTTGATTTCGGCGCATTCGTGAACTTCATGGGTGCCAAAGACGGTCTGGTTCACATCTCCGAACTGCAAAATGCCCGCACCGCCAACACAACCGACGTTGTGAATGAAGGTGACGAGGTCAAAGTTCTGTGCATTGGCATGGATGATCGCGGCAAGGTGAAACTATCCATGAAACGCGTGGATCAGGACACCGGCGAAGAGATCACTCAGGAAGATGATAAGAAAGAAGCTAACGGGTAACTTTCACAGCCGTCATCCCTGCGAAAGCAGGGATCCAGAGCTTCTTGGTTCCTAGATTCCAGCTTTCGCTGGAATGACAATAAAAAGACAATCAGAAAGCCGGGCTTCATCGCTCGGCTTTTTTTATTTAAAAAACTAAAACCACTAAGACACTAAATTTTACTGCGTCTTGGTGGTTTATTTTCAACGCGGAGAAGCGGAGCTCCAGAGTATTTAAAGGCGTATTTAAACACTCCGTATCTCTGAAACTCCGCGTTTAGTTTTTATAATCCCTTAATGTAATCCTCGGCGATATTGCGCCCGAGATAATCGGAGATTTGTACAATGCCCGTCGGGCAAGTGTGATTAACCTCGATCAACTTATCGCCTATAATATCAATGCCGGCAAAGCTCACGCCTTTTTCGACCATGGCTTTCGCCACCACTTCGGCCACCTTGCGGTCGTGATCATTAATCTTGGCAATATGCGTTGTGCCGCCCGCCGCCATATTGCCGCGCACCGCGCCCGCTTTGGGGGTGCGCACCAGCACATGGTCAACCACGGCGCCGTTGAAGATAATTACGCGCTTATCGCCCTCATTAATGGCAGGTAAAAAGCGCTGCGCCATGATGGGTTGTTTGCCATAATGGGTAAGTGTTTCCCAAATAACATCGAAATTCATATCGGCTTTCTCAATCAGAAATATCCCCGCCCCGCCCATCACATTGAGCGGCTTAAAAATCGCTGTGCCATGTTGATCCACAAAATCACGCAGAATATTATGCTGCGCACTCACGATGGTTTCGGGTATCAGCTCAGGGAAATGCAGCGCAAATAATTTCTCGCTCTCATCACGAAGCACTTGCGGGTCGTTATAAATTTTTGCGCCTTGAGCCTGCGCCACACTTAAAATTTGCGTGCACGCGTAATAGGCATCATCAATCGGCGGGTCTTTACGCATAAAAACACCATCCAGATCAGCGAGCTTAATCACTTCCGCAGCGCCTGCCGTCATATCTTTGCCGACAGGTTGGAAGCGCCCGCTTACATCGCCATCAATGCTCAGATCATGCATCTGCGCGACAAAAACCTGCCCGCCCATATCAAGCACGGCGCGCATCATCGCCAAAGAGCTATCCTTCTTCGGATTTAACCCCGCGAACGGATCAATAATAAAACCGAATGATGACTTGTTGGATGACTTGTTGGATGACATGGCGCTCTCGCTGCGTTATGAATGGTAAAAATAATTATAGAGCAAAAAACCATGAGCAACAGTCTGAAAATTCCAAAGATCATCGGCCACCGGGGCGCGGCCGCTTATGCGCCGGAAAATACGTTAGAAGGCATTCATACCGCAGCAGATATGGGCGTAGAATGGGTGGAACTGGATGTGAAACTCACCCGCGATCAGGTGCCGATTATGTTTCATGATGATGCGCTGGACCGCACAACAAATGGCGCGGGCAACGTGGCCGAGACAGATTATACTGATTTAAAACAGCTCGAGGCCGGAAGCTGGTTCGCCGAGAGCTTTGCGGGTATTAAAATCCCGACATTGGAAGAGGCGCTGGAGGTGATTATAGATCGCGGGCTGGGCCTGAACTTAGAGATTAAACCCTGCCCCGGGCGCGAAATTGAAACTGCCGAGGTTGCGCTGGATCTTCTCACATCGATTTGGGACACGCCGAATAATATATTGATTAGCTCGTTTCAGCACCCCTCGCTGGAAACCGCGCTGGAAATGGCACCCGATTGGCCCCGCGGCTTTTTGATGGCCGCCGACTGGCCGGAGAACTGGCAGGATCTGGTCAAGCATCTGGAATGCACCAGCCTGAATATGAACCAGAAAAGCTGCACCCGTGAAAAAATCGAAGACGTGATTGAATTTGACCCGGAATTGATCCGCTATGTCTATACGGTGAATGACCCGATGCGCGCGAATGAACTGATCAGCTGGGGCATTCAGAGCATGACCTCAGATGAACCGGATATCGTGAAGGATGGGTTGTTTAGCGTTCATTAAAATAACTTGCATTACGATGACCGCCTTTATATTGTCATATCATGGCAAGCCTTACAAAACATGCATTAGAAATTCTTATCCCTTTATCATTAGCGACCTTGGTTAGCGGCGCACTCGTAGGCGGTCTCATCTATGTTTCAGACAGCCAAGCCTCACCAGAATATCTTTCAGGCGTGACATGTTCTTTTGATGAACAAAGCGGACGCTTTACCATTCGCGATGCGGATGGAGAGATCATTCATGAATCTTCAAAATTGCAGCAAACATTCTTAAGGCAAGCCTATCATACAGGATATGGTTGGATCTGGGCATTCCCTACCGAAGAAACGCCATATGAATTATATCGCAGCGATGAAACATGCTGGGCTGATTCCGGCTGGGATGAAATCGACACGCGCGCTCCAATTAATGCGCCTGATCCGACAGCAGGATCCTAAATCTCATCAAGACGGTCATGCGGCGGCATACCAAGGGCATGAAACCCGCAATCCACGTAATGAATCTCGCCGGTCACGGCGCTGGATAGGTCGGAGAGCAAATACAGCCCTGCGCCGCCAACTTCATCCAAAGTCACGGGGCGCTGCAACGCCGAGGCCGCCACACTATATTTGAATGTTCGGCGCGCGCCACCAATCACCGCGCCCGCCAGCGTACGCATCGGCCCGGCGGAAATAGCATTCACGCGAATTCCCTCATTGCCCAAATCGGCGGCCAAATATCGAACAGAAGCCTCAAGCGCGGCCTTGGCCACACCCATGACGTTGTAATTGGGCATGACTTTTTCCGCGCCGTAATAGGTCAGCGTCACGGCGCTACCGCCTTCATTCATCATATCTTTGGCCCGGCGCATAACAGAGGTAAAGGAGTAGCAGGAAATATGCATGGATTTCAGGAAATTACCCAAAGACGTATCAACATAGCGCCCCTGAAGCTCGTCTTTATTGGAATAAGCAATGGCGTGTATGACGAAATCAAGGCTACCCCATTCTTTTTTCAGCGCGGCAAACACTGTATCCAGATCATCCTCGCTGGTCACATCGCAATCAATGACAATGTTAGAGCCAACACTCTCGGCCAGCGGTTTCACGCGCTTGCCGAACGCATCGCCCTGATAGGTAAAGGCCATCTCCGCGCCCTGCTCGTGCAAAGCTTTGGCCATCCCCCATGCGATAGATTTTTCATTCGCGACGCCCATCACAAGCCCGCGTTTTCCCTTCATAAGATCACCCATTACTATTCGATCCTTTATTTTTTACGCGGAGAGGCGGAGTTTCGGAGTGGTTTTTGGCACTATAAAAAATCGTGCTTTTCATTAAGAAAAAGCTATAATTTTGCATGCTTACTGCATTCATTTAAAAACTCCGCTTCTCTGAAACTCCGCGTATTATTTTTCGTACTTGCTAAAGGCCAGCGTGCAGTTCGTACCGCCAAAGCCAAATGAATTAGAAAGAATTGTCTGGTGATTAATACCGTCCATACGTTGCTGTGCGACGGGAATACCCTCGGCGCCCGGATCCAGATTGTCGATATTAATGGACGGCGCAATGAAATCATTTTGCATCATCAAAATCGAATAAATGCTCTCCTGTACGCCTGTCGCGCCTAAAGAATGCCCCGTCATGGATTTGGTCGAGCCGATCACGGGAATGTCCTGATCCATCGGTGTGAACACTTCGCGCACCGCGTCCAATTCCTGCGTATCACCAACGGGCGTAGATGTACCGTGGGCATTGATATATGTCACCTTGCTGTCTTTGGGGACGCTTGATATTGCCTGCTTCATACAGCGCACAGCGCCCTCGCCGCTTGGGGCAACCATATCGGCGCCATCGGATGTTGCGCCATAACCAGTCAGCTCGGCATAAATCTTCGCGCCGCGTGCCTTGGCATGCTCAAGCTCTTCCATCACCAAAATGCCGCCGCCGCCCGCAATCACAAACCCGTCACGGTCTGTATCATAGGCGCGTGAGGCTTTCTCCGGCGTGTCATTATATTTGGAAGACATCGCGCCCATCGCATCGAACAGCACAGAGAGCGTCCAATCCAGCTCCTCGCCGCCACCGGCAAAGACGATATCTTGCTTACCCAGCATAATTTGCTCCGCGGCATTGCCGATACAATGCGCCGACGTACTGCAGGCCGATGAAATCGTGTAATTCACGCCCTTAATTTGGAAATTCGTGGCGGCCGTGGCCGAGGTTGTTGAACACATCGCCTTGGGCACAGCAAAGGGGCCAACGCGTTTAGGGCCCTTCTCGCGTGCAATGTCGGCGGCAGCAACTTGCGCGCGCGTTGATGGCCCGCCAGAGCCAACAATAATGCCTGTGCGCTCATTGATTACATGGCTCTCTTCCAGCCCCGCATCGGCAATCGCTTGTTCCATCGAAAGATGTACGTAACCGGCCGCATCGCCCATAAAACGCCATAGGCGCTTATCAATCGCCTCCTGTAAATCAATATCCGGCTTACCGTGAACTTGGCTACGAAAGCCCATCTCGGCATATTCCGGCGCGGCCGTGATGCCGGATTTACCGTCTTTCAGGCTCTGCAGAACTTCATCTTGATTATTCCCAATGCAAGAAATAATCCCGATCCCTGTAACAACAACTCGTCTCATATTCTTCCTTTTTCTATCTCTATCAATACGAAAATTTTTAACCGCAAATGACGCTAAGGGTCGCAAAGTTTTTAAATATTATTTTTTACTTTGCGTTACTTTGTGAACTTCGCGTTTCAAATTTTTATCTTTATTTATCGTTATTATCGAACAAGCCAACTTTCAGACCATTTGCCTGATAAATCAGCTCACCATCGGCGTACATTTTGCCATCACCAATCCCCAAGACCAGCTTGCGGTTAATCACGCGTTTAATATCGACGACATATTTCACCAATTTCACTTCCGGCTGCACCTGCCCCGTCAACTTTAATTCGCCCAGACCCAGCGCACGGCCAGAGCCAGGCGCGCCCGTCCAGCCCAGATAAAAGCCCAAAAGCTGCCACAGCGCATCAAGCCCCAAGCAGCCCGGCATCACAGGGTCACCCTTAAAGTGACATTGGAAAAACCAAAGATCGGGGTTAATGTCGAATTCGGCCTCGATCACGCCTTTATCATTGGCGCCGCCGGTTTCGGATACATTGGTAATACGGTCAAACATCAACATTGGCGGCAACGGTAATTGTGCATTACCGGGGCCAAATAATTCGCCCTCACCGCATTTGATTATATCTTCGTAACTATAGCTGGATTTGCGCTCGGAACTCATCAGGTCTTCCCACGTTATTATTGTTAATGACATGGAATTTATACGCGTTTTGAGGCCGCGCATCAAGCCGCGATAATCAGGAAATTATATATTGCGCCTACATGCCAAGCGAGGCCGCGTCACGGCACACATATTTATAGCTTTCCGTCATGGCTGCCATGGCCAATGGCTTGGCAATGGCCGGTTCTATCTCGGGCAATTCGCCGCCTGATGCCACGGCGATCATGCGTCCCGCCGCCTTGGCGCACGATACGGATTGATCAAAATAACCATCCAGCTTAATCGCGCGGAAAAAGCTCTTACAATAAGGCTCGAGGCCGTTAATCAGATCAACCGGCGCGTTAATCGGCATATCGTTGGCCGCCAGCCCGAACCGCCAATCCGTCCCCGCCGGAACGCCGAGCCGCACAGCCTCCTTCGTCATCACATACACAACGCGATCAAGATTATAAGGAATATCGCAGCCCTTGAAAATTTCGCAGCTTTCTACATTTACGCATAGCGCCATACGGCGCCCCGCCACCCCGCTCAGCGCCGTGATGCAATCACCAAGGCTCCAACCGGAAAAGGCAACTTTGCGCTCGATCACAACATCGCATAATTCCTGCGCGGCAATCTCGAACGACATACAGCGCCGCGTGCATTCAATCAATAAACGGAATGTCTCGGCGCGCGGATAGCCTTCGCGCTCCCAGCTTACAAGCACATTATGAACCAGCGTGAGCATCAGGTTATGAAACTCGAACGCGCAATCCAGCCATTCTTCGAAGAAAACGCGCGCCGCCTGTCGCCCGCGCTCCGTCTCGTGATCAATCATGTGCGCCGGTGGCAAAGCGCGCGGCCACAACTCGCCCGAATAAGGCTCGCTACCCAGCATATGCGCCAGCTTGTCAAAGCTCGCCGCCATGGTTTCATCGGGTTTATCAAAGATCAGATAAGTCTCGACCAACACACCCGCCAAATGCTGTAGCACCTTGGTCGCATCTGTACCGCGCTCTGGACAAGTCGAGAGCTGCGTTAGGCCCGCGTAAAAGCGAGCGCCCATATCGGGTTTATTCGTTAATGCAAACATTGGATAAGATAATCGTTAGAATTGACCAATAGACGTGCCAACGGCAGGACGCCGCGAATCAGCACCCTCTAAATGTACCGGAATTGCGTGAATCCGTAAAGCGGCGAAACAGCTTTGATACGAAATTATTTTTCTTGAAAATCGTTGTGATTAGTGGGCGCCACGTGAATCGCGCAGTGATTTAATCTTCGATTATCTCATCGGTGTAAAGCCCCCAAAGATCGGTACGATCAACCCACCCTTTAAATCCGTTGGCCTTTATAAAACAATGGCTTGGGGCGCACTCTTTAAGTGAAACAACAACGCCGGGGCGTAATTTAGCCACAGCCCGCGCATCACTTTCGGGTTTGCGCCGCATTGTCACCGCTTCATACGCGTTTATAATTGCGCCGCGCCGACCGGACAGCAAAGATTGATGCATCCACCCCTCATCACCGTCTTTATCGCGGATTTTACGCCAATGATCGAACTCCAAAATGATTTCTACGGGCAAGCCTTTATATTGATACACCCATTTTACGGGGTATTTACGCTCCGGCCCTGTGCGGACATAGGCCTTATCACTAGCGATTGTTACAAAGCGCGGCAGCGGATATTCCGTTGAGCGAAAAGCATCTTTATCCTGCGCCAAGGCAGGGAAAGAGAATAACAAAAATAGCCAAAATAGTTTCATGCCGCCCAAAATAACCGCGAAGGCGCAAAGTCACAAAGGAAAAGATAAAAAAAATTAAAAATCTTGGCGTCTTGGCGTCTTGGCAGTTACAAAAGCAGCATGAATAATATTCCTGAAATATCTATCGCGCCGATGATGGACTGGACCGACCGGCATTGCCGGTATTTCCTGCGCCTGATTGCGCCCAATGTAAGGCTTTATACCGAAATGGTGACAACGGGCGCGCTGTTGCATGGCGATGCGGAGCGCTTTTTGCGCTTTGATAAAGCCGAGCACCCCGTGGCCTTGCAGCTTGGCGGATCGGACCCTGCGGATTTAGCGCGGGCCGCCGAAATGGGCGCAAAAGAAGGTTATGACGAGATAAATCTGAATTGCGGCTGCCCCTCTGACCGCGTACAAAGCGGCGCGTTTGGCGCGTGCCTTATGCAAGAGCCACAGCGCGTTGCCGATTGTGTTGCCGCGATGAAAAAGTCTGTCAGCATCCCCGTCACCGTGAAATGCCGCATCGGCATTGACGAGATGGATAGCTTTGAGTTTCTTGATGACTTTATCACCGCCAGCGCGGATGCAGGCTGCGAAACCTTTATCATTCATGCCCGCAAGGCATGGCTGTCGGGGCTATCGCCCAAACAAAACCGCGAGGTGCCGGAGCTGAATTACGACCGCGCCGCCGCAATTAAAGAAAAACATCCGGCGCTGCGTATCATTTTAAATGGCGGCATAACATCATTAGAGCAAATTCAGGCTGAAACACGTTTTGATGGCTTTATGATTGGCCGCGAAGCCTATCAAAATCCGTATATGCTCACCGAGATTGAGCGTAAAATCTTCGGCAATCACGATATTCTAGGCCGCGTGAAAGTCGCCAAGGCCATGATGCCCTATGCGCGTGCGCAGGCCGAAACATACGGTACGCCCGTTAAATCAATTACGCGCCATATGATGGGATTGTTTCATCACCAGCCCGGAGCAAAATCATGGCGGCGCGCATTATCGGAATTTCCATACGAAGATGGCGCGGATGAACATGTCATTGAAAAAGCGCTGGAGCGGATGGAAAAAGGCCGCCCGAGAGAAGACTAGTCGGCGGTTTCTTGCATTTTTTGCAATTCATCCACATCCACATGGAATGACTCGCCGCAGCCACAGCGCCCTGATTCATTGGGGTTGGCAAAATCAAACCGGGCATTACCCAGCTCATCCACAATATAATCCACAGACATCCCGAACAACATCCAGCTATGCACTTTAGGGATATAAAGCGCGGTATTTGTGCTCTCGAATTTATCATCTGTCGCCAGATTTTCATCCGCGCCGATAAATTCCATGGCATAAGAATTCCCCGAGCACCCTGTCGGCTTCACGGTCAGCCTCAGCCCTTGCGTGCCGTCCGGCGCATCATCCAGTAATTTCAGGATTTGCGCCTCGGCCTTATCGGTAATTTCAATCGGTTGTGCGGTCATTTTTTCTTCCCTGTCATCCCGAGCGTAGCCGAGGGATCTTATCATTATGCCAGATCCCTCCGTGCGGCCTTTGGCCTTGGTCGGGATGACATCACCTAAGGCTTTTGCTAAGGCAAAAACCAAGGTTTCTGTCACATAAACATATTCAGTTGCATTTTTGCCGTTTCCGACATTTTTGACGGATCCCAAATCGGGTCCCATATAATTTCAACATCGACCTCGCCGACACCATCAAGCGGCAGAACCGCCCCCTGCACCCAGCCAGGCATTTCTTGCGCAACCGGACAGCCAGGCGATGTCAGCGTCATTTTGATCTCCACATCCGCGTCGCCATCTTCATGGTCTTTGATCTCGACCTTATAGATAAGCCCAAGCTCATACACGTTCACCGGAATTTCCGGATCGTAAATTTCTTTAATCGCCGCCCTGATAACAGGCCACAGCACATGATCGGGCGTATCAACATCGGGCGGTTCGGAAAGCGTATCGAACTCTTCCTCCCCCACGGCGTTTTTCACCATATTTTCATCGGCCACATGTTCCATTATCATCCCTTATACTTCATCTCTTGCGTCATCCTGAACTTGTTTCAGGGTCCATTCATCCTTTTGCTATAGCGTCATATAAATCATCCCAATATGGGTTTTCACGATTTATAAGATTAATTTTCCAATCACGCCGCCAGTTTTTTAATTGCTTTTCCCTCTTTATTGCATTTTCCGGATCATTAAAACATTCATAATAAACCAGATTATGTACTTTATATTTACGCGTAAAACCCTCAATCATATCTTCTTTATGCTGCCATATTCTGCGGACCAAATCAGATGTAACGCCAATATATAAGGTCCCGTAATGCCTGCTGGCCAATATATAGACATACATATCTTTCATTATAAACATCAATAGATTCCGGCCTGCGCCGGAATGACCCCGGAATGATCTACGCGGCAAATAACTCCTGCACCTTACGAAGCCCCGCAATCAGAGCATCAATATCGACTTTATTTGTGTAAAGTCCAATTGAGGCGCGCGCCGTCGAATCCAGCCCCATTTCATCCATGAGCGGCATACAGCAATGATGCCCCGTACGCACCGCAACCCCGCACTGATCCAGCACCATGCCGATATCACTGGTATGGGCGCCCTCCATCGTAAAGGCCAAAATACCCGCCTTATTCACCGCTGTGCCGTGCAAGGTAAGGCTTTCAATCTTCGTAATTTCCTGCGTTGCATAATCCAGCAACTCCGCCTCATGCGCAGCGATATTATCCATACCAATCGCGCTCATATAATCAATCGCGGCGCCAAGCCCGATCACCTCGATAATCGGCGGCGTGCCGGCCTCGAAACGATATGGCGGCTCTTTGAAAGTCGTGCCGTCAAACGACACACGCTCAATCATATCCCCGCCCCCTTCAAAGGGCGGCATATCCATCAGCACCGCGAATTTTCCGTACAAAACACCAATGCCCGTTGGCCCGTATAATTTATGCCCCGTGAAGCAGAAAAAGTCGCAATCAATATCGCGCACATCCACCGGCATATGCACAACGGCCTGCGTACCGTCGATCAGCACTTTAATATCGGGGTTATGCGCTTTGGCTTTTGCCGTGATCTCTTTGACCGGATTAATCGTGCCCAGCGCATTTGAAATATGCACCACACCTACAAATTTCGTCTTATCACTGAGCAGCGCCTCATAGGCCGCAAGGTCAAGCTCGCCGCGCGCATTAACGGGGATCGTTTTAATGGTAAAGCCAATTTCCTCGGCCAATAATTGCCATGGCACAATGTTGGCGTGATGCTCCATCTTGGTCAGGATGATCTCGTCACCCACCTGCAAATTCGCACGCCCCCAGCTATAAGCAACAAGATTAATCGCCGCCGTTGTGTTGCGCGTAAATATAATTTCATGCTCGCGCGCTGCGCCGATAAATTGCGCAACCTTGGGGCGTACGGCTTCAAAATCCGTGGTTAGCTTTTGGGAAATATCATATAGCCCGCGATGAATGTTGGAATAACCCTGCTCCATCACACGGCTCATCGCATCAATCACGCAGCGAGGCTTTTGCGCACTGGCGGCGCTATCTAAGAACGCCAGTGGCTTGCCATGCATCGTAGTACCCAGCACAGGGAAATCTGCACGGGCATTTTCAATTTCAAAATTTTTAATCTCTTTCAACATCATTTTATTTCACCGCAACGCCCGCCAAGAACGCAACGATATCGAGGCCCAAAAATAACCGTCGTGTTCGCTGCGCCCGTTGCGGTTTATTTTTTTAGGGCTTCCTGAAGCCATGCTTGCGCTTTCTCTTCTATCGTGGCTTTGGCGGTTTCATCCGCAACTTTATCCACGACTTCATTCACAAATGCCTGAATGAGCAGCATACGCGCATCCGCCTCGGTTAAACCGCGCTGGCGCAGATAAAAGAGCGGGTCCTCATCAAGCTGACCCGTTGTTGCGCCATGCGAACACAGTACGTCATCGGCGTAAATCTCCAGCTCCGGCTTGGTATCCATTTCGGCCTTGGGCGAGAGCAGCAAAGCGTTCGAGAGCTGATAACCATCCGTTTTTTGCGCGGCTTTATGCACATGCACCTTGCCTTGAAACACGCCGCGCGCGGAATCATCCAATACGCTGCGGTAGAACTGGTTTGACGCGCAATGCGGCGCCTGATGTTCGATTAAAATCGTGGTGTCACCATGCTGCTCGCCATTCAATAAATTCACACCATTGAGTGTACATTCGGCGTTTTCGCCCTGAATCACCGCATGAATCTCGTGCCGCGTCAGTTTTCCGCCCATATTAAGCGTAAAACTGTCATAAACCGCGTCCCGCGCCAGCGCAATGCGCACCATTGATGTGTTTACGGCCTGTTTATCGTCATCTTGAATGCGAATATGGCGTAATTTGGCGTTGGCACCAATCTCGATGATGCTGACCATATTCTTCCAATACGCGCCATCACCTTCATGGCGCTCAATGATCGTAAGCTCGGCGCCCGGCTCCAGCGTAATGTTCAAACGCGGCTGGTGATGCTGCCCCTCATGGCCCGTGAGGACAATCTCCTCGGCCTTACCCGTAATTTCGCCGCGCCCTTTGTGGATAAGAATTTCCTCTTGCTTATCCGCAAGATTAAGGCTGTCCGGTAAGGCACGGGAAAGATTGGTATATTTCCACGTTTCTTCTTTGGGAGTTGGCAGGTTTTTGATATCTAGCGCCGGCAATGTCATGCGGCCTCGTCTAAAAACTCGGCGTAACCTTTTTCTTCAAGCTCATGCGCCAGTTCGGGCCCGCCGGATTTAACAATTTTACCGTGTGCCAAAACATGCACGACGTCCGGCTTGATATACTCCAAAAGGCGTTGGTAATGCGTGATGACCAAAAATGACCGATTAGGATCGCGCATTTTATTCACGCCATCAGCAACAATTTTGAGCGCATCAATATCAAGACCGGAATCAGTTTCATCCAGCACGGCAAATTTCGGCGCCAGCATCGCCATTTGCAATACCTCGTTACGCTTCTTCTCGCCGCCGGAAAAGCCCACATTAACCGCGCGCTTCATCATATCTTCGGATATACCAAGCTCTTTACATTTGGTCTTGATGAGTTTGAGAATGGCCAGCGCATCCAGTTCGTCTTCGCCGCGTTGCTTGCGCACGGAATTAAGCGAGGTCTTGAGGAAGGTGCTCATATTTACACCGGGTATTTCAACCGGATATTGAAAAGCGAGAAACACACCGGCTGCGGCGCGCTCCTCGGGATCCATATCCAGTAAATCCACACCATCCATCGTGGCTGTGCCGCTTGTGACTTCGTAATCATCGCGGCCAGCCAAAACATAGGACAAGGTTGACTTGCCAGAGCCGTTCGGGCCCATAATGGCATGGACCTCCCCGGCAGGAATTTCTAAAGTTATGCCCTTTAAAATTTCCTTGCTATCCTCGCTCTCTGCGTTAATGGATGCGTGTAAATCATTGATTTTAATCATCTATACTCTTTATCTCCTATAATACCAGCATCGCGCCGCCAAGGATAATCCCAGACAGGCCATCCAACCATAAATAACGTTCGGTGACGCCTTTATTCAAAAAACCCTGAAAGAAAGACGGGCGCAGCAATAGCGCAACAGATTTAAACAGGGTGATGTAACCCATCACCATCAAAATGGAAGACGCTAAATCGCCCCAATAATTGTAGAAAACCACAATGAATAGTGCGATTGGCAGGGTTAAAATCCCCATAATCAGGCTAATTGCGTCATTTTTCACAAAGAGCGCAATAAACTCTTTCCATGCATCGGCCGCAAAAAACACCGACAGGCCAATCACCAGATAAAAGCTGCCAAAGAACAGCAAGAAGGGATCCGTATTTACCAATTCAGCTAAATTAATCATTATGTTTTCCTTTCGGTTAAGACGTATAGGTTTTAGTAACTATACCAGCTTCTTAACACCGAAGCACCACTGAAACTATAAGCAGGGCTTCTCTTAACCGACACTCCCCTCTAAACTAATCCCGACAAGCTTTTGCGCCTCTACGGCGAATTCCATCGGCAGCTCCTGCATAACCTCGCGGGCGAACCCGTTCACGATCAGCGCCACCGCTTCTTCCTCATTCATGCCGCGCTGCTGGCAGTAAAACATTTGGTCCTCGCCGATTTTGGACGTCGTCGCTTCATGCTCCAGCGCCGCCGATTTATTGCGGCTCTCGATATATGGCACGGTATGCGCGCCGCATTTATCGCCGATCAGCAATGAATCGCACTGCGTGAAATTCCGCGCCCCTTCGGCTTTGGGCAGGATTTTCACCAGCCCGCGATAGGTATTATCGGAGCGTCCGGCACTAATCCCTTTGGAAATAATTTTGCTCTTCGTACCCTTGCCCATATGGATCATCTTGGTGCCCGTATCGGCTTGCTGGCGGCCATTGGTAATGGCAACCGAGTAAAATTCACCGATCGAATAATCACCCTTCAGGATACAAGACGGGTATTTCCACGTAATCGCGCTGCCCGTTTCCACCTGCGTCCAGCTAATTTTGGAATGCGCCCCTTCACACAGGCCGCGCTTGGTCACGAAATTATAGATACCGCCCTTGCCATCCGCATCGCCGGGATACCAGTTTTGTACGGTTGAATATTTAATCTCCGCATCCTCGTGAGCGATTAGCTCCACCACGGCCGCATGGAGCTGGTTCTCGTCACGCATCGGCGCGGTGCAGCCTTCTAAGTAGCTGACATAACTGCCCTTCTCGGCAATAATCAGCGTACGCTCGAACTGGCCTGTATTCAGCTCGTTAATACGGAAATAAGTGCTTAATTCCATAGGACACCGCACGCCCTCGGGAATATAAACAAAGCTGCCATCGGTGAACACGGCACTATTAAGGCACGCATGCTTGTTATCGCCTTGCGGCACAACGCTGCCCATATATTTTTTGATCAAATCGGGATGGTTTTGAATAGCCTCGGATATCGAGCAGAAAATCACACCCGCCTCGCCAAGCTTTTTCTTGAAGGTTGTGGCCACAGACACAGAGTCAAACACCACATCCACCGCGACCGGCGTTCTATTTTGTACGCCAGCCAAAATTTCCTGTTCGCGCAGGGGAATACCCAATTTCTCGTAGGTTTCCAACAAAACAGGATCAACATCATCAAGGGATTGCGGGCCGTCACTGCTGCTTTTCGGCGCGGCGTAATAATAGGCATCTTGGTAATCAAGCGGCTTTACATCGACCTTGGCCCAATCCGGCTCGGGCATCTCCAGCCACATACGATAGGCCTTCAAACGCCATTCCAACATCCATTCCGGCTCGTTCTTCTTGGCGGAAATAAAGCGCACAATGTCCTCGGACAGACCTTTAGGCGCCTTGTCGGATTCAATATCCGTGACAAAACCGGCGGAATATTTTCCGGCTAGCTCTTCAACCTGTGCAATTGTTTCTTCGGTAGCGCTCATGCTCTGCCCTCTATTTGTATGTCCTGCTGCGGGCGATCTGCGGAGGCGCCCTGATTTTGCGGCGCCATCATATCGCGCAAAGTTACATTGTCCAGCGCTGTTTCAATCGCAGTATTTACATGCGTCCAGCGCCCGCTCACCGCGCAGATAGACGAAAGCCCGCAAGCCGCCTCACCCACATCAACGCAGGCTGTCAGGGCAATCGGCCCCTCCATCGCGACCACAATATCGGCCACGGTCACATCATCGGCGCTATGCGCGATTTTATAGCCACCCGCCGCGCCGCGCACAGAACTTACAAGCCCTGCTTTATTCAGGCTTTTGAGAATTTGCGCCACGCTTGGTTCGGGCAAGTGTGTAGCTGCGGCAATGGTGGCCGTGTTTTGCAGCGCATCCGCTCCGGCCAAATGGGCCAGAATAACAACGCCGTAATCTACCATTTTCGAAATTTTAATCATAAAGCCCTTATTCAATAAACTGCAATCCGTATAAATGCAGTACGGATTAAATAGATCAGTTGAGCGGTGATTTCAAGGGGTTTATACGAAAGAGCATTAACATTTTCTTAATCTTTAAACCGGATACTGTAAGTGAATAAATTTTCTCTCCAATCAAACAGAAAAAAGGGCGTGTCATTAGCGCTCTTTTTTTATGTTTAAATACCGGCGCCAGCTTAAGAAGTTATTAACCGAATCCCCTCTAAAATGAGGCTACAAACAAAAACAGCGTACAAGAAGGGTGCTGCAAATGGATAATATCAAACCATATTATGATTATACTACAAAAAAATTAGGCTTTCACGATAGTCTGAAAATAAGCGGCGCTGATCTTGAAGCGATTGAAAACTCCGACGATATTGTATTGCGAAATGATTTTGCAGAACGCGCTGGAGAAATTAAAGGTGTGGTACCTTTAGGACAAAGTTTAGGTGGCCCGCTATTCGAACCAACTTAATTATTTCACCGCTTTAAACTCAATAGCCTCATTCTTTGATGTCGCATCATCCAGATGCCACGCATTACGCGCTAAAAACACCGGATCACCATCATGGTCATTGGCGCAAGACATCTGATTTCCATCAACAAATTTCTTAAGCACCCCCGCATCTTCGGCCGCCAGCCAGCGCGCGGTATAAAGCTCGGTCGCCTCGAATTTCACAGGAATATCATATTCGGTGCGGATGCGGTCGGCCAGCACATCAAATTGCAACGAGCCGACAACGCCGACAATCCAATCTGCGCCCATTATGGGTTTGAACACACGCGCCGCGCCCTCCTCGGCTAGCTGCTCTAGCGCTTTACCCAGATGCTTGGCCTTGAGCGGGTCCATGGGCCGCGCGCGTTGCATGAGTTCAGGCGCAAAGCTCGGAATATCGCTAAACACCAAATCTTCGCCCTCGGTGAGCGCATCACCAATTCTAAGGCCGCCATAATTGGGCAGGCCGATAATATCGCCAGGGAACGCCTCTTCGGCGCTGGCACGGTCTTGTGCGAGGAATAATTGCGGCGAATGAATGACCTGCATCTTGCCGCTGCGCACATGTTTGAGCTTCATTCCCTTTTTAAATTGCCCCGAACATATGCGCGCAAAGGCCATACGGTCGCGGTGCTTGGGGTCCATATTCGCTTGAATCTTAAATACAAACGCGCTGACTTTTGTTTCGGTGGGGTCAATCTCGCGGCTCTCGGTTTTTTGGCGGCCCGGATGCGGCGCGTAGGAACCAATCCCGCCCAATAATTCGCGCACACCAAAATTATTCACCGCCGAGCCGAAAAATACCGGGCTCATTGTGCCATTCAAATAGGCTTCGCGGTCAAATGCGGGGCACAGGCCGCGCACCATTTCGACATCTTCCCGCAATTTGGCGGCTTGGCGCGCGGGCAGCAATTCATCAATTTTCGGATCATCAAGGCCGGAGCACGCGATTGTCTCTTTCATCGCCTCACCCTTGCTGCGCTCGAACAACACAAGGCGATCATTGATCAGATCATAACAACCCTTAAACTCACGGCCCACGCCGATCGGCCAACTTGCGGGCGTCACATCAA
>Ga0136600_1000531_pt1 | contig 20335 bp, 17 predicted proteins | sample AntRauMFilla2698_FD_104634 | JGI IMG/M metagenome (GOLD analysis project Ga0136600, IMG submission 104634) | Saline lake microbial communities from Rauer Islands, Antarctica - Metagenome Filla 2 #698 | ecosystem: Environmental > Aquatic > Non-marine Saline and Alkaline > Saline | place...
GAATACTTGTTGTTGAATGGTTTTGTGAGAAATCCTTTTATAAGAGTGTATGAATCAGCCTTTTTTTTATCATTAGGATTTTTTGATGAGGTTACGATAAATACGGATATAGTATCGGCAAAGGGTTCACTTTTAACCCAGTCAAGATAATCCCAGCCGCTCATAATCGGCATATTTATATCCAAAAAGATGATATAGTGCACATCTTTATTGTAATGCGCTTCGAAATAGTGTTTTAAATCTTGCCCGTCATTAAACGTTTCCGGATGCATGTCAAGGCCCGAAGCAACGATATATCTTTCGGCTATCATGTGAAAAATGACATCGTCATCAACTATTAGAACTTTATGTTTCGTCTTCATTTTTATATTGTTCTCGTTCTGGCATAATGGTTTGGGCATCCTGAATGATATTCTCAACAATCTTATCCAGCTCTTGGGCTGATTCGGTTATATGACTTAAAAATGTTGGTATTTCATCCTCTGAGTATAAATCCTCATTTATCAGCTGAGTTATACCAAGAATGCGAGCCAGCGGGGCACGGATGATGTGAGATTGTGTCCAAGCTATATCACGTAGCTTTTGGTTTTGAAGCTTTATGGTTTGTATATGTTTATTTAACTCTGTCACATCGTTAATGAGCTCAATATAGGTGAGTTTTCCATTTAGTAAGTAAGGATTTTGCAGAACTTCGGCCTGTAAAATTTCTCCGTTCTTCTTCTTGTGGTTGACCACATATTTGAGTTTAGCCAGATCGTTATCTGATTTTTCAGAACATATTTCGGAAGCTTCACAATCACAATAGATATCATTGAGATTCAATGTCAGGAATTCGTCATATGAATAATGGTATTTACTAATGGCCGCTTTGTTTACATCCATAATATTGCCGTTTTCAGCATCACATAACCACATAGGTTGCGGACTTAGCTGGAACAGGTCTTGATACTGTTTGCGGGATTTTTCCAGTTTCTTCCCTTGGTTATTTCGCTCAATGGCATATAGAATTGATTTAAACAGGTACGGAGCGTTGATTTCATCCTTGATTAAATAATCCTCGGCTCCTGATTTCAAAGCTTCTATGGCAAAACTTGAATCCGTATAGCCCGTTAAGATGAGATAGGGCACTCCGTTTGCCAGTTTATGCATCTCTTCAAGCAGTGTTTTGCGTTCTATATCGGGTAGAGTAAGATCGATGAGTATAGCGTCTAAGCTGGATTTATTTTCAACGATAATCTTTTTGGCATCCGTAAACGTTTTGGCAACCTGAATATCAGGATCGAGAATTTGTTCATGCAGATAATCTTCAATCAGAAACTGATCTCCGGGATTATCTTCGACAATCAAAAGGGAATATGGGTATTTATCTTTTTGCACTCTTCTTATTTGGGTAATTTTACAATGTTAAGCCAAAAGTCTTGAATTTGTCCAATGGCTTCTAAAAATTTATCAACTTCAACAGGTTTAGTAACGAAGCAGTTAGCGTGATGTTGATACGACATTGAGATATCTTTTTCGGAGGAGGATGTTGTTAGCATGATAACCGGAATTTTCTTCAATCCTTCCGTTGTTTTAACTTTCTGCAGTATTTCGTGTCCGTTCAGTTTAGGTAAATTAATATCGAGAATAATAAGATCCGGGAGTGTGTATCCACTGCCATTTACGGCTCCTAAAAGCAGGTTCAGGGCTTGTTCTCCGTCTTTTGCGACATCGATCTCATTTGTGATTTTCCGTTCAACCAATGCTTCTTTTGTTAAAAGAATGTCACCTTCGTTATCTTCAATGAGTAATATTTTAATCGGTTTCATTTATGAATTTTTTAGGTAGTGTAAAGTAGAACGCAGACCCTTTCCCGACTTCGGATTCCAGCCAAATCTTCCCGCCGAAACTATCAATAATTTTCTTCACTATAGCCAGTCCCATTCCGGTCCCGCTGTATTCATCACGCGAGTGAAGTCGTTGAAAGATGACAAATATCTTATCGTGATATTTCGAATCGATTCCAATTCCGTTGTCCTTTACGGTAAACTGATAATGATTGTTAATTGAGGTCACTGAAATTGTTATCTCCGGTTTAACATTGTCACTACAATACTTCAGTGCGTTGCCAATCAGGTTTTGGAAAAGCTGCAGTACCGGAGACCGGTGACCTTTAATTGTAGGAAGCGTATCTGTCACGGTAACAGTAGCTTGTGAACTTTCTATTGCTCTGTGGTGGAGCTTTATGGCCTCATCCACAATGTGATTCAGATCGATATCGTTTGGATCATCCTGATATTTACCAACGCGTGAGAATTCGAGCAGGTCGAGAATAATACGACGCATGCGTTTGCCGCCGTCAACGGCAAAATTGATGTATGTGAGTGCTTTTTCATCGAGCTGATCTTTGTATTTCTTTTCAAGCTGTGTGAGAAAACTTGTCACCATTCTGAGAGGTTCCTGAAGATCGTGGGAAGCTACGTAGGCAAACTGTTCAAGTTCTGAGTTTGAGATAGACAGCTCTCTTGCTCGCGCATCAAGTTTCTTATTTATTCGTTCAAGTTCTGCCTGATACTCTTTTTGTTCGGTAAGGTCAGTAATAGCTCCTACCATTCTAAAAGGCTTATTGTCTTCGTTTCGCATTATAATTCCACGATCTACAATGTGCCGGTATTCCTCATTATCAGGCTGTATCCGATACTCAATCTGCATTGTATCGGTTTGCGCATCGTTCAGAATTTTATTCAGGCTTTGTTCATACCTGCTCAGATCGTCGGGATGAATAAATGATTCCCATAGTTTGTGGGAAGGAGTAGTTTCTTTAAGGTCAATATTTAACAGTGTTGCAAAGGCACCTCCCCAGAACATTTGGTCTTTTTCGAGGTCCCAGTCCCAAATTGCGTCTTGGGTAGCTTTGGTAACAAGGTCGAAGCGTTCATTGCTGATTTTGAGCTTGTTTTCACTCAATTTTTGCTCGGTTATATCTTTAAAGTACACCGAGAGAATATCATTATCGGGATAAGCGCTTATATCCAGCCAGATTCCCAATGTGTTAAAGTAGGTTTGGAAATGAACAGGTTTGCCGGAGTTGAAAGCGTCATTGTATTTTTCATAATAAACGTCTTTCAGGGCATCGGGAAATACTTCCCAAAGATTCTCGCCTTCAACTTGTTCCTTACCAACTCCAAGAAGCACCTCAGACATCTTGTTCCAGTAGGTTACGGTCCAGTTACGGTCAACACTAAAAAACGCATCGCCGATACTTTCAAGAATAGTCTCTTTTTCCCGGAGAGCTTCTATTGCATTTATCTCGGCCACCTTTTTTTCATGGATATCCTGAATGCTACCGGTAAGTTTAACAACCGCGTTATTTATTATTTCAGGTTTTCCAATGGTTCTGATCCATTTTTCCTGTCCGTCTTTGGTGATAATTATGCCTTCGAGGTCATACGGTTCATTGTGGTTGATTACATTTTCGAGCGCGGAGGTTATGTTTTGGCGGTGTGTCCCTTCTTTAAAAAAGTTGACCGCGGTTTCGAAATCAGGAACGTAGTCCTCATTAACACCGTGAATAGCACATGTGTTGGGCGACCAGTAAATGGTGTGTCCGGGAAGGTCTAACTCCCAGGCTCCGATGTTAGCAAGGTTAGTGGCTTCGTTTAGCAGATGTTGAACTCTTTTGGTTTCAGTAATATCTTTAGCCACCCCGTACATTAGTTCACTTTCAGTGTCAATGGTTGATGTCCATGCCAGCCATATAATTTCCCCATCAGCAGTGATGAAACGATTTTCGAAGTATTTTACATGAACACCTTTGCGTATCGATGTTTCTATATCGGAAGTAGCATTCAGGTCTTCAGGATGAATAAATTCGCTGTAGGGTACGGAGGTCAGTTTTTCGACACTATACCCCAAAATATCAACGGCTGCTTTGTTTATTCGTTTAAAATACCCGTCAAAACCCGCAATACATATAATGTCTGGAGAGGTGTCATAAATGATGAGCATCTCTTCCTCTAATTGCTTCCGGAGAATGTCGGAACCCAAATTGTGTTGGAAATTTTCAAGTAAAATATTGTCTTCAGAAAGGGCTGAGATTTCAGATGCCCGCCCCAATATAATGACTGCTATTACGGTATTATGGTGAAAAATAGGAACACCAAAAACCGAAGTTATTCCGGATTTTTTTGCTTCTTCTTTCCGCACAAAGAATTCATTTGACTGCAGGTCTCTTATGAGAATTGTTTCTTTATCGTGCCATACTTTGCCCGGAAGGCCTTCATTCTTTTTAAAGGAATGTACCTCGGTGTCTCCGTGGAAAACGGCGTATTGATCCTCAATGGTGTTTTTAGAATAGAGTTGAATCTCGTCTTTTTCTTTATCAACCAGCCAAAGTTCTGCCACGTCAAATCCACCAAAAAGGGCAATGTGTTCGGTTATCTTGTCAAGGGTTGATTTAAAGTTGAGGCCTTCGCTGAAAATCTTCCCAACCTCAACGAGCAGTTCACGCTGTAGCTCATTGTTTTTCTGATTAGTGACATCACGCTGAATAATTACCCAGTGGGTGTGTTTCCCATTAGTGTCAAGTATGGGTGATAACTTATAGCTTACCCAATAAGCTTCTCCGTTCTTCTTATAGTTGACCGTTGTTTTTTCGAAAGGAACCCAGTTTTTGGATACTTCATCGAGCTCCATCAGTTCATCATAATTAGTTTTGGGACCGCGAAGTAATTCGGGAGTTTTTCCCACAATATCATCCCACAAATAGCCGGTGATTCTCGTAAATGCCTCATTAACAAAAACAACTTTTGGCCATCCGTTCGGTTGATTTTTAGCTTCAGTAACTATTATAGCATCATCGGATTTTTTTACGGCACTTTCCAGAAGGATTCGTTGTTCTTCGTGAACTTTAGATTCTGTGATGTCCAAAATGACGCTATCCCAAATAGTATCAACCTCATGATTTTGGGATATACGTGGTTCTCCGGTGCCCTGATGCCAGCGAACAGAACCATCGGGATGATTGTAGCGCCACTCACACTGCCACGTTTCCATTTTTCGGGCAGATAAACGGATGCTTTTACTGACATATTCGATGTCGTCGGGATGAGTTCTTTCCCAGTATAGGTTATTGTTTTTAATCAGTTTGTCTGAGTCAATACCCCACAGGTATTTCGATCTCGTGCTTACACTCAGCAGTGCGTCTGAATCATCTTTGTAAAGAACATACTGCAAAAGAACGCCCGGAAGGTTACTTGAAATTACATCAACCTGTCTCTGATGCAGGGCTTCCTGCGTAATATCTCTTATTGAGGTTACTTTATTTACAGATCCATCGGCACGAATTAAACGCTGCGCCTGAAAAGCGACACGTAATTCCTCTCCTTTTTTATTAGCCACCAGGAATTCTCCGGGTGCTTCGGCAGTGCCGTTTATGAAACCATCATGGAGTTGTTGCATCTCGTCCCGCATGCGCGAGGGTACCATCATGGTAAAATGTCTGCCGATGATCTCACCTTTGTCATACCCGTAGATATCACAATAGGTTTGGTTGGCGTCCACAAAAATTCCGTCTTCATCGGTAATAGAGATGCCCAGTAAGGTTGCGTCAAATACCGAATTAATCAGACGCTCTGACTCGTCAAGGTCTGTTAAGGTTTTTTTGAGTTCCGTTATGTCATTGATGGCAATGGATATGGCAGAAACTTCACCTTCCTCATACATAACAGGGGTATAGTTCAGGCTGAACCAGATTTTTTCACCGTTAATGTTGGTTAGTTCCTGCTCACCACTATATGATTCTCCTTCAAGTGCTGTTTTAAAGTGTTTCAGAAATGCATCGATTTCAACCTCAGGCAGGTATTCGAGAATGGATTTTTGTTTGCTCAGATTCTTATTAATGAGGTTTTGGAAAATATCAGCTGCCTTTTTATTAAAAAGCTCTATCTCAAAGTTTCGCTGTACCAGAATAAATCCCTGAAGACGATTATTCAGCATAGCCTGGAGATTCTTACGCTCCTTTTTTAGTGAATCTTCTTTCTCGTTAAGCTTTTTATTGGTTGCCTGAAGCTCGGAGTAGGCAACCTGAACTTCTTCATTTGTGCTTTGGAGCTCTTCATTACTCGTTTCGAGCTCTTCGTTGGTACTGTTAAGCTCCTCGTTTGTGCTTTGAAATTCCTCATTCAGCGCCTGAAGCTCCTCATTACTCGTTTCAAGCTCCTCGATGTAGGTTTGAAGTTGTTCTTTGGTCTTATCCAGCTCTTGTTTTAAATCCTGATAGTTCCTTTCATCAGTATCTGAAGCGCCCTCCTTATTTTCATAGCTGATAAAGGTGCCAATATCGAGCTTTTCAAACATCACCATGAATAAGGGGTCGCTGTCACTGCTGTAGAGGACAGGTTTTATGGTGAGACGGACGTAATATTTTTTTTCAAACAGTTCGAATTGCCTGATTCTGCTGCTGTGCGATGCCTGATGTTTAACCGCTTTAAGACTGATATCCCGAAGGTCAATTTTTAGCTCTTCGTTAACCATTTCAATCAGGTTCTGGCCCATTTTGCCGGAAGGCAGCGTTAAGAAGAGCCTCAGGTCACCGAATACTTCAATAATCTCAAGATTATTGTCAACTACCACAAAAGGATGCTCATAGGTGTTGTAAAGCGTTTCTTTTACCTTATCCTCAATCGTAAGTTTTTCAGTGTCAATTGAATGAGCGTCGTTTTCACGTTTACGAATAAAATTATTGGAATACGTGGAAAAGTTAAGAGGATGATTGTTTACGCTGCTGTATTTGCGCTTGTAGAGTTTGTTTTTGCCATCAATGGTGGTAAAGAGATTATTAAAATGACCTACGGTTTCAGATTTCCCAAGAATTAAGAGACCATGCTCATTAAGCGCATAATGGAAGAGGGGAATAACTTTCTTCTGAAGAGAAGCATCAAAATAGATGAGCAGGTTTCTACAGGAGATGAGATCCTGATTTAAAAAAGGAGGGTTGCTGAGAAGATTGTGGTTGGAGAAAAGAACAAGGTTACGCACGGATTTTTGTATTTGAAATCCGTCTTCTGTCTTTTTAAAGTAGGTTTTAAGAATATCATCGTCCAGGCTATTGAGCGTTTCAATCTCGTAAATGCCCGTACGTGCTATCTCAAGTGCTTTTTTGTCAATGTCGGTAGCAAATATTTGAACCTGATATTTGTGAATATCATCGCCAAGTAATTTATGAAGTAAGATAGCGTAGCTATATGCTTCCTGCCCTGTAGAGCATCCCGCCACCCAAATTCGAATTTTATCGCCCTCATTTTTCTCTTGCAAGAGAGCATGTAATTTTTCCCTGATAAGACCAAACGCCTCTTTGTCTCTGAAAAATGAGGTAACGCCAATAAGTATAGTTTGAAATAAGCGATCAACCTCTTTTGGTTCTTCTTTTATGTATTTCCAGTATTCATCAAGCGATTCAGCATTTACGCTTGTCATTTGCTTATCTAAGCGACGCCCGATTGTAGCCGATTTGTACGATGTAAAGTCTATTCCGGATCGCTCATTGAGCAGGTTCAGAATCTTGTAATAGCTTGTTTCAAGCGGATCATTTTTTTTCGGAAGAACAACTCTTTTGGGATTTTTGATAAAATCTAAAATTTCCTCTCCCATTTTCTCCGGACTGAATACGCCATCCACATCTCCTGTTCGGATAGCGGCAAGTGGCATGCCATCATATTTGGCAGTTTCCGGTTCTTGGGCGAGGATGTGCGCGCCTGCGGCTTTTAGCGCACTCACGCCCATTGCTCCATCCGATCCGGTGCCCGATAGAATGATTCCTATAGTTTGTTCCGGTGAACCCTCAGAAAGTGATTCAAATAAAGTATTTACAGATGGCTTGGGAGTAATCTCCTTTTTTGCCTGAATCAGACGAATTTTACCCTTTGTTACGGTAATATGATGGTCGGGAGGGGTGATATAAACCGTATTGTCTGAAAGCGCGGTTCCGTTTTTTGCCGTAATAACTTTCAGGTCGGTTGACTTACTGAGAAGGTCAACGAGTCTGCTTTTGTGAGTGGGACTAAGATGTTGAGCAATAATAACACAGGCGTGATCCAGCTTTGGAAGGTGGGACAGGAAGCTTTGAAGCGCCTGCAAACCACCTGCTGACGCACCTATCGCTATTGTATGAAAACGACCTTTTTGACCCATGTTCTTATTTTAGTTTTCAGGGTTAATAACTATCTCAGAATATACCACATTAATAACAATAAATAAGACATTTAAGTCTTTATATAAATTATTTGTTTATAATAGTTTAAACAGTTTTTAAGCTGATAAAGAAGGCTTAGCACTCTGAACCTGAATACCGTAAAAAATTTGGCGGATTTGATCCTCTCTCAAACGTCGGGATTGGGGAAAGATATCTGCTTTTTGGTCTGTGCGAACATTATTTTTCAGAGTTACAGTCAAATCCTGTTATCGAAGAACTGAGATTGTCAGACTGAGTTTAAAACCCGAACAGTAAACGCGTATTTCCCACATGTATTCCAATATCTTTCAGGCTAAAACGCAAAGCCAGAGGCTCGAAAATTAGGGAAAATCCTGTGGTTCCCGGTTTGCTGATATTCCCGATTCCAAGGTTGAATCCACCTGAAAAAGCGGCATTGTGTTCAGAGTGGCTGGTTAGAGTGCCTTCTTCGCTATAATCGTACTCTTCTGAATGACTGAATTTATTCCCTTTGAATTGAATGTAGGAAAGAGAGAATCTTGAACCGATGGAAAAATTCACGCTCTTTATATCGAATTCAAACTCATTATTTCGAAACTGTATTCCTGTTTCAAACATTTCGTTGATTTCAATTTCTCCGATAAATCCACCGTGTTTAGCCATGTTTTTGGGAATTGTATTATCTCCTGACCGAACGTACACAGAGTACTTTGTTTTGCCACGAAGAATGCCCGCTTCAAACCCGAAGAGGTCGTAACCGGAAAGGTCGAACGCGAAAAAGTCGCTTTTTCCCATAAAAGTAAGGGATGCATCCTTCCCAAAAGAAGCCCCGACAAAGAAACGGTTATCAGAAAAAGAAACACTGCCCTGAACAGTATCTTGCACTTCAGTTTGCGCACATATTAACTCTGGTGAGAGCATGAGTAAAAAAACTGCGGTGAATAGGTGTGTAATATATTTTTTTCATCACTCCTCCTCTCTCAAATGCCAGGGTTGATAGGCAATTAGCTGCCTGCTTGTCTGGGCAAACACTTTGTCCTCAGAAACCACCACGTTCCAGAAATACGAACCGCCGGGCGGGACGGGTTCTTCGTGGAGAATTTCTCCGGAGTTGTCGTCAATGACTAATAATTCGTAATCCCGAACGTGATAGACATAGCCCTCGAGATAAGAGGGAGGATTCCAGTCAGATCCCAGCCATTCTACCCGGCAGTTAATTTCACCGGTTTCTTTATCCAGTGCCGCGAGTGAACCTCCGGTATTTACATAAATATGCTCTTTACCGACGCTTAACGCTCGCCCCCAAAGATATTCGTTAATATTTTCCCAAATCACTTCACCTGTTGAGGCATTGAGCGCCACGGCCACACATGAATCTGAGTTTCCAACAGTGACTCCGTAAACAATCCCATCTTCATAGATAGGCGGAGCAAAAGAGAATCCGTTGTAATCTGTTGTATAACTCCACAGGCTGTCACCTGAGTAAAGATCAAACGCCGACATGCGCCCGCGCGTATAAGCTCCATTTACCGTGTGTTTTTGACCCACAAATAATTTCCCCTCACCATATTCCACGCCATTTGTGTTAAAATTATCGGTCATTTGGAATATGGAGTGCATATTGCTTTCATGATCAAGATTGATAGCTTTATCCTTGGTTTAGTTGAAGGAGAATCCTATTGGGGTTGTGGTATGTTTTCCAACCATTCTGATCCCCAAAGTATCATCATTGAAATGATACTGCCAGACTTCCTCGCCGGTATTCCTGTTCCAAGCAAAAGTTTTTCTCACGTGATTTACAATCACATTTTCACCATTGACTAAAAATTGTTTGCCCCGTATTTCAACATCACCCTGAATAGAGGTGCTCCAGTGTTGTTCGCCGGTATACTTATTAATTGAGAATACATTAGTCCCGCCTGCAGTATAGATGGTATCACCACTGACTAAAGGCATGGGTTTGGCAAATGAGCCAAGATTGAATGTCCATAATGTATCAAGAGATATATTACCATCCTTTTCATTTTGTACCTCGGTACTGTTGCTGTAACAGGAGGAAAACAAAATGACACAAAGTATCATAAAAGTATATTTCATAGTAAAATATAGGGAGGTTTTTAACCTCCCTATTCCTCGTTTAATTAATTTTATTTCCTAACCAATCAGCAGCTTTCTCCATCGAAGGATTTTCATCCCCTTCCCGAAAAACCACCTGACCATTTTCTGTGTGCGTGTAGGCACGATACGCGTTGCGCAGCTCGAAATGGTTGTAGCCGCCGTCGTCTCGGTTGGGCGTTATATTGGTGTCTCTCATGTAGATATTATTGTTGTCGTCATACCTGTCACTGGCGCTCCATTTGGCACTGGCAGCATTGATGACAGACTGATTCCCAATTTTTGGTGAGAGTGCATTATATCAGTGAGTTTGTGTAAAAATAAGATCCTCATTTACCCTTTTGAATAAAATTATCAATAGCATACCTCTTTGCTGAAAAAAAATAGGCCTTATATCAGATAATGACAATTATTTTAAAGCAGTGCTGAGTTGGAAATCCCGAAGAGTTTTTTGTTCTAATTTGAGAATAACATATTGATCGGAATAAGCATGTGATTAGGTTTAAACAATGGAATATCTACTGGCTTTAGTCTGGGGAAAACTGTTTCTTGACTCATATTATAAAACTCATAAGTACTTATTATCTATAAGGAATCGGTATAAAATATTATGGACAAGCCTTTTGCTTGCGGGATTGTTATTTCACGGATGTGGGTCACCCATGCAGGAAGCTTTAAAACGAAATGCGGCGTTTGACCCTGATGAGTTTTTCGGAATTAATATTTCTGATCCTGAAGTAAAAAAATCTGCCATTACTGCGCGTTATAAAGATTTTGAGCCGCCGACAATAGATGGCGGAATTACACAGGCAATTGAAAGGAATATGAATTATCCGGCTCTATGCGGAATATAGTGGGTGCTCACATTTCTAATCATTCAATACTACTATTTGTGCAGTTTCTACATGGAAGAGAAGTGGCGCATTCTTAACTATATCGCAGATTTAAGGTATGTTATTTTTGTACCGACAAAAAGAACCAATCCGTCCAGCCGGCGGACTCCCGCTGCGGTAATTTGTCCGGCAATTGGCCGGCGCCTGACTGTCATAAAAGTGATTGGTATGTCTGGCAAACCCACTTTTATGGCTTGTCAGGCTGATAGTGGCCAATCGTCCGTCCAGCTGGCGGAGCCAAATTCCCGAGGCGGATTCAAAAGTCGGCCAAGTTCGGGGGGGAAATGTACCATAAAAGAGATCACAATTCTTTTACCAATCTTGAATACAACTATGGTTTAAAAGTGTTACTACTAATTTCCGAGGTACACCACGAGCCCCACTAACATTCATTAAGTGTCGGATTTTATAAATCCACAAATGTATTTCACCTATAAGAAATCACATAGAACCAATTATCCCATGTTTGCAGAAAAATCTGAAATTCAGGGTATCGTCAGATCTAATGTTTATATAGATAAAGACGGAACAATAGCAGGCGTGAAGATTCAATCCACTCCGCATCCATCACTTGGAAAAGCGGCGATAAAAACATTTCTGAAAATTGCCCGGTTTGATACGCCGCCAATGGCCAATGGAGATTCGATAAGAACCGTTATGCATATTCCGGTGGTCTTCAGATTGCGGGAATAGGTGATTCTGAAAACTTCTGATGTATAGTTTTAATATTTAGATTTATCCGGGTTAAAAAACTTCCCAACTCTCTGTTGCTCAATTTGTTATAATTTCTTATATCTATACATATAATAATCAGGGGTTAATGAGGAAGTCATGAAGTACATTCTATGGGTCGTAGGTGTTGTAATTATGTTCGCAGCGGGTATCGTTGCTTTTTTGATGCTGGGATTTCCCAAAGTTTCAGAAGCACAGCAGATGACGGTTGAAATCACCGATGAACGTGTTGAAAGAGGAAAATACCTGGCAAATCACGTCACAGTGTGCATGGATTGTCACGCTCAGCGCGATTGGACACGGTATGCAGGTCCGCCCAAACCAGGAACGGAGGGAGCAGGCGGAGATGTATTCGATCACAAAATTGGACTTCCCGGAACATTTGTGGCAAGAAATATAACGCCATATAGTTTAAGCGACTGGACGGACGGAGAGCTATATCGTTTAATCACTACCGGTGTTACCAAAGACAACGATCCGATTTTTCCCATTATGCCCTATCTGTCGTACGGCAGCCTCGACCCGGAAGATGTGAAGTCGATTATCGCTTATCTGAGAACCATTCCCGCTATTGAGCATCACACAGCAACATCAAAAGCAGACTTCCCGGTAAACTTAATTATGCGCACGATGCCAATGGAGGCGCAGCCTATGACTACGCCGGATACCTCAGATGTAATAGCTTATGGAAAATACCTGGCCACCATTTCTGCCTGTGCCGATTGTCACACGCCTTTTGAGAAAGGACAATACAATTTTGAGGAGAAATATGGAGGCGGACGCTCATTTCCACTGCCGGGCGGAGCGGTAACTTCGGCAAATATCAGCTCAGATGTGAAGTTTGGTATTGGAAGCTGGACAAAAGAACAGTTCGTGCAGCGCTTTAAAAGCAACGAGCAGGATTATAGCAAGATGGAGCCAATGGCAGTGGGCGCTCAAAATACCGTAATGCCGTGGTCGATGTACGCGGGAATGACGGAACGTGATTTAGAATCTATTTTCGCTTATTTGCAGACCGTTGAACCGGTTTCAAAGAAAGTAGAGCCGTTTGCCCTCGCAAAGTGACAAACGGCAGGGTTACAACCCTAAAGTCAGTATTACAAAGAGATTCCAATTGCAATGCTCAGAGAGCTCATCTCACTCTCCATTACATCAATTTTTTTGAAAGTATCGTAAGGAGGTGTGTAGCTGATTTTGCCGAACAGTAAACTATCCCACATATATCCCGCGGAAATCTGATAGAAAAGAGCGTCTGAAAATTCCTGACTGTAGTGGCCGTATCCAAATTGAAATTTTGAAGTTGAGTTAAGTGAAATACCGACAGCCCCACTCAGGAAAAATGCATTTTTCTGAGTGATACTGAAATATTTACGCAACCCGGCTATTAGATTCAAGTATTTAGCCTGAACATTTGTATTTCTGTCAAGGTATCTACCGTCTTCAAATTGTGCGTTTGCTTCAAAAGTTTGAAAGCTGAAACCTGTAAGAATACTCCAGTTGCGAAGTAGTGAGACAGGAAGAGTCCACTCAGCTCCGGCTTGCAATGATAAGTGTGAGATTGACCCGTAGTCGAGCTTAAGGTTGGGAGATTCTGATAATCTGGAATAGGATATGATGAGATTGGAGCTCACTACTCCGGCGGACATGTATAACCTGTTAGAATCTCTTCGTTTTGTGCTGCCATATCTGACTACCTCAGCACCCTCGCACTCATTATAAGAAGCAACAAATTCGGTCAGATCTTCGGTGTTATATTCTGGATTCAGAAGGTTGGCCGTATTGGAATTTGCACAATTCAAGCGTGAATAGAGCTGTACCCGGTATTTATTATTGTATGAATATCCTCCCGGAGTGGCCAAATAGGTTTTGTGCTCCAAATAAGCAATTTCTGATTTAGAAGTTTTAAAATAGAAATGTCGAAACAGATCTTTGGCACGGTAGGAGTAGAGCGTGGCTTTGCCCTCAACTAATACCTGCAGCAAAACAGTTCTTGAATTATAGGTTGGCTCTTTCTTTCCCGACAGAGATTTATTCGGATCACGGGTGATGTCGATTTGAACAGTATCGCGGACAAATTTTATTTCTCCCGGAATAGTGAACGACCGAATCTGTTCTAACGTCAACGTTTCCACGATTGAGTTTTCGGATTTTTTAATCGTTACCTGAACAGGATTTTCCAGCCATTCTTCAATTTTAATAAGTGTACTTAATTCGCTCTTGTTATCAAGCTGAACAACTCCTTCTTTAAAAACCGCTGTCTCTGAATCATCAGTTTGGGCGGAAAGAATTGTTGCAAATAGTGACAGTATGAGTGATAGTAGAATGCTGATAGTGATATTTCTCATGGCAAAATGATAAGAGATTAGCATAGAAAAATCTTACAATCTGATTCCTAAAGAAAATCCTAAAGTCCTCAAATCTATTCGTTCTATACTGTAGGGTAATGTGTAGGTGACTTTGCCGAATACCATATCATCCCACAAAAAACCTAACGAAATTTGTTTCGTAAACCTGTCGGTATTTTCATAGCTGATACCGGATATTTTGTAATTATTTATGGATGTACCCATAGCTAAACCCCCAAAAAAACTATAATCAGTTTTTGTGCCAAAGTATTTTCTTAGCTCTGCCATAATATTAAGAATTGAAGTCTCGAAAGTTACTCTGCTTGTAGAAGTAGGACCGTAGCTATATTCTTTTTCTGAAGAAAACGTGTAATATCCTAAATCTCCCAAAAGACTCCATCCCTTTGAGTTAAATGGAAGTTCCCACTCAATTCCCGCGTTAATTAGCAGGTGTGCGATATTTCCGAATTTGACTTCCCTTGAATTGATAATGGAAGCGCCTCTTCTGGAATAGGTTAAATTAGAAATTCCCAGTCCACCGGAAAAATAAACATTAATCTCACCCTGTGAATCGACTCTGTGAAAGCTAACAGCTTCACTGCCTTTGCATTTGTTGTATGAAAGGAAGTATTTAGTCAAGTCATCTATTTCATAGTTAATGCGAACCATATCACTCATCTCAACATCACCGCACCGAAGCTCTGTGTATAATTGTTGTTGATATCGGTTATTGATAGCTATTCTATTGGGGCTTGCCAGATATCTCTTGGATACAAGGTGTGTCAGTTCTGCATCAGGTTTATCGAAGTAAAACTGTTCTTTTATAGGAGTGCGATAAGAGTACAGTGAAGCCTCACCCTCTACTAATACGCGTAAAAAGACCACGCGCTGTTCGTAAAAGGGATCACGTTTTCCCAACATGGTGCGTTTCTTCATGCCCGAGATATCGTACTGGATTGTATCGCGCAAAAACTTTACGAATCGGGGAATGTAGAACGATTTGACATCTTCTAATTTGAGAATTTCCGAAGAAGCATCTTCAGACTGCCTGATGACCACTTCCGTAGGGCTCAGGTTCCATTTTTCGACCTTAATTAAAACATCGAGTTGAGTGTTGTTATCCAGCACAACTGTACCCATCTCAAAACCAGTCAACTGGGAATCATTGGTTTGTGCGAATGTTGAAAGGGCTGTCAGGCATAGAATCAGTGTCAATCCAACAATAATTGTGATGATCCTCATAGCAAACGTAAATAATCTTAAATAAATAGTGCGCGGGAATTTAAGCGGATTATCTGATAAGGGAAAAATTTATTTAAGGTTATCGGCACAGGCTCACAGCCAAATAAAAAAAGCCCCGACACAAGTGCATCGGGGCTTTGGGCAGAGAGAAACGTATAAACGTTCTCGTCTAAATGGTTGCAATCAAATGATTGATTGCATATTTGCTTTCAGGCAGCTAAATAACCGTTTGCCTGATCTATCATTGAAGACTGATTGACTTATTTTTTGTCTTCTTCTTCGTCAACTACTTCGAAGTCGGCGTCTTCTACATCGCCATCGTCGTCAGCTGATTCTGCTCCGGCTTCTGCGCCCTGCGCGTTGGCCTGCTGCTGAGCTTCAGCACCTTGTTGCGTGGCTTCGTACATCTCGGTTGAGGCTGCTGACCATGCTTCGTTTAATTTCTGCATAGCGTCATCAACTTCGTCCACTTTTTCTTCTTTGTGAACAGTTTCGAGATTTTCGAGCGCTTCAGTAATCTTCGCTTTGTTGTCGTCAGAGATTTTTTCGTCGTACTCTTCAAGCTGCTTTTTGGTTGAAAAGATCAACGCGTCAGCCTGATTGAGTTTTTCGATTTTCTCGCGAAGTTTTTTGTCTTCGTCGGCATGTTCTTCAGCCGCTTTCTTCATCTTTTCAATCTCTTCTTCTGAGAGTCCTGAAGATGATTCAATGCGGATGTTTTGCTCTTTGCCGGTGCCTTTATCTTTCGCGCTTACGTTTAATACACCGTTGGCATCAATATCGAATGAAACTTCAATTTGAGGTACGCCGCGTGGTGCCGGTGGAATTCCGTCGAGGTGGAATTTACCGAGCGTTCTGTTATCCACTGCCTGAGCGCGCTCTCCCTGAAGAATATGAATCTCAACGCTGGTCTGATTGTCAGCCGCGGTTGAGAATGATTCTTTCTTGCTGGTCGGGATAGTTGTGTTGGCGTCGATCAACTTGGTCATTACACTGCCCATGGTCTCGATACCGAGAGATAGGGGAGTAACATCAAGAAGAACAACATCGTCAACATCACCACTGAGAACACCACCCTGAATAGCTGCGCCAATGGCTACAACTTCGTCAGGATTTACGCCTTTGCTTGGATCTTTCTGGAAGAATTCTTTAACCACTTCCTGAATTTTAGGAACGCGGGTAGAACCACCAACGAGAATTATCTGATCGATTTCAGATTTAGAAATGCCGGCATCTTTTACAGCCTGTTCGCAAGGTCGGAGCGAACGCTGAACGAGATCGTCGATCAACTGCTCAAACTTGGTGCGGGTCAGGTCAATGTTCAAGTGCTTGGGACCTTCAGAATCAGCGGTTATAAACGGCAGATTTACATTGGTTTTCTGAGAGCTTGAAAGCTCAATTTTTGCTTTCTCAGCCGCATCTTTCAGGCGCTGCATGGCCATCGCGTCTTTGCGAAGGTCAATGCCGTCGCTCTTCTTAAAATCATCAGCTAAAAAGTTGATGATTTTAGAGTCAAAGTTGTCACCACCGAGATGAGTGTCACCGTGTGTGGATTTTACTTCAAATACGCCTTCACCTAATTCCAGAATGGAAATATCGAATGTACCACCACCAAGGTCATACACGGCGATTGTCATTGCCTGATCTTTCTTATCAAGACCGTAGGCTAAAGCGGCCGCGGTTGGCTCGTTAATGATACGTTTTACGGTAAGTCCGGCAATTGCTCCGGCTTCCTGAGTGGCTTTACGCTGAGCGTCGTTGAAATACGCGGGCACCGTAATTACGGCATCTGTGACTTTTTCGCCGAGGTATTCTTCAGCGGTCTGCTTCATTTTCTGAAGTATCATCGCTGAGATCTCCTGCGGAGCGTAATTTCTGTCGTCAATTTTTACGCGGGCTGTTCCGTCTTCGTCTTTCACAACGTTATAGCTCACGTGTTCCATCTCTTCAGTTACTTCATCGCGCATGCGACCCATGAAGCGTTTTATAGAGGCAACGGTTTTATCCGGATTTGTAATAGCTTGTCGTTTGGCTGGTGCTCCGACAAGGCGTTCACCATCTTTGGTAAAAGCAACAACAGAAGGTGTTGTGCGTCCGCCTTCAGAGTTTTGGATTACTACCGGCTCATTGCCTTCCATTACGGACACGCAAGAGTTTGTAGTACCCAGGTCAATTCCTATGATCTTTCCCATAGTGTTATAGTTCGGTTTTGTGTGTTTGTTTATCAGTTAAAATCTGTTAGTCAATCGGGATGCTCGTGGCATCGTCCAATGAATCTGATTTGGGCAATGTGATTTTGAGAACGCCTTTATCGAATTTGGCCTTAATTTCAGAAGTTTTGACCTCCTCAGGCAGCGCAAAGGAACGTGAAAATGTTCCTGTAGTTCGTTCTCTGCGTTTGTACGTTTCGTTTTCACTAATTTCAATTACGCGGTCACCTGTAATGCGTAACACCTGATCTTTCAGTGCCAGGGTGATTTCATCTTTGGTAAAACCGGGCAGGTCAAGCAGAATGACATATTCGTCAGTGCTGTCAATAATGTCAGCCTGAGGTTTGAAATCCTGTTCTTGTTCAACCGCAAACTGGTCAACAAAAGACTGAACGTCTTTGCCGAGTCTGCGTAAATTTTGTTCGAAATCAGTAAGTATATCGCCCATATCGGATCCATTTTATGATTGTTCTATTCGCTTATTACAATCGGAATGCCAAGGCGGGTTTTTACACAGGCTGCTGTCGTATTGTCATTTTTGCAACAAAGGGCGGGAAGAAATGTCACGGTAGGCGTAGCACCGTTTATGGTTTGATAGGTTGAGGCGTTTAAATGTTTATGTGTTGAAGGGTTTATAGCAGGCGACAAATCCATCCTGAGCGCGCAGCAGTCGAAGGATCACTGGGAAAGGCTGAAATCATGACTTCCAGTTTGTTTTAATCCCAATTTAATATAATAGCGAAGGCCTTAGTTGGCTCAGTCTTTCCACCCTTCGACAGGCGCTTCGCTGCTCAGGATGGATTTACGCACCGTCAGGGGAATTTCATAAAATTCCCCTGACGGTGAACCTAATTCAGCTTTTTACACCAAGGACGGCTCTGCCGTTCTGAACTACTGAGCGCCAACTAAAAACGTCAACCATATTCATTCAGGCATCAGATAGCTATCAATAAATCTTCCCCAACGGGATCGCGTTGCGACCATCTTTCCACCCTTCAATCTTTAAATCCCTTTTGCTCGTTTCTTCAGCCGTAAAGTAATCTCATCCAACTCCTCCTCACTAACCCTGCGCCGCTCAAACACATCCAGCTTGGCGTGATTTTTTTCAATTTCCCGATACCAGGCGCCGGGATTATCTAAATCTCCGGGATTTCTTGGCAAGAGATGCAGATGCATATGCTCCAGAGACTGTCCGGCTGAGTGCCCTTCCTGAATAGCCCAGTCAAACTCTTCGGTTGTGAAGACATCGCAGAGCAATGTGGCCACACGCTTGCTGAAAAGCATCATCTCACTGAGAAATTCATCTTCAAGGGTGATCATTTTAGTGTGATGAAATTTCGGAATAATCAGACTGTGTCCCGGCAGAATGGGTGCAATGTTATAAATTGCCCCGAAATGTTCCGATTCCATGAAGAAATCATCAGTTGACTTCTGACAAAAAGGGCAGAGAGCGGGAGTTGAGTCTGACATATCGAAGAAGATGTTCGTGTGTTCAGGAGAAGATGATTAGTTATTCAAATCCATTGTTCCGTCGAGATTAAAAGGCAGTTTGGAAGGTTTAAACGCCGGGAGATCAGTATCGAAGGTGAATGAACCCTGAACGTCATATTCAAACGGTTTCCCTGACGAAAGCATCTGAAAAACCGACATGCCGACCTCTGAAAAATTGAGTTTAAGCGGGATGATAATCTGGTCACTTGTTTTGGCACCAATATCAGCAGACTTATCAACTACACCCTCAGCCCATTTCTTTCCGTTGATGTTCAGGATATAACTTAAGTCCCGTGCTTGCAGCGCGAAAGAGTTGGGATTATTCACATCTATGGCGACGGCGATTTCAGCACCGGAAAAATTCATTTTTTCAACACTGAATCCACTAAAGGAAATATCGGGAATACGCAACATCGGCAGATGGCCCTGTTTGGAAACAGGAACATTTACAGCGCCGAGAACGGGAACATCAAACGTGAAATTAGCGCCAAGATCGTAATTCAGAGAATCTCCCTTAATCACACCGGAAATGGTTTTAAGAGCACTTTTATAATTTAATGAGAGAGGAATTCGGACGAGCTGTGAACCACCGGCAGGGACAGAAAGACCGGCTTGTTCCTCACCGGAAAGCAGCTGCGCATCCTGAATACCCAAATTATAAGAATAACTCCCCAGCGTTAAAGCCACAGAATTAGGATTTTCGACCTGAAGCTCAACAGCGAAGTCAACCCCGTCGAACGTAATGCCGGTAATATTGACATCAGAAACAGAAACATTAGGTTTAGAAACATTGAGCGACTCCATCACCGCACAGGATGAAAGCAGGAGCGGGAGGATCAGGAAAAGAAAAACAGAAGAAGAATGACGTTTTATCATAGACATAGAGAAAAATGTAAAAAGGGTTTAGATGCTAAGCAGTAAGTTTAATGAACTTTCCCAACAGGTAAGAATAGAATTTATAGCACTAAAAAAAGCCTTCGGAAGCCGCCGTAACCTGAGGCAAAAAAATCAACTAAACCTATCAACTTTTCGAAGTGGCTTCAGAAGTCGAAGTTTGATCCGTGGAAAAAAGGAATTCAGGTATTGATGAGTTTGGACTTCGGAAGTCAATTCAACAAA
>Ga0136600_1000532_pt1 | contig 20323 bp, 15 predicted proteins | sample AntRauMFilla2698_FD_104634 | JGI IMG/M metagenome (GOLD analysis project Ga0136600, IMG submission 104634) | Saline lake microbial communities from Rauer Islands, Antarctica - Metagenome Filla 2 #698 | ecosystem: Environmental > Aquatic > Non-marine Saline and Alkaline > Saline | place...
CGTAAGCATTTTTACCAATTTAAGTCACGATCACCTCGATTATCACCCCAATTTAGACGATTACGCTACAGCTAAAGCCAAGCTGTTCGAACTCACATCCAAAGAAGGACATTCAATCATCAACATGGATGATGAGCGCGGACCGTTTATGGCCGAACATGCTGAAGGAACCGTAATTCCTGTGAGCTTCAAGAGCGGAAAAGATTTTGTCATTGAAGAAAACAGCAGCAACGGTTTAATTCTCTCTATTAAAGGAAAAACGTTGAAATCTCCGCTTGTGGGACGTTTCAACGCGTATAATCTGGCGCAGGCATTCCTGACTTTATCAGCTTTGGGTTTTGATGAAGATGAGCTTCTCCCCCATTTCGAAGAGATGAACGGTGCAAATGGCCGTCTTGAGAATATTATTATTGATTCTGATATCAATCTTCCCCGCGTGTTTGTTGATTACGCTCATACGCCCGATGCGCTGGAAAATGTTTCTGAAACACTTTTCAACATCAAGAAAGAAGATGAAGTTTTAGTGATTGTGTTTGGCTGTGGCGGTGATCGCGACAAAACCAAGCGTCCCATGATGGCTGAAATCGCTGAGAAATTCGGCGATGAAATCTATCTCACATCAGACAATCCCCGTTTTGAACATCCTGAAGACATCATTGACGATGTTGCCGCAGGACTTTCAAAAAATGCAACATTCAAACGCGTTCCTGATCGCAGGAAAGCCATTCGCCATTCCATTTCAGATCATTCTGAAAAAGCGATTATTCTGGTTGCCGGAAAAGGCCATGAAACCTATCAGGAAGTCAAAGGCGTGCGTTATCCTATGGATGACCGTATCACCGCCCGTGAAGCTTTGAAAGAGAAAGAATCCTTCATTAAAAACCAGACGGAGGAAAACTGATGCTACATTGGCTTTTTTCGTGGCTTGAACAAGTGTACCAACCTCCGGGATTTGGTGCATTCGCTTATATTACCGTTCGCAGCGCTTTGGCGGCATCCACTGCCCTGCTCATCAGTCTTTTTGTGGGTAAACGCATTATTAACTGGCTGCGCCATATGCAGCTTGGTGAAGTGGTACGGGGAGATATAGGACTCGATAGTCATCTTTCCAAAGCGGGAACTCCAAGCATGGGCGGGATTATCATTTTGCTTTCTGCCGTTCTCCCAACTCTGTTATGGATTAAACTCGACAACATTTACGGCTGGCTTATCATTTTTGTAACAATCTCACTGGGATTAGTTGGCTTTCTCGATGACTACATCAAAATCATCAAAAAAGACAAAAAAGGTCTCGCTGGTAAGTTAAAAATTGCCGGACAAGTTACTGTAGGATTGATTTTAGGCAGTGTTCTCTATTTCTGGCCAGAATTTCAGGATTTTCACACACTTTCAACCATTCCATTTTTGAAAAGCGCCAACATCGATTACGCTTTTCTGGGGAGTGAATTAGGCTGGGTTATTTATATCCCGGTAGTTGTATTTATCATCACAGCCGTAAGCAACGCGGTTAATTTAACCGACGGACTCGATGGCCTTGCAAGTGGGACATCTGCCATCGCCGGAACTGCTCTGGGAATTCTCGCTTACATCTCCGGCCGTGTCGATTTCTCAAACTTTCTTGACATTTTATATCTGCCCGGAACGGGAGAATTAGCCATTTTTTGCGCGAGTTTAGTTGGTGGATGCCTTGGATTTTTATGGTACAACGCCCATCCCGCGCAGGTTTTCATGGGCGACACCGGATCCCTTGCTATTGGCGGAGCAATTGGTGCTGTGGCCATAATGGTTCATAAAGAACTTCTTCTTCCCATTTTATGCGGTGTATTTTTCATGGAGACTGTTTCTGTGATCATCCAAACGGGATATTTCAAATTTACAAAGCGCAGGACGGGTGAAGGAAAACGATATTTCCTCATGGCCCCGCTTCATCATCATTTTGAAAAGAAAGGCTGGGAAGAATCCAAAATAGTGGTTCGTTTCTGGATCATCGCCATTCTGCTGGCCATCCTCACCCTAACCACGTTGAAAATCAGATGATGCAGGTTAAGGACAAACATATCACCATAATTGGAGCAGCCCGAAGCGGACTATCTGCAGCCGCGCTTTTGAAGCGTCAGGGAGCGCAGGTATTTGTTTCAGAATTCGGGACGATGCACGATTATCAAACTCAGTTTTTGAATCAGCTTGAGATTCCATTTGAAGATAATGGTCATACCGACCGCGCTCTTGAGTGTGATTTTATAGTTTTAAGTCCCGGTGTTCCAGATACCGCTCCGATTGTTAAAAAAGCAGTTGATCAAAATATTGACCTGTTCAGTGAACTTGAAATAGCCAGCTGGTTCTGCAAAGGAAAAATCATCGCCATCACCGGGAGCAACGGAAAAACCACGGTGACAAACTGGATTGCCCACACATTTGAGACTGCCGAGCGTCCCTATATTATTGCCGGAAATGTGGGAGTCGCTTTTTCATCCATCGTTGAACAAACCACAGAAGAAACTACCGTTATTTTAGAAGTCAGCAGTTTTCAGCTCGACCACATTCGCTGGTTTAAGCCCGATATCGCTGTTTTATTAAATATCACGCCCGATCACCTCGATCGCTATCAACAGTCATTTGATCTCTACGCAAACGCGAAATTCAGAATTTTTGAAAATCTGGACGGAGATCAGGTACTCGTTTACGGTTTTGATGACGCCAGGATTAACAAACAGGTGCTACAAAACGGACATTTTGCCTGCAAAACACTCCCCTTCTCAACCAAACAAGAAGTTGAAGAGGGAATTTTTGTTCGCAATGATGAAATCATTTTTAAACAACAATCCGAGGAGGTGCTTATGCACACATCCGACGTTGGTTTACCCGGACATCACAATCTCTCAAACGGACTGGCCACAGCTATTGCAGCGCGTGCCGCCGAGATTGGAAACGAAGCCATTCGCGAAAGTCTGAGCCGATTTGAAGGCGTTGAACACAGACTTGAATTTGTACGCGAATTAGATGGTGTCAAATACATAAACGACTCCAAAGCGACCAACGTGAACGCGGTTTGGTTTGCGCTCGACAGTTTCAGCATGCCCATGACACTTATTTTGGGCGGAAGAGATAAAGGCAACAATTATAAAGAGCTTGCCGATCAACTACGTGAAAAAGTCCACACCGTTGTGGCGATTGGAGAAGGGCGTCCTCAGATTAAAGAACAGCTGACAAATGTTATTCCCTATCTGATTGAAGCCGAAACCATGGAAGAAGCTGTGAACATCAGCCATAAAAAAGCAAAACGCGGAGAAATAGTATTACTAAGTCCCGCCTGCTCAAGCTTCGACATGTTTGACAACTTTGAACACAGAGGAGAAATCTTCAAACAACTGGTGAATAGTCTGGCATGAGTTACTTTACCACTCCCGGAAATACCACCCCATTTGTGATGGCTACCGAAGCCGAGGATATCGACAGCGGCGCTCAGGGCAGCGACCGTGTGATTCTCGCTTCCGTTGTTATTCTTATGCTTGCCGGTTTACTTGCCGTGTATTCATCCATCGCGTTTTTCGCCGAGATCAACAATAATACGCCCGGTTCTATGCTAATCAAGCATTCAGCCAAAGTTGGCGTGGCTTTTTTGGTCATGATTCTGTTCTCCAAGATCGATTACCATTTTGTGCTCAAACTCAGCAAGTTTGCCCTTATTGTAAGCTGGATTTTACTTCTCGTTGTGGCAATTTACGGTGCTGAATCAGGTGGCGCCAAACGCTGGATCAATATAGTGGGATTTTCATTCCAGCCCTCTTCGCTGGCTATTGTTGCACTGCTCTCACATCTTGTGATGCTGATTGATAAAAAGCAGGAATACATCAAAGATTTTAAGCTCTCATTTATGCCCATCATGTTTTGGGTGGTTTTTACCTGTGGGCTAATTGGTATTCAGGATTTCTCAACCGCCGGTGTTTTGATGGGAATTTCATTGATCATTCTCTTCATCGGACGCATCAACATCGTTCATCTTTTGGGATTGGTGATGATCGCTTTTATCGGCGGCGCTACCCTGATTTCCGTTTCTCCTGAGCGCCAAAACCGAATTGACAACTACATTGAACAGGTAATTGACATTAAAAGTGATGCTTTTGCTCTGGACGAAGGATATCAGTCTCAGCAGGCTCATATTGCTTTTGCCCGGGGCGAACTTATGGGCGTTGGTATTGGAAAAAGCTCTCAGCGCAACTTCCTCCCTGCTCCTTATAACGATTTCATTTTTGCCATCATCGGTGAGGAATACGGATTGGCAGGCGCCATTTTCATTCTATTTCTGTATTGCATCATTCTTTACAGGGGATTTGTTTTTGTGGCCCGGCGTGCTATCGATACTAAAGGTATGCTCCTCGCAACGGCTTTTACGCTCATTATCACACTTTACGCATTTGTAAACGCGGCAGTGGCAACAGGACTTTTCCCCGTAACGGGACTCCCCATGCCGTTTGTAAGCTACGGTGGTTCCAGCCTGATGTTTTCCGGCTTAATGATGGGCATCATTCTCAATATCTCTAAACACAAACGAAACGCATAACGTGGAAAAATCTAAGCGATCCATATTATTTGCTGCAGGCGGCACAGGCGGACATGTTTATCCCGCTATTGCCATTGCCGATGCTATTCGTGCGCTTCGTCCCGGCTACACCATCCATTTTGTAGGAACAAAAGAAAAGATGGAATGGACAACCGTTCCCAAAGCCGGATATGAAATTTCAAGTATCTGGATCAGTGGATTTCACCGCAAAATCACCTTACGTAACCTGCTGTTCCCAATAAAATTGATCACCAGTCTGATCCAAAGCGCATCTATTATAAAAAAGAGAAAACCAGATGCTTTAGTAGCCTGTGGCGGATTTGTGGCCGGTCCGGTTGGATATGTAGCCGCCAAAAAGTCGATACCATTGTATCTGCAGGAGCAAAATAGTTTCCCTGGCGTGACAAATCGATTGTTATCAAAATTCGCGCAACGTATCTTCACCGCTTTTCCACAGGCAGAGCAATATTTCGAGCGGGCTGATAAGATAGAGCTGTCGGGAAATCCGGTTCGCTCTACACTCATGAATCTGAATACAGAGCACGCGAAAAAAGTCTGGGATTTCACAAATGACAAACCTGTTCTACTGATTTTGGGAGGAAGCCTTGGCGCAAAATCTATCAACCTTGCGATGCTGAGTCACTTAACAAACCTGCACGACGAACAGGGATTAAACATCATCTGGCAATGCGGAAAACAGTATGAAGATTATTTAATATCACGCATTCAACTGGAGGATTTCCCCAATTTACGGCTCAAACCGTATCTGGAAAACATGGAAGATGCCTACGCCGCCGCCGATTTAATTATTTCGCGCGCGGGAGCAAGTTCGTGTTCAGAGCTTATGGTCACGGGAAAACCATCGGTGCTCGTTCCCTCTCAAAACGTTGCGGGCGATCATCAAACACAGAATGCGCGTAGTATGGTGGATGAAGGAGCCGCGGCACTTCTGCCCGACAATCAGGTTATGGACGAGCTTTCAAATACCATAGAGGGATTGATCCACAATCAGACCAAACTATCAGAAATGAGTAAGAAGGCTCTGAGTCTGGGAAAACCTAATGCCGCAAAACATATCGCCGAGCGAATTATCAACGATATTGAAAAGAATTAAGCGAAAAATATCATGACCAAAGAGATTCAAACACAACCTATTTTCGGAAAAACCAGACATATCCACTTTGTGGGAATTGGTGGAATTGGTATGAGCGGTATGGCTGAAATTCTGCTCAAACGAGGATATAATATCACGGGTTCTGACGGCTCCCAAAGTGAAAACACCGACCGCCTGAAGAATATGGGCGCAACGGTTTACCTTGGCCACGCTCCTGAAAACATTAAAGGAGCAGACGTAGTGGTGTACACAAGCGCGGTTCAGGCACACGAAAATGTGGAAACAAGAGAAGCTCTGGAACGGAAAATTCCCGTAATCAAACGCGCGGAAATGCTTGCTGAGCTCATGCGCATGAAATTCGGAATCGGCATTGCTGGAACGCACGGAAAAACCACTACCACAACAATAGCCGGACTCGTTGGTCAGGCCGGAGATTTTGATCCCACTATTATTGTGGGCGGACGCGTACACAGTTTCCACGAAACCAACGCGGTTGTGGGTGACGGAGATATCATTATTGTGGAAGCCGACGAATATGACAGAACTTTTTTACGCCTGAATCCCTCTCTGGCCGTTATCACAAACATCGACACCGATCATCTTGACATTTATGATGATATCGACGACATCAAAAATTCGTTTGTGGAATTTGCCAACAAAGTACCTTTTTACGGCGCAGTAATTGTTTGCCTCGATGATCCCATCGTGCGAAGCGTTATTCCCCAAATTAAACGTCGCACACTCAGTTACGGAACAACGCCACAGGCTCAGCTCCGTGCTATCGACATTGAGTCAACTGCCATGAAAACCACCTTTAAGGTGATTTTTGAAGATGAATTATTGGGAGAGATCACGCTTGCCTCACCGGGAATTCACAACGTTAAAAACGCTCTTGCGGCTATTGGCGTGGGGATTGAGCTGGACATGAAATTCGAGAATATCAAAGCCGGTGTGGCAAATTACAGCGGAGTATTTCGCCGCTTTCAGGTAACTGCCGATGCCAGCGAAGTGTTAGTGGTTGATGATTACGCTCACCACCCCACTGAAGTTCAGGCTACACTTAAAGCAGCTCGTGAGGGCTGGGAAGATCGTCGCGTAGTAGCTGTTTTTCAGCCGCATCTCTACAGCCGCACTCAGGAATTACATGAAGAATTCGGACTCTCATTTTTCGACGCTGAAGTTTTGGTTGTCACCGACATCTACCCCTCCCGCGAAGCACCGATTGAGGGCGTAACGGGGAAAATGGTTGCCGAGACAGCCAAGGATTACGGTCACAGAAATGTGCACTACATCGAGGACAAAAAAGATCTGCCGGCCGAACTGAAAAAGATTGTGCGTAAAGGAGATATCGTCATCACTATGGGAGCAGGCGACATCTATAAATACGGAGAGATGTTTGCCGAGGCGCTCACATCAGGATCATTCAAACCAAAGGCGGCGAAAGAGGAATCAGAAAAGTGATGGATAAGAAAGGCAAAAACTACAAACAAGCTGATGCGGAAAAGGTGAAAACATCTGCATCAAAAACTACAAAATCCGAATCGAAGCGTTCGGGTACACGGTCAGGGTACGCTGTGTTTGCGGTATTGTTAGTAGCTGTTGCTATCATTCTTGGATTTTACTGGAATCAGACAACTTCCATCACAAACATCGACATTAAAGGAAATTATTACACCGACAAAGGTCAGATTTTAAAACACGCGAACATACCCAATGGCGTAAATCCCGATTCAATTGACGCACTTTCAGTAATCATGAATATTGAGCGTCTTCCATACATCAAAGAAGCTCGTCTTACACCGAATCCACCTGACAAAATGGTTATTTCTGTCACTGAACGAACTCCCCTGGCCTTGCTACTCGATGGTTCAAAACGTGCGTATGTGGATGAAGCTGGAATTCAACTGCCATTGGTACTCACAAAATCTCCCGATGTCCCGCTTTTATATGGATTTTCAATCTCACCGGACGACACGTTGAAGTCAGAACAGTTTGAAATGGTACGAGGTTTTTTACAGGGAATGAGCCATAGTAAAATCAGCAACATAACATTGAGTGAAATTGCTGTGACAGCAGACCAGGGAATTGTGGCCATGACAACCGACAATGGCGTAAAAATCATTTTTGGAGATGAATCCCCTGCTGAGCGACTGGAAAGCTGGGAGTCATTTTACAAGCAGCTGGTCCCCAAAATCGGGATAAATAATCTCAGTGAGGTTGATCTCCGCTACAAAGGACAAATTATTACACGAAAATTATAAAAGATAGCAATCTAATAAATCGAAACAGGAACAGCCTATGGATGAACGAATAGTAGTCGGCCTCGATATTGGCACCACCAAAGTTTGCGCGGTGGTTGCATCAATCGACGATGCTGACAAGATTAATATTTTGGGCGTTGGTAGAGCTCCAAGCGACGGATTAAACCGTGGCGTGGTAGTGAATATCGAGAAAACGGTGAACGCGATTCGCACTGCCGTTGAGCAAGCTGAAATGGCAGCAGGAATTGAAGTAAAATCTGTCAATGTAGGAATTGCCGGAGATCATATTCGATCGCTGCGAAGCAAAGGAATTATCACCATCAACAATCACGATGATGAAATTACCGTAAACGACGTTGAGCGATTATTGCAAAATTGCCAGAAGATAAAACTCCCGGTAGATCAACAGATTCTGCACGTAATTCCGCAAGAATTCATTGTTGACGGACAGGATGGAATCAGCGATCCCGTTGGAATGAGCGGCATGCGTGTGGAAGTGGAAGCACACATTATTACAGGATTAGTTTCCGCGGCCAAAAACATCTACCGTTGCGTTGAAAAAGCGGGTTATCAGGTAGCCGACGTGGTTCTCGAACCGCTGGCATCCTCTTTTGCCGTGCTTGAAGACGAAGAAAAAGAAGCCGGCGTGGTTCTAATAGATATTGGCGGCGGAACAACCGATATCGCCATTTTCCAGGAAGATACGATTCGTCATACAGCCGTGGTTGCCATCGCGGGAAATAAAGTGACCGACGATATCCGCATCGGACTCAATGTGCTCGAAGATCAGGCTATGAGACTTAAGCACGAACACGGTGTGGCATTCACAGAGATTTTAGAAGAAGACGAAATACTGACGGTACCGGGTATTGCCGGCCGTCCTCCAAAAGAGATCAAGAAAAGTATTCTCACTCAAATTATTGAGGCACGTGTGGAAGAAATTCTTGAAATCTCGGCGCAGGAGATCAAACGTAGCGGCTATTCAAATGAACTTAGTGCCGGTGTAGTGTTTACGGGTGGTGGATCGCTGCTCAACGGCATCTGCCCACTGGCTAACGAAGTTCTGGGAATGGACGCGAAAATCGGTGTTCCTCGCGGAATTACCGGAGGCCTGATTGATCAGGTGAATAACCCCATCTTTGCTACTGGTGTGGGACTTGTTATTCACGCGCTTAAAACGCAACAGGCTAATCAACAGAAGGATGCGATGCTCCCTTCATCATCGAAAGGAACGGGAGTAGAAAAAGTACTTAACCGCATGGCCGACGCCATGAAAAGGTGGTTCGACGAACTCTAACTATTTACAACAGAATACTCATTTAGCAATCTATACAAATCGAAGGAGCACACTATGACTACTCAAAACCTTAACTCTCGCTTTAGCTTTGATGAACAAAGTCAGGATAACGCCAAAATTAAAGTAATTGGTGTTGGCGGTGGCGGTGGAAACGCCATCAACAACATGATTATGAAAGGCTTGCACAATGTGGAATACATTGCGCTGAACACTGATAATCAGGCTCTGAAGCAAAACGAAGCCGATATCACTATACAGGTGGGACAGGCACTCACTAACGGACTCGGAGCAGGCGCTCGTCCGGAAATCGGACGCGAAGCTGTTGAAGAAAACCGTCACGAAATAGAAGAATCGATTGAAGGCGCCGACATGATTTTTGTAACCGCCGGAATGGGTGGTGGAACAGGAACAGGCGGAGCGCCGATTGTTGCCAACATCGCAAAACGTAAAGGAATTCTGACCGTGGGAGTGGTTACAACCCCGTTCATCTGCGAAGGAAAAGTTCGTTCACGTTACGCAACTGAAGGCATAGCAGAACTAAAGAAAAACTGCGATACGGTAATCGTAATTCCTAACGAGCGGTTACTCGATATTTCAACTGAGGAAACTTCGCTCAAAGAAGCGTTCGATATGGCCAACGAAGTGCTATACAACGCCACTCGCGGAATTTCTGACCTTATTTTAATGCCCGGACTCATCAACCTTGATTTTGCTGATGTTCGTACAACCATGCTCGATGGTGGCGCTGCCATTATGGGCTCAGCCGTTGCTGAAGGTCCCGACCGCGCTGAAATTGCCGCACGTGAAGCCATCAGCTCTCCTCTCCTGGATGGCGTTAGCATTCGTGGCGCACGTAACGTACTTGTAAATATTTCAGCTTCATCAAGCCTGAAAATTACCGAGACAACCAAGGCAACCAGCATTATTCAGCAGGAAGCCGGCGACGACGCTGAAATCATCATGGGTACTGTTCTCGATGAAGATCAGGAAGACACACTGCGCATCACCGTGATCGCAACAGGATTTGAAATAAGCAGCCACAGCTCTGGCACAAAAGTGACATCTAATAAGAAAACCTCTGCTTCATCAAATAACAATCAGGGTACGCAGACTCAAAAACCTGCCATTCCAAAAATGGAAAACCTGACAGGCCGTCGTCCGCGTCAGTTTGGAAATCAGTCGTATAAAGGTGAGCCCAATCTGAAAAAACTCGACACCCCTGCTTATCAACGCAGAAATTTGCAGTTCCCGAAACAGCAGGAACAACAGCAGCAAGAAGAAGAGCAAGAGCAGGAAAAACAGAGTCGCTTCGGACTCAATCGCCGCACAGGAACAGATAACGGTGGTGGCGGTAATAATGAAGAATTATTGAATGGAAGACGGGAGCGCATCAACAAAGATGACAGCGATCAACCCGCTTTCCTCAGAAAGATCATGGACTAATACCACGTCCATTTATACCATACTAAGTCGATAAGTTCATCAACTTAGATTGCTAATCAGAGGGAATCTCCTGACCGGGGTTCCCTTTGTTTTTTTAAAGAATGAAGGTCCTTTCTAATTGAAAAACCTATTTGGAAGCTTTTTTTTGCCAGGCAAATGCTTCCAGCTACTTGTTAATATTACCTGTCAGCAATTTCCGGAGTTAACCCATTTGCTTCAAATTCACCTCTTTACTGTTGCATGACGACAGAGCCGTTCCATGAGTTTAAAACCCATTCTGTAACCTCATCCACATTGCAAAAAAAGACCCATGCTTGCGGAGGAAGTCAACACACGGTAGAAAATACTATGACTGACATGATTGTGTGAGGAGGCTCAAAACTCATCCGACTGTATTTATATTACCGACGAGCATCTTTTCCATTGCAATGGTGAATCTCCGACTTCCGAAGTCTCACTCATTAGGTCAAAAACGGTAAATAAAGATTATATACTTTGGTTACAGCGATTTCTGAAGTCTTTGGGTTGTTCGTTCTTCAATCCCCTGCTTTAATGTTGCGTGGCGGCCGAGCCGTCCCATGAGTTTAAAAACATTCTGCAACCTCCACCACATTGCAAAAAAAGACCCATGCTTGCGGAGGAAGTCAACACACGGTAGAAAATACTATGACTGACATGATTGTGCGAGGAGGCTCAAAACTCATCCGGTTCCATTTATTTGCCGACGAGCATCTCTTCCATTGCAATGCTGAATCTCCGACTTCCGAAGTCTCACTCATTAGGTCAAAAACGGTAAATAAAGATTATATACTTTGGTTACAGCGACTTCTGAAGTCTTTGGGTTATTCGTACTTCATCAGCTTACTTTTCTTCAGCTTCTTGAAACATTTCAAGTGCTTTTCTCTGCTTTTGTGAAAGCGTTTCAGGCACTTTCGCTGTTACTTCAACAATTAGATTTCCCCGGTCTGTTTTTTCAGGTGTTTTAGTTGATTTTACGGGCATTCCCAATCCTTTCAACCTGAACTTAGCTCCTCCCTGCGTTCCCGATTTAATAGTTAGTTTCACTTTTCCGCTGAGCGTTTCCACATACGTTTCGCCACCTAATGCCAGCGTAGCAAAATCAACGGGATGTTGGACCAGCAGATCATTACCACTGCGTTCGTAACGAGGGTGATCTTTAATCTTTATGGTCAGATAAAGGTCCCCTTGCTGTGCTCTCGATTTCTTGCCATGACCTTTCAGCTTCAGCTTTTTACCGGATTCAATTCCGGCGGGAATCGTTACTTTTACTCTGTTTCCCTGAATTTTTACATTTTTGGATGTTCCTTCATAAACCTCTTCAAGCGAAATGCTAAGCGTGGCTTTTGTATCTAATGAACGCAGTGCGCCATTTCCTCCAGCCTGAGCGCCACCAAATGGATTTTGTTGCTGCTGTTGAAATCTCTGACCGCCACGAGCCTGTGCTCCGCCGAATCCACCTCCGAAAATGGTCTCAAAGAAATCGGAAAAACCACCTTGTCCGCCCTGACCTCCAAACGCATCTTCAAAATTGCTATGACCTCTGCCAGCAGAACGCTGACCACCAAACGGATTCTGCCGCTGATATTGATTCCAGTTAAAGTCATCGGGATCGCCACCCGTTTGTTGATACTGTTTCCAGTTCGAGCCAACTTTATCGTACCATTTCCTCTTTTCAGGATCTTTTAATACCTGATATGCTTCCTGAATCTCTTTAAACTTTTCTTCCGCTTTCTTGTTATCGGGATTGCGGTCAGGATGATATTTGGCCACCAGTTTTCGGTATTTCTTCTTGAGTTCTTCCTGCGAAGCCGAGCGCTCCACCCCTAAAACGTTGTAGTAATCTTTATAATCCATATTCAAATTTTCTTTTTAGTTATTCACTTGTCTAAACATCAAACTATTTGCCAAATTTCTGAACATGAACAAATTGACACACTAATCCCTGTTTTTGTAACAAATTGGCAATTTATTAGAAGCTTCACAGTTCCACTTTGCTCCATTTCTGCTTCAATTAGCTTTGATGCCTACCAGCCTGTTACAGAAGACTTCATCTCAGAATAACCGTAACTGATAAGCAAAGCCATTTCATACTATATTGTATTTGCCTCGTAGTCGAAGGCTGTTAAACATTTTGGATTGGCGTTCAAACTCTTTTTAAGTTTCTATTCGCTAATAATCAGTGTATTTTCAAGGATGAATGTAATTCGTGACCAATACAGGACGTTGCGACATTTCAACACTTCAAATTAACAACAATCACTTCACTTACATCTAATCTTATGCACGTATCATTGTTTTTGATGGGCGATCCCTCTCAGGGCGGAAGTATGATGAGCCTTCTTTTTATGGGAGCCATTTTCCTCGTCTTTTATCTTTTCATCATTCGTCCTCAATCAAAAAAGCAGAAAGAGATTCAGAAAAAAATCTCTGACCTCAAGAAAAACGACAAAATTGTCACCAGTGGCGGTATCATCGCAATCATCAATTCAATTGATGAAGACACTGTTCTTGCAGAGATCGATTCCGGCGTTAAAGCTCGCTTCACCAAGGCTTCTATTGTTGATGTGAATCCTCCTAAAAACGAGTCTCAATCGAAGTAAGTAATACTGAGTTTCTATGTCTCAATCCTCCTTCGATTCAATAGAATCGGCAATTAAAGATATTCGTCAGGGCAAAATTGTAATCGTTATCGACGATGAAGATCGAGAAAATGAGGGCGATTTTGTCATGGCTGCCGAATATGCCACACCTGAAACCATCAATAAGATGGCCACTCACGGGCGTGGACTTATCTGCACTCCAATAACCCGCCAGCGGGCGTTTGATCTCAATCTCGACCGCATGGTGAACGACAACACCGATGCACACGGAACGGCTTTTACCGTTTCTGTGGATCATCGTCACACCACCAGCACGGGTATTTCAGCTCACGACCGGTCGAATACAATAAAAGCGCTCATCGACCGAAGCAGCAAACCGGAAGACTTTCGCCGTCCCGGACACATCTTCCCTCTCATCGCGGTAGAAGGCGGCGTATTACGACGTGCCGGACACACAGAAGCGTCCATCGATCTCGCACGGCTTGCAGGAGCACAACCTGCCGGCGTTATTTGTGAGATTATGAACGAAGACGGTACCATGGCCCGCACCGATGATCTGCGCAGAGTGGCCGAGCGTTTTGATTTGAAACTTATCACCATCAAAGATCTGATCGCTTACAGAATGCAGAACGAGCGGTTAATCAGAAAGGTGATTACGGTAAAACTGCCAACCGTTTACGGTAGCTTTGATCTTCACGCATACGAAGAACGACTCACCGGTTCTATCCATCTCGCCATGGTAAAAGGAGAATGGAATGAAGGCGACCCGGTACTCACACGCGTGCACAGCAGCTGCGTTACCGGAGATATTTTTGGCTCCAAACGATGCGACTGCGGTCAGCAACTTCACGCGGCACTCGAGCGCGTTGAAAAAGAGGGCGAGGGAGTAGTGCTCTACATGAATCAGGAAGGTCGGGGTATCGGACTCCTCAACAAGCTAAAAACCTATAAATTACAGGAGAAAGGACTCGACACGGTGGATGCCAACGTGGCTCTGGGTTTCAAACCTGATCATCGGGATTATGGCGTTGGCGCTCAGATTTTGCGTGATTTAAAAGTCACAAAGCTCAAATTAATCACCAACAATCCTACCAAACGCGTGGGATTACAGGGTTACGGACTTGAGATGGTAGAACGTGTTCCCATTGAAATCAAACCCTTTCCTGAAAACTTCAAGTACCTTCAAACCAAAAAAGATCGCATGGGACATGAGCTCGACGGTATCGATCCTCACACCTCTGATCTCTTAAAGACAATCTTTTCTGAAGAAGAAGAAGATTAACTCGAATACATTTTAATCTGCCGGGTATTGATACTATGAAAGAAGAAAGAAAAACAAAATTGTGGTTTTTTGAACAATTTGATCTTCTCAGAGAAATGCCCGAAAAGATTATGGATTTACTCGGCGAACACAGCGTTCTCCGGGCATCATCCAAGCGAGAGCCCATCTATCTGCAAAATGAAGCCTCAAACGCTATCTATTTTTGCAAGAAAGGCCGTATCAAAATCTCAAAAACAAGCTCTGACGGAAAGGAAACCACCCTCTACGTAGTTCAGCCGGGTGAAATTTTCGGGGAACTTTCTCTCATTGATGATGGATTCAGAACCCACAGAGCCGAAGCTCTCGATAACGACGTGATGATCTGCAGCTTCGATAAACAACGATTCCAACAAATATTGGATGACCATCCAGAACTCAATCGTCAAATTTACAAACGCATCGGCATTCGATTACGAAAAATTGAGCAGAAATTGTCCGATCTGATCTTCATGACGGCTGAAGACAGGATTATTAACTTTTTGGCCGAAATTGGCGAACGTCATCTTAAGCCATCAGTAGACGAAGCGTATATAAAACCGTTTTTCACCCATGAAGAAATTGCCCATCTCACGGCCACCTCGCGCCAAACAGTTACCACGGTATTAAACGAGTTGAAACAGGAAGGCTTGATTAAGTTCTCGCGAAATAAAATGTACATCGTACACTATTCAAAGTTGAAAGAGAAACTCGGATAATCTCTGTTTTAACGCTCTTCTGCATACTTTAGGATTGAATTAGGTTAACAAGGAAGTAGATTCAATTCCTGTTGAAATTTTTCTTTCAAATTGCTGAAACTCCCCCATATTCGTTTACCTTTCCCAAAATATTCCTCTATATTCCTTAACAGATAATAGCTTTAGGTAAGGCGAAGAGGATGAAAAAAAACGCCCATTCATTAATTACGCTGGGGGATAGTTTATCACAGGGATTTCAAAGCGGAGCGGCTTATGATCCCGTAAGTAGCTATCCGTCATTAATTGCTTCGTGTCTCAATCAATCTGAGCCATTTTACCAGCCCACCTTTTACGAACAAGGCGGATTACCGTTAAATATTGAGATTTTACTACGTGGCGTTGAGGAAAAGTTCGGTCCTCTTCCCGATTGGGATCACACACTTGAGATGAGCCATTTCATCTTTCGCACTCTGAAACGCATTAAGAAGCACTGGGATAATCAGCAGCATATTCAGCCGAATAAAAAACCTCCCATGCCCTATCATAATCAAAGTTCGTGGGGATTGGGATTAAATGATGCCTGGATGCTTACCGATGATGTGGCCGCTCACTTTTTGAAAAATCATTCTCCCGATCGTTCAGCGTTCAGCATGTTGCCCACTCATCCCAAATATTCAACGGTACGGCGGGTGATAAATCCTTCGGGAAGCAACACTGATACTCATAAATCTCTTTTCAGCAATGTGGAGTGGTTTTCTGAAAATGGCGGCATTGAAAATCTGATCGTTTTTTTGGGAGCAAACAATATTTTGGGAGCTATTGTGGAGCTGACTTTACGGTTCAGCGAAAATAATGATCTCTATACCATGCCTTATGATCGACGTTACACTGTGCTGCGACCTGAACATTTTGAGCAACTCTACCAGCAACTGGCAGAAAAAATATCGCGATTAAATGTTAAAAACGTGTTTGTTGCCACTATTCCGTACATCCACACCGCCCCGGCTATTCGCCCGATGTTTGTGAAAGAAGATCACGCTGTGTACGCCGACTATTACACTCAATACTGGATTCGTCCGGGATTTTTCGATCCTACAATACATCCTCATCTCACGCGGAGTCAGATTATTCAAATTGAGCTTTATATAGATGATTACAACCGAATTATCAACAAAGTGGCGGCGCATAAAGGTTGGCATGTTGTTCCTTTAAACAGAATGGTGACGAGCCTTCACATGGTTCACAGAAATATTGAACGTAATCCCATTTTCCCGGAAGAATTACGAAAAGCCGCTCTGCGCAACGCATCATTTAAAAATTTGCTAAACAGACATGATCAACTAATTTTAAATACTGAATATCTTGGAGTAAATGCAGAAAACGGGTTGATCAATCGCGGGGGAATTTTCAGTTTAGACGGACTTCATCCAACAACTACAGCTTATGCAATGATTGCGCACTTGTTCATGGATTCAATGAAAAAAGCGGGTGTAACATTTGAGCGGGAATTGGACTGGGATACTGTTCTGAAACGGGACACACTGCTAACACAGCCGCCCCAATTACTCCGGCAGATGGAGACGGTGATGAATATCCTAAGCTCCGGCTATAAAACGATTTTCACAAAACTTACCAATAATGTACTACAGGAACTCCTGCAACTATTCAGCTGGGGCGAAGACCACGTAGACATTGAGGAATGAGGTTGAGGTTATGGGGTTTACCAACGTAGTTTTTCTAAGCAAAGTCTTCATCCAATCCTGATTTTATTTCCGGGCGAGATCTGAAATGATATGTGGCTCAAACCCCGAAACTCCTGCTTAACTCAGATTATTCACCAAGAAATTTTCGTGAATAATTCGGGTTAAATTGCAATCATCAGATTAGTTTAGGTACGTTGAAAATATTGAGCTATTACTGCGTCAATCAACTTTCCGAACTTCTCAATAAACCTACTGCCCGACTTTAACAGCGCGCAGATTTTCCAAAGCGGCGAGCTCAATCAAAACATCATTAAGCTCTGACTCCAGAATACCTTTTGAAACGGGTTGATCCTCAATAATAGTTGTCTCCCACTTATACTCAATCAAAGGTTCACCAAGACGTGACATTGTTCGAATCACATTCTGGGTTTCAAACTGTCCCACACCGACTTTATTTTCATCCTTCTCTTCAAGTTTCCGGAACTCTCCCCTCTCAAGTTGATACACATTCCAGTTGATGTAGCCAATAGTTTTAAATTGAACAATGATGCTCATCGATTCATAAATAATATCTGCCTCCACCCGGTACTGAAGGTCTTCGGGACGAACCTCAATATCCTCAATATCAGTCACATAAGAACCTACTCTGAAATACTCCTTAAAAGGCTCAAGTGAGTCGGCAAAGACATAAGGGGTTTTAATTTTCATCAGTGGCATTACACCGAGTGTACGGCGCCGGCTATCCTGATTGTAGCGAATGACTGATGTGGTGGTATCAATATGTTCGTGAAGGGTTGCCCTGACTATTTCAACAATATCATTTATATCCCCGGTAAGTTCAATATTTTCTGAGGAAACAAGTGTTATATTCTTAGGTGTCACAAAAAACGCGCGGGCATCCTTAGGTTCAATAGTTGAGGAGAATATGGAGCAGGAAGTAAGTGAACCACCAACCAACAGGATGGCAACAGCACTTAAAATCCATGAACGTTTCGTTAAAAAAAAGTTTTTTTGCATTCGTAATGTTAATAAATCGAGAACCCGATTTTGATTCAGTAATCGGCCTAAATTATTTAATTTTAAGCAAAAATCTACATAAATAGCATAAGCTATTGTTAAAAGAGTGATCCCATATGAAAATTGCCATACTTGGTGGTGGAATAAGCGGACTTGTTACCGCCTACCTTCTGAAAAAAGATCGACATGATCCGGTTATCATCGAAACTTCCGTACGCCCCGGTGGCGCCATCCGCTCTTCAGTCGATGATGACTGGCTTATCGAACACGGTCCCAACTCACTTCTTGAAACTTCCCCTAAAATAACACAATTGGTGAATGAAGTTGGGTTGAGTTCTAAAAAGATTTACGGCAACGATGCAGCCTCCAATCGCTACATCGTAAAAAACGGTAAACCTGTTTCCCTGCCCACCTCTCCCGGAGCATTTTTAAAAACACCTCTGTTCTCATTATCAGGCAAATTGGGACTGTTAAAAGAACCCTTTATCTCCAGTACTTCAGATGAATACGAATCACTCGCCTCGTTTGTAATTCGCCGTCTGGGACCTGAATTTCTCGATTATGCCATTAATCCCTTTGTGGCCGGAGTGTATGCCGGAGATCCAAAAAAGCTGAGCGTGAAATATGCCTTTAAAAAACTCTACGAATTAGAAGAAAATTATGGCTCGCTAATAAAAGGGCAGATTAAAGGAGCACGTGAACGAAAAAAGAGAGGAACAGTAGCAAAAAATACAGCCAAAATGTTCAGTTTTGAGAACGGATTGGAATCACTGATCCGCTCGCTTGCAAAATCACTTAATCACGAGCTTCAGCTTCAATGCAGTTCTCTTTCCGTCAACAAACGAGAGCGGGAAGGATTTGACGTTTCTTATAAAAAAGGCGGAGAGGATATTCACTTCAAAGCCGACCGGGTAGTATTCTCCCTTCCGTCACATCGCTATCATTCCGTTGCAACCGATCTGTTTGATGACCATTTCTATAATACACTTGAAGATATCTATTACCCGCCCGTTTCGGTGCTGGCATTAGGGTTCAGGCGGGAACAGATTCAACATCCTCTCGACGGATTCGGCATGCTGATACCAGAAGTGGAGCGCAAATCTATTCTCGGAACCCTGTTTAGTAATTCCATCTTTAAAGGTAGAGCTCCCGAAGGCCACGCTCTACTCACCAACTTCATAGGCGGAGCACGTCAGCCCGAAATTGCGGGCAAAGACACCGGTGAATTGACAGACATTGCAATGAAAGATCTGCGTGAACTGCTCGGCATAACCGGCAAGCCTGTGATCAGTAAACATATTCACTGGCCCAAAGCGATTCCACAGTATAACGTGGGATATGGAAAAGTATATGACGCCATCTACCGTATGGAAAAACGCTCGCCCGGACTCCACATACACGGTAATTTCAGAGATGGGATTTCTTTGAGTGACTGCATCGGCACCAGCTTTGAATTGGCAAACAAAATAAGCGCGAGCGAGGATTTTTAGATAAAACAAACATTGCAATGCAATGCAATCCTATACTATACTTACAAACAGATTTCGTAATTTTAAACCAGCTGGTATTAGCATGGCTAAGGTCAGAATAATTCATTGACAGAGAGCCATTGACCACAAATAATGCCCCTGTAGTTCAACCGGATAGAACGAGGGTTTCCTAAACCTTAAATTCAGGTTCAAGTCCTGGCGGGGGTACTTTTGTATTTTTCTCTTTCCTAATGATTAACCAACCATCTCGTTCTCAGTATTTTTTGTTTGATTCAGCAGATGAAAAGAAATTGTAAGCAATTCAATGAAAGAGATTAATTAATAAAGATGATTATGTGACATAAGTAAAATGTAGATGATTTAATAGATTCGCCGATTGAAATCATTTTGAACCCTGAAAACTTTTTCAATCTACCGGCAAGCTTTTAAAATTATCAATGAAATATACATTAAGTCTGGCCGGGATTGTTTGATGCAGCTTTTTCCCGAATTCTACAGGCGGACCTATCGAGGGCCATGGCAGGCTTGAATTGCTATAGTAAATGTGCAGCGGTTTTGAATCATAATAGTATGATTTCAATTCATTTAGCCCATAAATTCCGTTATTTACAGGCCATTCACCTACATATAATTTATCATAATATTTTTCATACACATCACTCATATCTGTCGTTACCAGCTGTGCTTCGTTACCAATTACAATTGCTTTGTCAGCATTTTCGAGAGTAAGTACTCCTCTCTTCAATTTATTTCGTAAAAATGTATTGTATGGACCATTGCGACTGTGCCATTGGTCAGCCTTAATTTCATCACAAAAATTA
>Ga0136600_1000533_pt1 | contig 20311 bp, 22 predicted proteins | sample AntRauMFilla2698_FD_104634 | JGI IMG/M metagenome (GOLD analysis project Ga0136600, IMG submission 104634) | Saline lake microbial communities from Rauer Islands, Antarctica - Metagenome Filla 2 #698 | ecosystem: Environmental > Aquatic > Non-marine Saline and Alkaline > Saline | place...
CTATAAACCAAGTGATTTCTCAGTTGTTTATCAGGGTAACAAGGTTGCCAGTATGATTTACTCTAAAAACAAGAATTGGCTAGAACTTCACAATATGAGCTACTCTTTAGAGTTTGATAAAGAAAAAAGCCAATTTAATATTCTCGTCCATGTTGATCAAACGGCAGAAAAAGTAAAAAGAAGTTATAGTGACTTCGAAAACTTATCGGTAATGGCCCTCAATAATATTTTTGACTTTGGCCAAGGTTTTGGCTCTTGTTATGCGATGGTAAAGGTTCAAAAGGCATTAAATGATAGGGTGACTTTCCTTCCACAACTTCCAGCAAATGATGATTACGATAAAGTGGAAATAGTAAGAAGAGTTTATCTTGGTGATTACGCCGTCATCAGCGGTTATCAGAATATCTTTGACTTTACGGCAAGTATAGAGAGGGAAAAACTGAAGGCTTTAATCGAAGAGATTCAAGAAGATCTGCATAAGAGTAGCGCTTCTATTTTATGGAAGAATATTAGGAAAAGGCAGGATATTAATGAAAGAGGAATTACACAGCTTAAATCCATATTAGAAGCAGGCCATACTCCTGAGATGATCATTGCCCTAAAGAAGCCAGGAGCTTTTCGTTATGAGAAAGCCGGTCATGTGGTTCTTGTTCTTGGAATGAAGGAAAATGTTTCGCTTGGAGGATGGGACCTTGAAATATACGACCCCAACTTTGGGCTTTCTAAAGAAATGAGAATTGATAAGAACTTTAAAATTCAGTACTCCATGTTTAGAAAGGATTTTGAATACAGTGGTGTCATTGATGAGGTCGTTCCTGAGAGATTGAGTATAGACCTTGGTATTAGAAGCCTAAGGTTAAGTCCGATAAAACTAAGGTCTTTTGTTCGTGAGGTTTCAGGTAAAGTCATTCGTGCCCATCAACTTCTCTAATGAGTAGTTGATTAGTGAAGTCGGCTACCAGAGGGTTAAAGCCGACTTACATTTTTCTTTGCCTTCCTTGAATATTCAGTAGCTTAGCATTTGTGCTTTTCTTCAAGAGTCTCCAGCTCACTTCCGAAAAGCCTATATGACTAAAAAGCAAAATAAAGCACTGGATGCTTTCTTCGAAAAGCTCGCCAATCGTCCTCATACAGATACTTCTTTTAATCCTTATCGAGATGAAAGGCTTTTGGCCAATCTTAGGATTTATTTGGAGTATCAGCTTGAGCAAGTTACCAAAGGAATTGGTCATGCTCCGATGCTTGTGGGTGAAGCACCTGGATATCAGGGCTGTCGCATAACAGGGTTACCATTTACTAGCTCTCATCAAATCATGGAGAGTCGGCATCCTGTAATGAAAAAGTTACGAGGTGATTTCTTCTTCGAAAAAGTCACTAAAGAGCCTACAGCGACAATTATGTGGGAATTTATGCGAAAAGACAGAGTGCCTCCCATTTTTTGGAACTCCTTTCCCTTTCATCCTCATAAAGATAATGAGCCTTTAACAAATAGGGCCCCTAATAAATTCGAATTAGAAGAAGGCCAAGGTTATATTGCTATGTTAATAGAAATCTTTAAGCCAACCACTGTTTATGCTGTTGGAAGAAAAGCCGAGCAATCTCTCGATTCTCATTTCTCTGAGGTTGTTAAGTGTAGATATATTCGTCACCCATCAAATGGTGGAAAGACCCAATTTCTGGCTGGAGTTTATGCCGAAGAAATCGAGTCTTGGGACCTTTCTGGGTACTTTAAAGATAAGAAGGCTGCCTAAACCTACTCAAAATTAAGAATTAGCTGCAAAGAACTTTAAGACGTTTTCCATGGCCTCATCACGGTACTCATCAGACTCTTTATAGAGTTCATGGAAGCCGTCTTTTAACTCAATCATGGTGCATAGGTTTTTACTATGACTATTGTGCTTATTAATTTTTTGACAAAACTCTGAATGGCGAGAAAGGTCAGTGCTTCCATCTTTGTGTGGACGATAAGCTCTGAGGTCACGAGATCCTGTTTGAATAAGAATCGGCATATCTGGTAAGTTTTTGATAAATGATTTCTTTCTCATTTTCTTTAAAAACTTTGTTGTGTAAAGAGTCCAGCTAAAAGTTGAACCGCCAAGAGCTGGCCCTTTCCAGTTTTCACCAGAGTATTCCTCAGCAATGATTTTAGACCAGTCATAATTATCCCACAGGTAGGTGCGAAGGTCATAGCGGGCTTTTGAGTGGGTCATGAATTTTTCCATCTCTTTAATATCTTCTTTTTCAATAAACTGACGAGTGCCAGGCTTATAATCACCAAAAACATTTGGGCGAGCATAGCGACCGCATTTTTCTTTGGTTAGACAGTTTACTAATCCTTGGGCAATGACACCTTCTTCGGAGTAAATACGATTATTTAAAAAGCTTGGCTCTTTTCCAATGAAGCTAAGGTAGTTAACACGAATCATCCCACCTAAAAGGGCAGCTGCCGTAAAAGGGTTCTCTTTTCCAATCTTCTCAAAGTAGCCAAGACCAATGCCCGCTCCCATTGAATTGGACGTATAAAAGAGGTGATCTTCACCTTTCCTAAAGCCTAGTACTTCTAGGTCTGATTGAATATCTTCCATTGCAGTTACAAGGTCCGAGACATAATTTTCAAAGTTTTCAACATGACCTTTATTTGTGTTTTGTAGTCTTCTTGGTGAGAGGCCTTGACCTCGATGATCGATGACATAAATCGGGCCGTAACCAGCTTTCATAAAGTCGAGCGCCGTCTCATAATACTCTGGAGAACCTTCGCTTCTTCCTGGTGCAATAACAATTGAACCCTTGTTGCCTAAGTTACAACCAAACTTCGAATAACGAAGCCTATACTTGCTTCCGTTTTTATAGGCATTGAGTGGAGTTTCTACAACTCGTCTTTTCCAAACTAGTTCGGAGGGCTTCTCTGCACAGAACTCTGGTTTCTCAAATTTGCTCATCATTTCTTGAAGAACAATAGTCTCAGGCATGGCAAAAAGTGAGCTCGAAAAGAGTAATGAAATAAGAAAAGGTGCTTTCATCGAGATATCCTGGGTAAGTTGGTTTGAAGGGATTTTACTCAATGCTCAGTTTTTCTATAGATAATTGGTATTCTTTATAGGAGGGATTATGGTACTTTTCACAGCTGTGAGGAATTGTTTTTGCAACTCAAGTGCTTGATTTTAATGAGCTTTTGTCGAGATTGTCTTCTTAAAGGTCGTTAATCTTTAAAAGGAAGTCAAAGCCCTTTGGAAAGCTTTTAAAAAAACCAAAAATAAGACGACGTATTCTTTTTCGATAGGAAAGCAGGAGGGCAAAGTTCACCATAAGGGAGTAGTGGAGGTAGAGCAGTTTAAATTTAAGGCGAGGAAGAAGACTCCATTTTGTGAAATTTTCTGTAATGATTTTTGAGCCTTTAAAACCAAGGGAGATTCCTTCCCCGGTGATTCCATCGAGAAAGCAATAAGCGTCCCCTAGAAAGTAAACTCTTCCAACTTTCTCTGTTTTTGCTTGATGGCAAAATGGTCCATGACCTTTGAAATCATTGAGTGAATTTTGGTCATCTAATTTGTCTTGGAGCTCTGGAAAGCAGTCAAAAAGAGCATCTCTAAGTTTCATTTTAGGCAGGTTAACATCTTCAAACCATAAGAAGGCTACTTCAATCCGATTTGCACTAACGGGAGTGACATAGGCTTCAATGCCTTTACACCAGTACACCTCAACAGAGTCATTCCAAGGCGCTATATCAAAGTGTTCTCTCGCGCCAAGTCTCCATGTCCCATTTCGAACTCTTCGATTATCAAGTGCTTTTCTCAAAGGGGAGTTAAGCCCATCGCAAGAAAAGACATAATCATAACTCACGAGCTGATCTTTGACGGAGAAATGGACATTGTCCTTGTTTTGATAAATATTAGATACTGGAGAGTTGGAGAATAGATTAATATTTTTTTTCTCAAGTGCTTTTTGATAAAGCTTTTGCGAAAGAACTTTTCTTTCAATACCAAAGCCAGTACGAGGTAATAAACCCTTTAGAGAATGCGGGCCATCTTTATAGTTGATTCCTTTGAAGGGGAAGCAATCCTGGTTTTCTTTAAAGTGAATTCCTAAACTTTTAAGAAGCTTCATTCCTGAGGGCATTAAGCCTTGGCCACAAGCTTTATCTTTCGGCCATTCCCCTAATTCATAGAGGTCAACAACATGGCCTTCATTTGCCAAAGAAATTGCAGTAAAGAGACCAATTGGTCCTCCACCTACAACAGCAAGTTTCATTTTCCTTCACCTCGAAGAAGATTCTCTTTATAGATACTATAATCATTATGCTTGGAGAGCATTTGTTCCTCAAACTTAATACGAAAGTAGAGAATAACTGCATTAAGAAGAGAAAAAACAGCTGCTACTTCCCAAAAGCCCGCGACCAGAGGAAGGGCAGCGATTTCTAAAACAACTCCTACATAGTTCGGATGGCGTATAACTTTAAAGAGTCCAGACTTTATGACAGGAGCTTCTGGTAAGATCATAACTCTGGTTGACCATCTTTTTCCAAGTGTAAAAATGGCGCTTAAGCGAAATGATTGACCACAAAAGAACAGCAGAATAAAGAATACAGCGCTTATGGGAGAAAAGGTTAGCTCTGTAAAGAAAGCAAGATAGGTTAGTGATAAGAGCCAACTGGTATGAAGAAGAACCATGAAAATATAATTCTTCTCTGGGAGAACTTGGCCACCTTGAGAAATGATATAGGCTTCATTTTTCTTTGCCAATATGAGCTCTAATAGGCGTTGAATAATGGTAAAGACGACAAGGCCTTTAAAAATTAATTCCATTCAAGTAGTCCTATTTCCGCACTAAAAGCTGGCCCCATTGCTAAGGCCAAGCCTCGCGAGCCTTTGAGGTTTCTTTTATTTTGATAATACTCATCTATATGACGTTTGAAAATATCAAGGACACTTACTGAAGACATATTACCTTTTTCTTTCAGGCTGGCCCAGGAGTGAGTTAATCCGCCTTGTGGCAGGTCAAGAATCTTCTCCATCGCGAGAAGCACCTTGGGCCCACCGGGGTGAGCAAATATACTGGGTAATTCACCGAGCTCTATTGAGTGATCCCTTAGGAACTTTTGTAAGGGGTCAGATAGTTGATTTTCTGTTACATCCGGAACGTTCTTATTAAGGATAATTTTTAAGCCAGATTCACCAACATCCCAGCCCATAACATCTTCCGAATCACGAAAAAAGACGCTTCTCGAAGAGAGATGTTTTAAGGGCGCTTGGTGGACTAGGGGGTGCTCGTCGCCAACCATCAAAACTACTGCGCAGCCATCACCAAAAAGTCCCGTTGAGACTAAGTTAGCGACACTAATGTCCTCCATTTGAAATGTTAAGGAACAGCACTCTACAGATATAAAGAGAGCGGCCTCTAATGGATAGGCCTTAAGGTAGTCACTTACTCTATTAACTCCGGCAACACCTGCCATACAGCCTAATCCCATTAAGGGAACTCTCTTCGTCGTTGTACTAAAAGGAATTTTATTCATTAACCTTGCTTCAATTGAAGGAATAGCAAAGCCTGTGACGGTATTGCTCCAAATGCTACTAATATCCTGGGGGCTAAGGCCAGACTTCTCTAAAGTTGAGAGTGCAGCCGACTCTGCCATTGAGACAGCAGATTCAATGAACCTCTTGTTTCTCTTTCCAAAGCTTAAACCTAGAAAGTAATCCTCAAGAGGCATGCTGAGGTGCCTACTTCCAACCAAAACATTTTCTTGAATGGAGCGTAATCGATTTGTATTTCTCACCTTCTGGCTCCAAATCTTTACAAGGGAATCAATGATTTCTCCTTGCTCATATTTGTACTCGGGAAAGGCTGTTTCAATTGAGACTATTGATGGCATAGCTGGCTCCTAATTAAGGGGGACTTCAAGGGAAAGGTTTATGCGAATTTCATCAGAGAGCTTTGCCACTGCAATAGAAGGGTCAGGAATTTCCATTTTCTTTAGACTCCACTTTGCTTCGCCTTTTAGGCCAATAAACTTGGAAGTCTCATTCGCTGTCATGCTAATGGTAAAAGGCTTTTCCTTCCCCCTGATCGTAACAACGCCTGTGTAGGCCCTCGCTCTCTTGTCTTTGAGGAAAAGTGGTCCGGCGATCTTTACGACTATATTCTCATGTGTAGGTAAGCCCATACATATTGTGTGAAGCTTTTCATCCCTACTTTCATTATCTGAGTTCATCGCCTTTATGGGAAAGCTAATTTCCATATTCCTCAGTATTTTATTTTCTTCATCATACTCAGTACTATAGCGATAGTTAAGAACGTAACCATAGACATCACTGGAAAAGAGGCCAACCTTGGTGCTTTCTACAATCCAGGTAAGGTGTGCAACTTTTTCGGCTTCTCCAAAGCTAGTAAAGGAAACCTCTCCTTTGAGGATTTTTGCTTGCAGTGAAAGGGACAGAGCAAAAAAGATAACGATAATATTAAGAGTTCTCATTAACTAATTCTCCAGAGAAGTTTCAGTAGTATAGCATCGCCAATTTTACCAATAAAGGGAAAGGCTGGTATTTGATTAGCGTAAGTCTTGTACAATGTATTTCTCATTAAACGGCGCTCTTTCTGGCCAGCACCCCATAATATATAGAATAACCAACCGAGACTAAGAAATAAATGATCATAGCTCATGTTGGGAGTGCTCCACATCATTGCTATAAAAGCCGCATATATGGGATGACGACAAAGTCCGTAAGCACCGGTACTGGCAAGGCTATTCTTAATTTTCTTGCCTCTCAGACTTTGGTACCATTCTTCAATACCTGATTGACGAAGAAGCCCTGTTGAGATCATCGCCCACAGCATGAATAGCCAACTTAAGATATAGAGGCCATTAAATACTACTCTTAGAGGCCCCTCAAAAGTGTAAAGGGAGCCACCAAAATCGACCCAAAACTCATCCATCAAGATAATGGCAACGCAAGCGTGTAGCGAATAAAATGTTGAGTAGAGGGTGTTGGGTATATAATTTAAAAACTTTTTCTTTGTTGCTGATTGTAGGAGGATACTGTGAGGAACAGAAAAGAAGATGATTAGGAGGCTATTTACGACAATTGCTTTAAATGGGGAAACTGTGGTTTGCCTACCCGAACTTTCGTAGAGAAAGAAGAACAAGCGTAGGATAGCGTAGTGGAAAAGGACAATATTGATGAGTCCTATAATTACAAAGGGACCTTTTTGACTTAAGTAATTTTTAATTTGATTCTTGCGCAAATAAAAAGACATGATACCTCCTAAGGCACATACTTATTATCTGCTTGGAAAAGCATTTCCTCCATAGGACAATAACCCTACGATTATGTAATATTAACGAGTTAATAACTTTAAATAGGTCACTTACCCCACAGAATATGTCACAAAAAGAGCGAATTTTTATAGGACTTTTATTGAGTATTATTGGCGGCCTCACAGCAATTGATGTCTTTGAAGATTTTGCTGATGGAACTGCTCTGCGCCATCTCGGCCTGGATCTTGGCATTGCTCTCGCTTCTCTTGTGACAGTCTTCTTTCTTGCCTGGAAAATGGCAGGTGATTCTAAGAAAATACAGATGCTGACCAGCGAAAAGGAGATCCTTCGTGATATCGCTGAAAAATACAAGTCCAAGTCACGCCTTTTAGTTGAGGGCTTGAGTAGTCAAATAGATAAAGAGTTTTCTGGCTGGGGATTGAGTAATGCTGAGAGAGAGGTTGCCCTTTTTCTTCTCAAGGGACTCACTGTCGCTGAGATTGCCGGGATTAGAGAGAGTGCTGAGAAAACTGTGCGCCATCAAACGACTGCTGTTTATAAGAAGGCTGGATTAAAAGGACGGGGCGAGCTTCAGGCGTATTTTCTAGAGGACCTTTTGTGAGGAGAAGTTTAGGCTTCCTTGTTCCTCTCGTACTGATAGCTTTGACGGCCTTTGGTCTTTTTTGGGCCAATGATCTCAAGCAAATTAATAAAGAAACAATTTTCTTAACTTCCAAAAGTAGGAGTGAATATAGCTCTTTCAGGCAGCAGTTTAACCTCCGTTCCTTAGTCGTCGTAAAGATTCCGTTAAATCTAAGAGATGACATAATTCCTCTGATTAAAGAAACTTGTCGAGAAGTATGTCAGATAGTTGACCACACTATGCTTCCCCAGAAAGCCGACCTTTTTCGATTAAAAAGTGATGCTTATGAGGCCATTCTCCTCGTTCAAAGTGAAGGGGCCAGCGAAGAGAAATTTAAGAGAGCCTTATCTGCGCTTGTAAAAGTTAAGGCTTTAGGGAAGGTATCCTTCACAGGAGTTCCTTACACCAATATTCTTTTGGATAAGTATTCCGAAAAAGTGAAGACACATATCTTCCCGAGCCTATTTGTTGGAGTATTTCTGCTACTATTTGTCTTTCTAAGGAGTTTGAAGTTCTCGATCATTGTTTTCTTCCCAGGACTTATGGCCGCAGCGAGTTCTCTTGCTTTCACAAAAGGTTTTTTCGGGCATAGCAATCTCATTACTTCAATCATTCCACTACTTCTCTTTGTGATTCAGATGAGTATGGTTCTTCATATTCACTCTACTGCCCGTGAGCTACTCAGTTTAAAAGAGGCCCTAAAGGAAAAATTGGAACCAGTTCTTCTTATGGTGGTAACTACTTTTATAGGGTTTGGTTCCCTGTTTTTTTCCGATTTAAAGGCCATCTCCGATTTTGGTCTTTTAACAGCAATTCTCCTCTTACTAACAACTATCCTTTCTTATATTTGGCTCTTTTCTCTAAGTTTACTTCGAGGGAAATGGTGGAGTGAGGGCCTTGAACGAAATGGGGAAAATCAGCAAAGTGATTATCTAAAAAAACTTTTAGTCGCTTTTTGGAGTGGTAAGAAGATTTTAATTTTTTCCCTAATAAGTTTATCTTTAGGTAGCTTTTTTCTTACACGAATAAAGGTGATTACGGATGCAACAGAGTACTTTCCTCAAGAGACAGGCTTAAGAGACGAGATGATTGCGATAGCCAAAGACTTTGTTGGAACTCCCTTAGTCGAGATTGTTTTGGAATATAAGGGAGACTCTTATGATGAATTATTACTCATCGATAAAGGTGAACAGGAGCTTCAAAGAAAACTTGGAAAAAGTCTTTTAAGTGCCAACTCCTTAGTAAGGGTCGCTAATCTTCAGTACACAGGGATGAATGAATTACCATCAAATAAGTTTGCCTACCACGCCCTTCGCTCCCAAGTGCCGGAGGCTTTCAGGGATGGGTATTCACTTGAGGAAGGTTATCGCCTTACGATTTTAGGTGAGCCCATGAATATTGACTCATATGAGCTACTGTTGAAAAATGTAAAAAACACTTTTGGTGATAAGGTAAGCCTAAAGATGAATGGGCTCTATTACCATCTTATGATGGCGCAAAATAAAATGATTGGGACTCTCTTTAAAAGTTTCTTTTTTAGTTTATTCTTAATCTCAACTCTTGCTTTCCTCTACTTCAAAAGTATAAAGCTCTTTTTTCTCTTTATGTTTGTGAATATTATCCCAGTATTTGCCTCTTTTCCTCTTCTCTATCTTTTCGACCTATCATTTAATATCGCTACTGTGATGACTTATAGCATTTCCCTTGGCCTCATTGTAGATAGTTCCTTTCACATTATTCACGCTCTCAATAACCCCAAAGTTACGAGGGACTATTTTATCAAAAGTGTGCTGGTTCCGATTGTGGGCGCTAGTCTTTTACTTTCAATTTGTTTTTTCTTCTTTGCTTTCAGTGATTTTCTACCAATTCGAGAGTTTGGCCTAAGTTTGGCGATTGTGATTATTCTCGGTATGCTTCTTGATCTGAAAGTCTTACCAGCTCTATATAAAGGAAAGTTAAAATAGATGTTAAAAATTGAAAACTACCATGCCCACTTGTATTACCCTATTGAGAAGCTTAAGGAAGCAAAAGAGGTTCTTCATAAAGTGGCTGAAAAGTTCGATTTTCCTATTGGAAGGGCTTGGGATAAGCCAGTTGGTCCTCACCCCATTGGTTCCTGCCAAATCACGGTACCAGTTGGGCAACTCGATAATTTTATTCCCTGGATGATTGAAAATAGGGGAGAGTTTGATGTCTTCTTTCACGCTAATACTGGAGATGACCTACTTGATCATACCCAGTATGTAATATGGCTGGGCGAGGGCCACCAATTGAATTTAGATATGTTTAAAGAAGCCTAGCTTATTACTGACACTTCGGAATTGTTACCTTTACCATCTCAGCTAGCCTTGCCCTTCTTGCAAAGTCGTTAAGACTTTCCATTCCGCCTCTTTCTTGTCGTGGTGATCCCCAATAGACAGGGACCTCAACTTTATCTTCAATATAAGCATTCACATGGTCACACTTTGGATCACTTGAAGAGTAACATCCATTAGGATCAAAATAGCGGTCTGCAAATTGGTACTCTTTATTAACAATACTTAAACCTAAGAAGTTGTGGCTCTCTCGGTTGAAGGTTAGATCTCCACCATATTTTTTGATCGTTCTGAGTGTTTCTTCGTCTCTGATACAGAAGTGATTTAAGGGAACATTTCTACCGGGTCCAACTCTTACTAAAGGCCAATCCACTGTGAACTTCTTAGGAAGGTCAATATTCCAAATCTTGCTGCCTGGACCACCCTCTGAGCCGCCAATCCCCTCAGAAGCATAGAGGTTTAGTGTGAGGAATATAAGAGAAAATACGAGTACTTTCACTGGAGCTCTCTTGTTGGCTGTTTAAAATCATCTGTGGCTTGGAAAGTAAAAACAGGCTCATTACCTTGATATTTTTTGTCTTTAGCGAGAGCTACTTTTTCATTAAAAGCTCTCTGGTCAATCTCTAACCACTTCTTCTTTCCCTCATTATTGAGGGACTCAGCATAAAGGCCTATGAAGTTTTTTCCTTCGATCGCAGCATCTTCAGCTTTCATAAAAGTTGAAGTCATCCTAAGGCCTAATGTTTTTAAGATATCCGCACTGAGGTAAGGCTGTTTCTTGGATAAAGTATAAAGGTTCGTGTTGCACTTGATGGCCAAGCCATATTTCTCAAGTTTCTCAAGTGCTCTCACTCCATATTGACCGTAGTGGTAGAGGATATGAGATATCTCAACTTCAGTCGTACCGAGAAGAAGGTAGAGTTCTCCCATGATGGGATCGAGATTTATGGCCTCTAAAAAATCAAAGTCTTTTGAGTTTACTTTTTCAAAAGAGTCGAGCTCAAAGTCCTTAAGTCGTTCTTTCACTATAGGCGGGCAGCTCTCAAGGAGTTCCCTCTCATTTTCGGCTTTTGTAAAAATATAATAGAGCTTAAAGAGAGTTTGATTGCTAGGTAGGTTTTCTTTTTTTAAGAGACGTCTTAGGGTTTTCTCATTGAGACCTGACTCTTTGGATAAGTTGCGAATTGCATATGTTCTGTTGGGGAAGAAATCGAGGTATTTCTCTAAATCATGGGCCACTTGGTCCTCTAAAGGGACGCCTGTGGAGGAAGTAATTTCAGAGGGGCGATGTTCTTCTAGCATGCCAAACCTTATCATATCCATAGAACGAGTTGTTTATCTCACTGATTTCGCTGAAAAAAATACAGGGCGGCCAAATGGGGCCACCCTGATGATCTGAAATTGAATAATTTCGATTAGTTACAAGATGGAACAGTGATGTATTCTGTTCTGATTACTCCACCACGGTTACCTTCGAAGTCAACACGACGAGTAGCAGATTGGCTGTAAGCAGCTCTGCCCCAACGTACACAGTTACCGCCTCTTCCTCTTTCTTCAAGACAAACTCTACGAGTGCTGTTTGCTGGTTGAGAGATTGTTTTCTTTCCCCAACGGTTACACTCTTCGCCACCTCTTACATTTCTTGTTTCAACACAAGTTGTAACTTCAGCATAGAAAGTCTCACCATCAAAACAAAGAGTTTTATTTGTTACAGGGTTTACCCATGTAGAATCCGCTTGAAAGTGAACGTGACCAGTGTTTGAAGCAAAGGCACTAGTGATAACGAGCATAGAAAGTACTGCTAGTAGTTTTTTCATTTTTCCTCCCGAGGAAATAAGTTTGTAAGTGTTGTAGAAATGTTTTGTCAGGAGAAAAGATGTTTGGCGAAAAAAAATACTTTTTTTAGGACATGCCCTAAAATCAAAATAAATAATATCGGACATGACCATGAATTGTCGCAGCGCTCGTGTCTTCTAGGTAAGTAAGCTCTCTAAATGATCGGTAAACCTCTGCTCTATGAAGGACTTTTTAAAGTAGAAGGTAAGGGGAAGGTCGAACTCCTTCTCACTGTTAAGTGCGATGAGACGACCTTTTTCAAGGTCAGCGGAAATAGAGTTTATGGGGAGTAGAGCAAAGCCAAGCCCCTTTAAAACGAGTCTCTTAATGATGTTGATATCATCAATCTCTGCAATTCGCAGCGGAGTAATATCAAACTTATGGAAGTACTTATAAAGAAGGAAGTGGAGGTCACTATCATTTGTGTAGTTGATAAAGCGTTCTTTATCTAAATTTTTTGGATAAGGCTTCTTCTTTAGCTTTCTCTCAAAAGATTTCGAGCAGACAAAAATATGGGGCTCATTTTTCAGGATAAAGCGTTCCGCCTTTGTCTTAGGTAAAAGGCTCTGATTGGTTGTGAGAATCATATCAATATCATTGTCTTCATAAGCTTTCTTGAGGTAGCTATTTTCACCTTGAATGAGGCGTACCGTATAATTGATATCTTCAATAAAGGGATAATTCATCGAGTATCTTTCTTCTTCTGGAATGGCCGGGGCAACTCCGACTCTTAAAAACTTCACTTGAGTGGTCTTGTGATTAACGATGCTTTCAAAGATCTCCTCAGTGCTATTAAAAAAGGGGTTCACTTCATTAAAGACTCTTTCACCATAGCCACTTAAAATGAGCTTTTTCCCGGTTCTTTCGAAGAGTTCGACTCCAATTCTTGCCTCAAGGGTTTTTATTTGCTCAGAGATAGAGCTGGGAGAAACATTTGTTTTGGTAGCAGCTTTTGTTATCGAACCTTCAGAAGCTACAACCCAAAAGTAGTAAATATGCTTAAAATTTAAGGTGTTGAGCATTATTTATCCTTCGGAAAAAGAGAATTATAAGTTCTTTTAATAGTGTTTTATAGAATTACAATTTGACCATAAAATAGAGCTATGAAAAAGGAATTTATCCAAATTCTCCTCTCTTTTCTCCTGGTGTTCAGCACCTTGGGGGAAAGTGATATTCGCAAGAGATCTATTAGCGTAGAGGAGGTAGAAACATCTCAGGAAGTGACTGAGTTGAATGAAACCGCCTCGCCGGCACAAACTGGAGGTTATTGGCATCAACCTCTCTTCAACTCGATTTCAATTGAATTTGGCCTAACAAAAATTCTTCATTATTTTAAAGTCAGAGAACCCTCTCATCGAGAGCCTATCACACTTCACAAACCATCTTACTTCTTCCTACGCACAGGTCCTCCTCTTCTTCCTGCCTAAATTAATTCAAAAAAATACGCAGGAGGAATTGTATGAAAGAACTAAGGTACTCCTTGGTTTTATCTCTTCTTTTACCATTATCTGTCTTTGGCGTTAATGAAAAGGGAGTAGATACGCAACTATATGGATTTTTAAAGACATCTGTCACTTATGCAGACCAAAGCATTAACTCATTCTCTAATACGAACTTGGTGGCGCCGACAAGTGCCGGCAATCAAAGTATCAACGCTTCTGGAAATGATCGTTCAACTTTCCAAGTCGCTCAATCACGTCTGGGAGTAAATCTTAGCTTTAATTCGAAGACCCGCGGGCTTGCTGAGGTCGACTTCATTGACTTTTCTCAGTCAAGTCCTACAACTCAGTCACGGCCAAGATTGAGGCGCCTGTTTATAGAGAGGGACTTTGCCCAAAATTGGTCGGTCCGGTTAGGACAAGATTGGGATACATTCTCTCCATTGAGGCCGGATACTTTTGACATAATTGGACTTTACTTTAACGGGGGAAATACTGGCTTTATGAGGGAAGCCTTGAAGCTAAGAAAAAGTTTTAAAAATGGTCGATTCGAATTGGCACTCGGTCAGGCAAATAAAAATACTGCAGTCGGTACTACAGACATAGAGGAAAAGCATCAGCAAAGCCTTGCGGCTAATGGAATGATTAAGTTTACGGATAAATTCTCGTTGAGTCTTTCTGGAATAGTAGGAAGTAAGCTTTCTTACAGTCAAGGTAAGAAGAATCCCTTCGGCCTGAGTCTAGGTGCGATCTATCAAAAAGGTGATGTTAAGTTTGTCTTTGAGAGCTATACTGGTGAAGGATTGTCAGAGTTGAATATTCTGGACCTTTCAGGTTCAAAGTTTGCGACAAGTACCGGCGGATACCTAACCTTTAAAAGATACTTTACACAAAACCTTGGAGTATTAGTTGGCCAAGGTGGGGTCTATCGTAATCAGTCCGGTGTCTCTCAAGTTCTGAGTAATAAGAGTTATTCGAACCTTGGCTTAAGTAGAAACTTGGTTTCAAGACTTGGTAGTTTCTATGAAATAGATCTATTTAAATTTTATGGGGAGTTCACTCACTTCTCTTCTCAATATCAACAAACATCAAACGCTAACACAATAGAGTTTGGCTTCATCGCGACCATATAGGAGACATTGATGGGAATCGATACACTTTTAAATAATATTATGCATCCACCAGTGCTCTTTTTCTTTCTTGGTCTCTTGGCTATCTTAGTAAAGTCTGACCTGGAGATACCACCACAAATAGGTAAGTTCCTTTCTCTCTATTTACTCTTTGATATAGGTATTAAAGGGGGGGAAGAGCTTTTCCATAGCGGCTTTAGTTTTATAGTTGTAAAGGTCGTCATCGCTTGTTTACTCTTATCTTTCATCATTCCCTTTGTTGTTTATAAGGTACTCAGACTAAAGCTTGATATCCATAATGCAGGTGCGATAGCTGCTACATATGGTTCAATTAGTGCGGTGACTTTTGCTACTTCCGTAAGTTTTCTCGAGTCCTCTGGCGTAAAGTTTGGGGGCTACATGGTTGCAGGAATGGCACTAATGGAGTCTCCTGCGATTATTGCTGGCTTAATTCTCATAGGCCTTGGCTTAAAGAGTAAAAAAAGCAATATGGACAAACAGAGCGTAGAAATGAGCGTGATTGATGAAGATGAAAGCGCTGAAAGTAACAGAAGTATGAAGACGATTCTTCATGAGGCTTGCTTTAATGGCTCCGTCTTTCTTCTTATTGGAAGTTTAGTGATAGGAATCCTTTCAGGTACTGCTGGCGAAGAAGAGCTCAGACCATTTGTTACTGATATTTTTAAAGGAATGCTTTCCTTTTATATGCTCGATATGGGGCTACTCGCTGGAAAAAGGCTTGGGGAGCTTCGTAAGTCAGGGCCAAGCTTAATTATCTTTGCCCTCTTGTATCCAGTTGTTTTCTCTTTTGTTGGAATTGCAGTCAGTGCCCTGATCGGACTTGAGGCTGGGGATGCACTACTCATGACTGTTTTGACGGCTTCAGCATCTTACATTGCAGTTCCTGCGGCTATGAGAATTTCAGTGCCTAAAGCTAATATGTCACTTTTATTGCCAATGTCTTTAGGTGTGACTTTCACTTTTAATGTAACTTTAGGCATTCCTATGTTTTATTCAATGATTAACTTTTTCTGGAGCGCTGTATGATTAAATTAGAGATTATTCACAATAATCAAATGTTGAAAGCAATTCATAAACTAAGAGCTAATGCCATTTATAAGGGTTTTACTACTCTTAACGTTCTGAAGAGCTTTGGACCTAATGATGGGGATTTCGACTCAGACTTTTTAAGCGATGAGCACTTTTACACTTTTTTTATCTTAGATAATATTGAAGAAGCTCACGATCTTGTTAAAAAGCTAAAAACAGAAAGTCCCAATAATTCTTTTTTTCGCTTTATTACTCCTGTGGTCTTTAAGGAGGATTCATGACACTTCAACAAATAAAATTAGAAAAGTTTCTTAGAGAAGAAATTGAGCCCTATGCGAGTAAGATTTCTAGGATAGTGGATGGGGATGAAGTCATTATGTTTCCCTTTATCGACAACAATGCCTTTATTCACTCAACAGCTTGCCTTATTGGTGGGATTTATGTGTCAAAGGGCGTTTTTATTGGACCCTATGCTGTTATTCGTTTAGATGAAGAGGGATCTCTTAATGGTTTGTTTATTGATGAAAATACCAATATTCAAGATCATGTACTCATCCACTCCTATAATAATAAGTTGGGGAGAGATATAAACCTCGCTCATGGAGTCGTTGTTCACGGTTCGCAAATTGATGATGGGAGTACACTTTATATTAAGGTCACAGTAGATCACGCGAAAATAGGAAAGAGCTGCTTTATAGACGCTCATAGCTACATCAGAAATGTCACGATTCCAGATAATTGCTATGTTCCGCCGGGAAGTATTATCGTCTCAAATGAAGATCTTAAGTTAGTTAAACCGATGACAGAAGAGTTTAAAAAGCTCCATGAGAAGGTTAATAAACAAAATCGAGATCATCGTGAAAGCTACTCTAAATCAGAAATCGTATAAACTAAGAAGCCAAGTCATCTTCTTGACTTGGCATTTCTCGTTCTGATTTTTTTGGCGAATTTTTTCTTTGAGCAAGTGATAAGAAGGCCCTTTTATTTAATTGTGGTAATGCCAAGTTAAGACCCATCGCTACAGTTATGGGAAGAAAAAGGAGAGAAGCAAGTGGCGGTATTCCTTCTAGGTAACTTTGAAATTGAGGGGAGTAGGCCATTGCTGCTGCAATAGAAGTAAAGAAGCAGTGAAAGAGCATTGAAGAGACAATTCCTTTTCTCTCATAAATAACTGCTGTAATGAGACCGAGAACAAAGGCGAGAGCAAATCCCCCAATTGAAAATTGAACTATGGCAAAGAAAATGGCGCTGGTAACAGTGGAGAGAAGGAGTCCATATTGATTGCGGAACCCTTTATAAATGAGTCCTCTAAAGAGGAACTCATGGCAAAAGCTTGGTATGAGCGATACGAGAAAGAATGTACTTAATAGTGAGAAAAATGAGTTCATGCCAAAGGGCTGCGGATAAACATCCTTTAAGACCTCGCCAAACCCTAGAGAGGTAAAGCTAACGCCAAACACTAGGTTTAAAAGAAAGGCACCAATAAAATAGCGAAAAACTTCTTTTAGGCCAGGCAGGTTCCACCTTATGGCCCTCGTCAAATCAAGTCCTGAATGATGAAATAAGGCAATGCTTACTCCGAGTGAGAACAGAAGTGGAGTAAAAAATAATACAGCAAACTCTGCATCAAATAGCTTAAATATAGCTCCCCCATAGGAATGACCGAGATAACTAATAGCAAAACCTAAGAAAGCATGAGCAGGAGATAGTTTTTTAGACTTTGAACTCTTAAAAGTGAGAAGGTCTGTAAAAGTCGTCGTGTCACTACTTCCTTTCCATTGAACAAGAAAAGCTCCTAGGCTTAACCATATAAGGGCCAGACTAAAAACTACATTAACGGCAAAAGATCCAAGGCAGAGAAAAAGGTTAGATTCTGCGACAAGTAGGTTCTCTACAGTTAACGGGAAATTTAATACTGGAAGAAAAACTGTTTCAATACTGAGGCCAATATCGAGAACACCAATCATACCCATAGGTACGGCGACGAGGAACATTAATAAAGTTTGCAGAGACTGGGCCTGACTTCGTGTTCGGGTAAAACTACTGATTAAAAAGCAAATTGAACTGACAGCAATGGCCACACCTGTAATACCAACAATTAAAATGGTGAGCTTCATTGGAGTAACTGGAGGGAGGCTTGCAAAGATTAAATTTGAGGACGCCCATGTGTAGCCAATAATGACCTCTATTCCATAGGGGATAAGGGTTATAAGACCTTGAAAAGCGACAGCAAGATACTTGCCTAAGAATATTTCGTAGGGACTAATCGGATTCATCAAGAGAAGCTTATAAGTATGTCCGTCTCTTTCGCCTATTGTTGTGTTGATCGTAGGATTGAGGGTAAAGATAAGAAGTAGGAAGAGGATGATACCACCAAGAGAGAGACCTATTGTTTTTGTTAAGTCTTTTGACAGTTTTGCGAGAGAGATATCTTTAATGAGAAGAGGGTTTAGCTCCCTTTGAGTGATACCTTTCTTCTCTTTGTTTACGGCCACTAGCTTGCTCTCATAACTTTCAAGCAAGTTAGTTACCCAAAATTTACCCCAGCGAGAGATATTCTTATTTTCGTCATAGAAAAGAAGGTAGCGGTCTTGCTGATTTTCCTCACCCTTTAAATAAACTAAGTGAACATCACTATCAGGAACAATTTTCTCTTTTAGTTTGTTGTATGAGGTTATGTAAGCTCTTTTGGCTTTCGATACTGCTAGTCGTTTTACTTCTAATTCATTCTTGTCATGGTTTTGTAAAATAATTTCTGCTCTTGGAGTCGCTTTATTGAGGGCCTCATAGTGAGACATTGTCTCTAAATAAGTTTTTATTTCAAGTGGGCTTATGATTTCTTTATTTTTAAAAAAGTTTACCTTTTTAGAATCTTTTATACCTTCAATAAAATCAGTGGGTAAGCTCCCTTGGTAGGAAACTTGATACTGTGTAGCATCTTGAGTGGTTTTGGCCTCTTCCTTCGCCATGAAACTTGCAGATTCAAAGACGAAGATAAAATATAAGGGGAGTCCAAATAGTGGCACAAAGAAATTGGTAAAGAGGACGCCTCTATCTCTTAAGAGGGTGAGGAGTTCTTTTTTAAATACTGTATAGACGCTCCTAAAAGACATTAAGCAACTTCCTTTAGGGCGCGATAGAAAGCCTCCGTAATATTCTTTGAATTACCTTCTGCTATTAGCTCTTGATGGGTGGTTTCTTTGACAAGTCTGCCTTTCTCAATCATCAAAATACGGTCACTGATATATTCGACTTCGCTTAGAATATGGGTAGAGAAGAGTATGGCCTTCCCTTTCTCTTTTTCTTCAATAAGAAAGTCCATGATCTCCTTTGAGACAATTAAGTCTAGAGATGCTGTCACTTCATCAAAAATAAGGATTTCAGGGTCGTGAAAAACTGAGGCCGCAATTAATGATTTTTGTTTTTGTCCACTGGAGAGCTCAGTAAAGAATTTATCTAATATCTCTTTTAAGTCGAACCTTTTTGAAAGCTGTTCAATTCTCTCTTTAGTTTTCTTTCGAGAAAACCCTTTGAGATCACCCAAAAGTTTTAAAGTCTCCCTTACGCTAAAGGTGGGATAGAGTGCCATGTCACAGGTAAGGTAGCCGAGTTTTGACTTGATCTTCTTATAGTCTTTTTCAAAAGTTAAATCGGTAAATTCAATTGATCCACAGCTTGGCTCCAAAATTCCCGCAATCATATTTAAGGTTGTGGACTTTCCTGCACCATTTGAACCAAGAAGCGCGGTAACCTTGCCGTAGGGAATATCAAAGGACACACCATCCACAGCAGTTAGTTCTTTAAATTTTTTTGAAAGATTTGAAACCTTAATCGCGCTCATTATGCTCCCCTAAAGCTTTATCGGCTTTTTGGGGAATTGTTAAAGCAATATACCTGATCTTGAAGGTCGGCGATAAGGAGATAAGCTTATCCAATTATAGACAGTTAGAGTGGGAGCCGAGAAAGAGTTCCTCTTTGAGGAATTCATAGGAATCTTTACACCTTCGCTTAAGCTTTTTCCCATAAACAAAATAGGCAGCAAAGACCTCAGCAAACTCCTCATTACGATTCTTATGTTTTTTTCCACCACTTGTTCTACTCATGTAATGAGTCAGCTTACATTTCTTGCGAACTTCCTTGGAGTGCTGAGGATAGAGTCCATGTTTATTGGCGACAAAGTGACCTATTTCATGAATGAGGATGCCATCGCGGTGAGGGATCTCCATCCCATTCGCGCACTTTCTTCCAATATGTATTTCGTTTCTAACGAGTTGATGGGCAGGAAGGCAACCACCACTTGAGTGAGCTCCTAGGACATTTTTAAAGCGAATGGTGAGACCTCGCAAAAGTTTCTCGGCCTGTGCTTGATTAGTTAAGTTTTCAATGGTCTTTATTAAGTTACCGACCATCTTCCGCTCAGATCTATTTGCCCCATCAAGAGTTACTCCTGCATCCTCAGTAAGCGCCTTGTGACGAGATGCTTTCTCTATACATTTTAAGTTGGCTCCCTGGGCAACCATGTGATGCTTTTTCCCTCCGCCAAAAGAAAAGGAGAGGCTAGGGAGAGAGAAGAAAATAAGAGATAAGATAAGAGTCGTTTTCATATAGGCATATTAGCAATAAGCCACGGACCTATAATCTCTAAG
>Ga0136600_1000534_pt1 | contig 20302 bp, 22 predicted proteins | sample AntRauMFilla2698_FD_104634 | JGI IMG/M metagenome (GOLD analysis project Ga0136600, IMG submission 104634) | Saline lake microbial communities from Rauer Islands, Antarctica - Metagenome Filla 2 #698 | ecosystem: Environmental > Aquatic > Non-marine Saline and Alkaline > Saline | place...
GCTCACGCCGTCGTGCACGATGAGCGCGCCCTCCGGAGCCGTCGACTCGAATCGTGCGCGCTCGGCGGGTCGGATACGGCTGAGAAGGTGCAAGCGCGCCCCCGGCAGCCGGTGAAGCGCCGCTACGAGCGTCTCGACGCCCTTGTAGGGCATGAAGGACCCCATGTAGACGAGGTCAATCCCCGCAGGTCGGGTGCGAGGTTCGACGCGCGCCGGGCGGTCGGCCGCGTTGGGCACGACCGTGATGCTGCGCCGGGTGAGACGGTGGGTGCGCATGAGAGCACGGGTCGTCTCGCTCACGGTCACGACGGCGTCTGCGCGATTGAGCAGCACACGCTGCGGCCACCAGGCGAGGTGGTACAGGCGCCAGCCGAGGCGCACGGGCCACGGGAGGTCGCGCGGTGGTGTGGGGTGCGCGTAATAGATGAGGTCGTGCAGAGTCAGGACGAGCGGGTAGCGCCGTCCGAGCGCACCCATCGTCTGCATGGGGCTGAAGACCACGTCGGGCTGTACGCGATTCACCTGCCGGGCGATGAAGGGCTCACGGGGGCTCGTGGGGCCGCTGACGAGGTGCCAGGGCAACCCTGGCGGCAGCATGTCGAGTTGCCGCACGTCGCTGATGAGCAGTTCGAGCGACTCGGAATCAGCGAGAAGGGGCTGCAGGGCATCCACGATCCCCGCGGTGAAGCGACTGATGCCGTCGTGACGGGGAAACCGCACGTACCGGCAATCGATGACGATGTTCACGCGAGGAACTCGAAGACGGCGGCAGCCGCGGCGGCGGGCGTCTCGTAGTGGATGAGGTGGCCGACGTCGGCGATTTCCACGAGCTGAGCGTCGGGAAACAGCCTCACGAGCTCGCGCTGCCGGGCGATGGGCGTGATGTCGTCGTCGACGGCCGCGACGAGAAGGGTCGGCACGGGAACGTCGGCAGCGAACTCCGAGACGTCGTGCGACACCGAAGCGCGAAAAGCCTCCAGCAGCATGTCGCGCGTCGCGAAGCCCGAGAAATATCGATCGTGCTCAGCGTGGATCCAGCGCCGGAGGTCGCGATCGCGCGTCTTGGCCATGCTCACGCTCATGATCCGAGTGACGAGCCGACTGCGCAGCACCGCGAATCCGAGGCGAGACGGCAGCGCAGCCCCGGCCCGATAGAAGAGCACGGCGGCCCTCGTGAGCACCCCACGAGGCCCGGAGAGCGCGGGGGCGCCGATCGGATTCACGAGGATGAGTCTGGGGGTCGGCGTGCCGTGGGCGACCGCGGCGCTCACGACAATCGAGCCGAACGAGTGCCCGAGCAGAACAGCCGATCCCCGCACGTCGAGCTGCCGAAGCAGGTCGTCGAGCCAGGCTCGGTAGCCGTCGATGTCGTGCCGGTGGCCGACGAGGGGTGAGGAGCGGCCGAAGCCCGGCAAATCCGGCGACAGGATGCGCACGCCGGCTAGGTGGGCGACGACCGGCTCCAGCCCGTGATGATCCCCCCGGAATCCGTGGACGAGCACGAGAGTGGTCGTCGCGTCGGCCGATCCGTACTCGACGAGGTGGGTGCGGGATCCGAGCACAGTGAGCTCGCGGTCGCGACGCGGGATGCGCGCGAGCAAGGCGGCATGGGGCGAGGGTGCATGCATTGAGTTGAGTCTAGGTTGGCCCGTCGTGTGGAAGCGGTTGGCGTGCCGGTCTACAGTGGTGAACATTGTCCGCCCCGAGCGCCGAGGAGCGTTGTGAACTTCACTGCACCGATCACCCTTCCCGGCCTGACCCTCGACCCGAACTGGCATCGCCGGAGCGTGTTCTACGAGGTCATGGTGCGCTCCTTCGTCGACGGGAACGGCGACGGCACGGGCGACCTCGCGGGGCTCATCTCGAAGCTCGACTACCTGCAGTGGCTCGGTATCGACGCGCTGTGGCTCCCGCCGTTCTTCCAGTCGCCGCTGCGCGACGGTGGCTACGACATCAGCGACTACAACGCGGTGCTGCCCGAGTTCGGCACGATCGACGAGTTCCGCGAACTCGTCACGAAGGCGCACGAGCGCAACATGCGCATCGTCATCGACCTCGTCATCAACCACACCTCCGACCAGCACCCGTGGTTCCTGGCCTCGCGCGAGGACCCCGAGGGGCCCTACGGCGACTACTACGTGTGGAGCGACACCGACGAGAAGTACGAAGACATTCGCATCATCTTCGTCGACACCGAGGAATCGAACTGGGCGTTCGATTCGGAGCGGCGCCAGTTCTTCTTCCACCGCTTCTTCTCGCACCAGCCCGACCTCAACTTCGAGAACGAGAAAGTGCACGAAGAGATCTTCGATGTGCTGAGGTTCTGGGCCGACCTGGGCGTCGACGGTTTTCGCCTCGACGCCATCCCCTACCTGTACGAGACCGATGGCGGCAACGGCGAGGGTGAGCCGGCCACGCACGATTTCGTCAAGAAGCTCCGGACGATGGTCGACACCGAGTACCCCGGTCGCGTGCTCATCGCCGAGGCCAACCAGTGGCCGACCGAGGTCGCCGAGTTCTTCGGCTCCGAGGAGGAGCCCGAGTGCCACATGGCCTTCGACTTTCCCGTCATGCCGCGCATCTTTTACGCACTGCGTTCGCAGCAGGCGACCGAGCTGCAGCGTCAGCTGGGTGAAGAGACCGCGGCGCCTCCCGGCAGCGCGTGGGGTGTCTTCTTGCGCAACCACGATGAGTTGACCCTCGAGATGGTGAGCGAGGAATACCGCCAGGCCATGTACGGCTGGTACGCGTACGACCCGAGGATGCGCGCGAACATCGGTATTCGACGACGTCTCGCCCCGCTGCTCGACAATTCGCGCGCCGAGCTCGAGCTCGCGCACGCTCTGCTGTTCGCTCTGCCGGGGAGCCCGTTTCTCTACTACGGCGACGAGATCGGTATGGGCGACAACATCTGGCTTCCCGACCGGGACAGCTCGCGCACACCCATGCAGTGGACTCCCGACCGCAACGCGGGCTTCTCGCACGCCGACCCCGGCAAGCTGTACCTGCCCGTCGTGCAGTCTCTCGTCTACCACTACAACCAGATCAACGTCGAGAGCATGCTCGCGCAGCCGCGATCGCTCCTGCACTGGATTCGCAACGTCATTCACGTGCGCAAGGCGCACCCGACCTTCGGCCTCGGCACCATGCGGGTACTGGAGACCGACCACGAGTCGGTGCTGGCCTTCGTGCGCGAGTACGAGGGCTCTGGAGGCCAGCTCGGCGATCCCGCCGAGCGCATCCTGTGCGTGTTCTCGTTCGCGCACAACCCGGTCTCGGTGACCATCTCGCTGCCGGGGTACGAAGGGCGAGATCTCTCAGACCTGTTCGGCGGATCCGCGTTCCCGGCTATCGATGACGACGGCACTCTCACCCTCACACTGGGCAGCCAGAGCTTCTACTGGCTGCATGTCGGCGGCAGGAGCGTCGCTGCTCCGGCCTAGGCTAAGCCCGTGAGCGACCTGATGCAGAACCTGGCCGTGTTCGACCTCGAGACGACGGGCGTCGACGTGCGGACCGCGCGCATCGTGACCGCCTACGTGGGCGTGCTCGACGCGACCGGCGCGGTCACCTCGTCACGCTCGTGGATGGCCGACCCTGGTATCGACATCCCCCCTGGGGCAGCCGCCGTGCACGGCATCACGACGGAACGAGCCCGCGCCGAAGGTCGACCGGCGCCGGAGGTCGTCGCCGAAGTGCTCGCAGAGCTGCGCGCGCTGCTCGGTCGAGGGCTCCCCCTCGTGATCTACAACGCCCCCTACGATCTGACGCTGCTCGAGCATGAAGCGGCCCGGTACGGATTCGAGCCAATCAGGGATCCCGCGCCGGTCATCGATCCACTCGTGATCGACAAGGCCGTCGACCGCTACCGCAAGGGGAAGAGAACCCTTGAGGCGGCGTGCGCCCACTACGGGGTCACTCTCGACGGCGCACACGACGCGAGCATCGACGCGATCGCCGCGGGTCACGTCGCGCGTGCCCTCATGACGCGGCACTCCGACGCGCTCCCCGCTACGCTCACGGAGCTCCACGCCGCGCAGGTCGGCTGGCACGACGCGCAGTCCGACAGTTTCGAGGACTACATGCGCCGGCAGCGAGACCAGCACTTCACGGCCGATCGTGGCTGGCCCGTTCGCCGCCCCTGAGCACGGAATTCGCCCACAACGAGCAAACGGGGTTCCGCCCTCAGGCGGAACCCCGTCACCGTGGCAGTAGCTCTCCTACTTGCCGAAGTTCTTGAAGCGCTGGTTGAACTTCTCGACGCGGCCCGCGCTGTCGAGGATGCGCTGCTTGCCCGTGTAGAACGGGTGCGAGGCCGAGGAGATCTCGACGTCGATGACGGGGTACGTCTCACCGTCGAGCTCGATGGTCTTCTCGCTGCTCACGGTGGAGCGGGTCAGGAAGGTTTCGCCCGACGAGAGGTCGCGGAAGACGATCGGCGCGTACTCGGGGTGGATGTCAGTCTTCATGCGCGGAATCCTTGGTATCAGAGTGCAATGGTCGAGGGTGCTCGGCCCGGTACTCGAGACGTCTGGGGCAGAGCCGCAAGCGACGCGTGAGGGCCGGAGAGCCAAGGAGTAACGATAGCAGAACAGTGCTGGCTTTCCCGCTCACGCGGCGCGAGCGCTGAAGCGATCTCCCTCACGATTCACGGTGAGGTCGAGGCCGAAAGCACGTGTGAGCTCGGCGGCCGTGATGACCTCATCGACCGTGCCGCTGGCCGTGATGCTCCCCTCCGCCAGCAGGAGGGCGTGGGTGAATCCCGCGGGGATCTCCTCGACATGGTGAGTGACCATGACCATGGCGGGCGACTCGGCCGACGACGCGTAGGAGCCGAGCAGTTGCAGCAGCTCCTCCCGGGCGCCGAGATCGAGGCTTGCCGCCGGCTCATCGAGCAGCAGCAACTCCGGGTCCGTCATGATGGCCCGTGCGATCTGCACCCGCTTCTGCTCGCCATCACTCAGGCTCCCGAACTGCCGGTCTTCGAACTGTTCTAGCTTCCATTCGCGCAACACTCGTTGTGCGCGACGGACGTCGACATCGTCATAGCTTTCGTTCCATCGGCCCGTCACGGCGTGAGCGCTCGTCATGACGACATCGAGAACTCGCTCGTTCTGGGGAATACGCCGCGCGAGAGCCGTCGAGGCAAAGCCGATTCGTGGCCGCAATTCGAATACGTCGCTCGCTCCCAAGCGCTCGTCGAGCACCGTGGCAGTGCCGCTCGTGGGGTGCAGGAGCGACGATGCCAGTTGCAGCAGGGTCGTCTTGCCGGCTCCATTGGGGCCCAGCACGACCCACCGGTCCTGGGAGTTGACCGTCCACGATACGGACGACAGGATCGTCGATCCGTCACGGATCAGAGAGACATCGTCGAAGTGCAGCACGCCAGCCATGATGCCTCCAGCGTAGAGCACCCTGCACGCGCGGAATCGCGCCGAAACGACGCAATTCCCGCCGGACACTCAGCGGAGCAGGCCGCGATACAGCTCGGCAGTGCGCTCGGCGATGCTCGACCACGAGAACTCAGCCTCGGCGCGAACGCGGCCGGCCTCTCCCATGCGTGTCGCGGCGGCCGGATCACTCACGACTTCGGTGAGCACCGCGGCGAGATCGCCGATGAACTTCTCCGGGTCCAACGGCGTCCCCGAGCCATCCTGCTCTTGCTCAATGGGGACGAGTCGCCCTGTGACGCCGTCATCGACCACCTCGGGAATGCCCCCGGTCGCGGTACCCACGACGGGCGCTCCGCACGCCATCGCCTCCAGGTTGACGATGCCGAGAGGCTCGTACACGCTCGGACACACGAACGTTGTGGCGCTCGACAGGACCGCCGAGAGCTCGTGCACCGAGAGCATCCGGTCGATCCAGACAACACCCGTTCGCTCGGCGTGGAGGGCAGCTACCCCCTGTCGTACCTCCTCGAGAATCTCGGGCGTGTCGGGAGCCCCGGCGCACAGTACGAGCTGCACCTCGGGAGGGAGACGTCTGGCCGCCGCGAGGAGGTACGGGAGACCCTTTTGACGCGTGATGCGCCCCACAAAGACCACCGAGGGCCGAGTGGGGTCAATGCCGAGCTCGTGCACGAGCTCAGGCTCCTCCACCCGATGCCAGCGCTCGAGGTCGATGCCGTTGTGGATGACGGTCACGCGCGACTCGTCAAGAGCCGGATAGCTGCGCAGAATGTCGCGGCGCATTCCCTCACTCACGGCAATCACCGCATCGGCGGCCTCAAAAGCGGTCTTCTCGATCCACCGCGAGACGGCATACCCGCCCCCGAGCTGCTCGGCCTTCCACGGGCGCAGGGGTTCGAGGCTGTGAGCGGTCGCGACGTGTGGGATGCCGTGCAGGAGGGACGCCAGGTGTCCGGCCGCGTTGGCGTACCAGGTGTGCGAGTGCACGAGGTCGGCGCCCGCAACATCTTCCGCGATCGCGAGGTCGACTCCGAGCGTCGCGAGCGCAGGATTCGCCGAGGTCAGCGAGCCGGGAACGAGATAGGCCTCGGTGCCGTCCTCCTCGCGCGGAGCGCCGAAGCATCGCACCCGCACGTCGAGCTCGCGGCGGAGCGCATGCACGAGTTCCGCAACGTGCACTCCCGCCCCTCCGTAGACCTCCGGCGGATACTCTCTGGTCACAATGTCAACGCGCATAGCTCGACGCTAGTACAGGCCGACTCCTGGCCCACTACCCCGCGCTCGCATACTGTGGAGTCATGTCGACACCGAAGATTTTTGGAATCGTGCTCGCTGGTGGCGAGGGTAAGCGCCTCATGCCCCTCACAGAAGACAGGGCAAAGCCCGCCGTACCGTTCGGGGGCGGGTACCGGCTGGTCGATTTTGCCCTGTCGAACCTGATCAATTCGGGATTGCGTCAGATCGTCGTGCTCACGCAGTACAAGAGTCACTCGCTCGACCGTCACGTCTCACAGACCTGGCGCCTGACCGGCATGCTGAATGCCTACGTCGCCTCGGTCCCGGCACAGCAGCGCCTCGGCAAGCGCTGGTTCTCAGGATCGGCTGACGCGATCTACCAGAGCCTCAACCTCATCCGCGATGAGAAGCCCGACATTGTCGTCGTCGTCGGTGCCGACCACGTCTACCGCATGGATTTCCGTCCCATGATCGAGGCTCACCTGGAGAACAAGGCGGGCGTCACGGTCGCCGGTATCCGACAGCCCCGGGCCCTCGCCGATCAGTTCGGGGTCATCGAGACCGATCCGACGAATCCAGAACACATCTCTGAGTTCCTCGAGAAGCCCACCAACGCGACCGGGCTCGCCGATTCTCCTCATGAAGTTCTCGCCTCGATGGGCAACTACGTCTTTGATGCGGATGTGCTCATGGATGCGGTGACGCGGGACAGTGAAGACGCCACGTCGAGCCACGACATGGGTGGCGACATCGTTCCCGCATTTGTGCGCAAGGGCGAAGCTTTCGTCTACGACATGAATCGCAACGAGGTTCCCGGCTCGTCCGATCGTGACCGGTTCTACTGGCGCGATGTCGGAACGATCGAGTCGTTCTTCGACGCACACCAAGACCTCATTTCGGCCCTCCCCGTCTTCAATCTCTATAACGATGAGTGGCCGATTTTCTCGCAGTCGCTCAACGCGCCGCCTGCGAAGTTCGTGCGGGATGCGGAGGGTCGCAACGGTGATGTCATCGACTCGATCGTCTCCCTCGGCTCCGTCATGTCGGGAAGCCACATCGAGCGCAGCGTTCTGGGGCCGTGGGTGGTCTGCGAGTCCGCCAGCGTCACCGACTCCGTGATCTTCGAGCGCACCTCGATCGGGTCGGGTGCGGTGATCAAGCGCGCTATCCTCGACAAAGACGTGGTCGTGGACCCGGGTGCCACGGTGGGGGTCGACCATGACGCCGACCGGGCTCGTGGTTTCATCGTGACCGAGACCGGCATCACGGTGGTCGGCAAGAGTGTTCACGTGAGCGCCTGACCCCTCCTCGACCCGCAGACAGGAGCAGTTCGTCCGATGGCTCGGTTTCTCCTCGTCCTTGATGTCGATTCGACGCTCATCGATGAAGAGGCGATTGATCTTCTCGCCGACGAAGCGGGATCCCGGGATGCCGTGGCGACGGTCACGGCACGAGCCATGGCCGGCGAGCTTGACTTCGCCCAGTCGCTAAGGGAGCGCGTCGCGACCCTCGCCGGCCTCGAGGCGGCTGCGATCCCCCGTGCGGCCGCTCGTATCCACCTGACGCGCGGCGCCGAGAGTCTCGTTCAGGGCGTCCACGCTGCCGAGGGCATCGTGTGCGCAGTCTCCGGAGGGTTCCACGAACTGGTGGATCCCCTCGCGCAACACCTCGGCCTCGATCGCCACCGGGCCAATCGTCTCGAGATGCACGCGGGCCGCGCCACCGGGCGCACCGACGGGCCCGTCATCGACGCAGCGGCGAAGGCGGATACCGTGCGCGAGTGGGCCGCGGAGCACAGCATCCCCCTCACGCGAACGGTCGTGGTCGGCGACGGCGCGAACGATCTGGACATGATGGCCATCGCGGGGCTGGCGATCGCGTTCGATGCCAAGCCCCTCGTGCGAGACAGCGCCCACGTGTCTCTGCCCGAGCGTGACCTCTCGATCGTGCTCGGCGTCCTCGGGCTCCGATAGCGCGCGAGTTCGTCTTTGTGCGGAGCGGTCAGTGGCCCATGCCGAGGCCACCATCGACCGGAATGACGGCCCCGCTGATGTACCCGGCGTCGTCACTCGCGAGCCAGGTCACCACTCGCGCGACCTCCTGGGGGGTCGCGAATCGTCCCGCAGGAATGCTCGCGCGATAGGCGGCCTGTTGGTCGTCGGGCAGCTGCGCGGTCATGTCGGTCTCGATGAACCCGGGCGCCACGACGTTCGCCGTGATCCCGCGGCCGCCCAGCTCGCGCGTGAGCGACCGCGCGAATCCCACCAGAGCCGACTTCGACGCGCTGTAGTTCACCTGGCCTGCCGAGCCCAGCAGCCCCACGACGCTCGAGATCAGAATGACGCGTCCGAATCGCGCCTTGAGCATGCCCTTCGACGCGCGCTTGACGGTGCGAAACGCGCCCGTGAGGTTGGTATCCACCACCGAGGTGAAGTCCTCCTCCGACATGCGCATCAGCAGGGTGTCGCGCGTGATGCCAGCATTGGCGACGACGACGTCCACCGGGCCGTATTCGGCCTCGACCGCCGTGAACGCGGCATCGATCGAGGCGGAGTCCGTCACGTCGGCCTGCACGGTGAGGGCGCCTTCGGGGCCACTACCGGAGCGCGCCGTGACGGCAACGCGATGGCCCTCGGCGAGAAACTCCTCCGCAATCGCGAAGCCGATGCCGCGGTTGCCTCCGGTCACAAGAACGGTGCGCTGTGAGGTCATGGACATCAAGCATATGCGCAGGCCCGCGGGCTACGATCGGGCCATCATGAAACCCGCTTCGAGTGCGATCACGAGCCTCCCCGAGTCTCCGGATGATGACCGGCGCGATCGCATGATCAAGTACTCGGTCGCCATGGGCGTGCGTATGGTGTGCATCGCCGCGTGCTTCCTCGTACCGGGCTGGTGGATCCTGATTCCCGCGGCGGGAGCAGTGATCTTGCCCTATGTCGCCGTCGTGGCCGCCAACACGGTGTCATCGCCTCGTGGCTCGGATGTCGAGCGGCCGGGCTCGATCGTGCGCGTCAATTCGCCGGGCGGACCCGCGTGATGGATCTTCCCGGCGCGATCACGAGCACCCGGTGCTCCCGCAGCGGGTGCCGTGTCGAGGCGACGTGGGCGGTCAACTGGCGCAACCCGCGCATTCACGGCGCCGATCGAGTTAAGGTCTGGCTCGCGTGCGATGAGCACCGTGACTATCTCTACGATTACGTCGACGCGCGTCGATTTCCCGTCACGCTGACGCCCGCCGGCGTGGTCGTGGAAAGCCTTCCCGACCGGGCAGAATAGTTTGGCGTGAGCATCCTGACCCTTGCACTCAGCCGCCGGTGGCTCGGGTGGCTGGGTTTTACGATCCTGTTCGCGATCGTGTGCGTCGCCCTCGCGCAATGGCAGTGGGATCGCCGGCTGGAGGCTGTCGCCGACATTCGTGTCGTCGCCGAGAACTGGGATGCGCCCCCTGCGACTCTCGATGAGGTCGTCACCGCGGGCAGCACTCTCCGTCCCGACCTCGAGTGGACTCCGATCATCGCCGAGGGCGAGTACCTTCTCGATGCGGAGTTGCTCGTGCGTAATCGGCCGCTGAGCGGTCGGCCCGGGTTCGAAGTGCTGACTCCGCTCCTGCTCGACGACGGGCGCGTCCTCGTGGTCAATCGCGGATGGTTGCCGACGGGCTCGGCACAGGATGCGCCCGATGCCGTGCCCGCGGCGCCCTCCGGCCGCGTCGAGGTGCTCATGCGGCTCAAGCCGGGCGAGCCGACGCTGCCCGGACGCGGCGCTCCCGCCGGCAGATCGCGACCATTCATCTGCCCGACATCGCCGAGCGCGTCGACGCCGGAGACGTCGTCACGGGCGCCTACGGGTTGATGGACAGGGAAGATCCCGCAGCGAGTGAGCGACCCGTCGCCGCGACGCGCCCGGTTGCCGACGAAGGACCGCACTTGAGCTACACCTTCCAGTGGTATCTCTTCGCGCTTCTGGGCTTCATCGGTTACGGCTGGGCTCTCCGCCAAGAGTGGCGGGGGGCCAACGACGTCGTTCCGCGGCCCCGGCGCCGTCGGGAGCCCTCCGACAACGACGAAGAGGATGCCCTGCTCGAGGCCAGCGCGCGCTGACGGTGGCCCGTGGCTCGTCGACGATCAGGTGTCGATCAGGCGAGAGCGATGAGTTCGGCGTAGTCCTTCGTCCAGAGGTCTTCGACACCGTCGGGCATGATGAGCACTCTCTCAGGATTGAGTGACTCGACGGCGCCCTCATCGTGGCTCACGAGCACGACGGAGCCCGAGTAGGAGGCCAGGGCGCCGAGGATCTCTTCGCGGCTCGCGGGGTCCAGGTTGTTCGTCGGCTCGTCGAGCAGCAGCAGGTTGGCCTTCGAGACGACGAGGGTGGCGAGCGACAGTCGGGTCTTCTCGCCGCCGGAGAGCACACCGGCCGGCTTCTGCACATCGTCTCCCACGAACAGGAACGAACCGAGCACACTGCGCGCTTCGCGCTCGGTGATCGACTCAGAGGAGCTCATCATGTTCTCGAGCACGCTGCGCTTCACGTCGAGCGTCTCGTGCTCCTGGGCGTAGTAGCCGATACGCAGTCCGTGTCCCGGTTCGAGTGCACCCGTGTCGGGCGCGTCGACCCCGGCAAGGATCCGCAGCAGCGTTGTCTTGCCGGCGCCATTGAGACCGAGAATGACGACTTTCGAGCCACGATCGATCGCGAGATCGACGGAGGTGAAGATTTCAAGCGAACCGTAGCTCTTTGACAGGTTGTGCGCCTGCAACGGCGTCTTGCCGACCGGTGCAGGGTCGGGGAACCGCAATTTTGCCACGCGGTCCACGGCACGAACCTCGTCGAGTCCCGACAGCATTCGCTCGGCGCGCGCCACCATTTGGTGCGCCGAGGCGGCCTTGGAGGCCTTCGCTCCGAAGCGGGCAGCCTGCTGCTGCAACTGCGACGCCTTCTTCTCGACGTTGACACGTTCTTTTTTGCGGCGCTCCGCATCCGCCTCACGCTGACGCAGGTAGTGCTTCCAGCCCATGTTGTAGATGTCGATGACTTGTCGATTGCCGTCGAGGTAGAAGACCCGGTTGACGGTCTCCTCCACGAGGGCGACATCGTGGCTGATGACGATGAAGCCGCCCTGGTAGGCCTTCAAGAACTCTCGCAGCCAGACGACCGAATCGGCATCGAGGTGGTTCGTAGGCTCGTCGAGAATCATCGTCTCGGCATCACTGAAGAGGATGCGGGCGAGCTCGATACGGCGCCGCTGACCCCCCGAGAGCGTGCTGAGCGGCTGGCCCAGAATGCGGTCGGGCAGGTTCAAGTTGCTGGCGATCGCCGCAGCTTCGGCCTCGGCCGAGTATCCGCCGAGTGATTGGAAGCGATCCGTGAGACGGCTGTAGCGACCCATGGCCTGCTCCGCGATCTCCGGGTCGTCACTGCCCATGTCGACGCCGGCCTGGTGCAGCTCGAGCACGATCGTGCCGAGGCCCCGGGCATCCAAGATCCGGGTGCGGGCGAGTTGCTCGGGGTCGCCAGCGCGAGGATCCTGCGGAAGGTAGCCGATTTCGCCCGTCCGGGTAATGGAGCCCCCGCTGGGGTGGCCCTCCCCCGCGAGCGCTCGCGTGAGCGTGGTCTTGCCTGCGCCGTTTCGTCCCACCAGGCCGACCTTGTCGCCCTTGTCGACGCGGAAGGACACCTCCGCCATGAGAAGGCGCGCTCCGACCCGGATCTCGAGGTCTTGCACAGCGAGCACAGCAAAAGTCCTGTTCTTTAGTGGGGTTCGGCGCATCCGGCGCAGGGGGGCCAGCCCGATAGTCTAGCCGTGTCCCGTGATCCGTCCCTGAGTAGAGGAACCACCGCCGTGACCACTGCTACTGATGCCCTCCCCCGCCCGACCCTCGTAGACCGCGTCGTGAGCAGAACGCTCGCGACCGACGTCGCACTCGTCGTGGCGGGCACGGCCCTCGTCGCGGTACTCGCCCAGGTAGCGATACCGCTGTGGCCGGTGCCCGTCACGGGTCAAACGCTCGCGGTGCTCCTCGTGGGTGCTGCCCTCGGCGCAGCCCGCGGTGCCGCGTCGCTCTCGCTCTATGCCGTTCTGGGCGGCCTGGGCCTGCCGATCTACAGTGACGCTGCCGCGGGATGGAGCGTGTTGCTCGGCCCGACGGGCGGGTACATCATCGGCTTCATCGCGTCGGCGGCGATCGTGGGTTGGGCAGCGGAGCGCCAGTGGGATCGCGGGTGGTACAAGCCCTTCGTGACCTTCGTGGGCGGGTCAATCGTCGTGTTCGCGATCGGACTCCCCTGGCTTGCCATGTCGCTCGGCCAGCTGGGGTTGCCGAACGACGTCGGTGCCGTCCTCGCCTCCGGGTTCCTGCCGTTCATCGTGGGAGGACTTATCAAGGCGGGCATCGCTGCGGCGCTCATGCCGCTGCTGTGGCGGGCCGCCGAGAAGCGCGAGCGCGCGGCGGAGTAGCCCGCGCGAGCGCTCTCAGATACTGAATCCAGTCCGCCTGTCGGCGGAGCGTTGGGCACTGAGAGCCCACCGGGCGCTCAGATACTGAAGCCCAACCGCCTATCGGCGGCGCGCTCGGATCTGACGATCCACCGGATCGTCAGATACTGAATCCGAGCGCGCGCATCATGTCGCGGCCGTCATCGGTGATGCGCTCGGGGCCCCACGGCGGCATCCACACCCAGTTGATGCGGAACTGCTCGACGATGTTGTCGAGGGAATTCGCAATCGATTCCTCGATGACATCGGTGAGCGGGCAACCCGCGCTCGTCAGGGTCATGGAGATGATGAGTGCGTCGGATTCTTCATCCCACGCGAGATCGTAGACGAGGCCGAGGTCGACGATGTTGACGCCCAACTCGGGGTCGACGACATCCTTCAGCCCGTCCTCGACCTTGTCGAAGAGCTGCGGTTCCAGTGCGGTGGGCATGGCGTCTAGTGTACGGCCGTGCCGGTGGCGTAGCGATCGTAGCCCTCGTTCTCCAAGCGCTCTGCCAGTTCGGCACCGCCCTGCTCCGCAATGCGACCGTCGACGAAGACGTGCACGAAATCGGGGGTGATGTAGCGCAGGATCCGGGTGTAGTGGGTGATCAGCAGCACGCCGAGCCCCGTGTTCTGCTTGACGCGGTTGACACCATCGGAGACGATCTTGAGCGCATCGACGTCGAGACCACTGTCGGTCTCGTCGAGGACGGCGATCTTCGGAGCGAGAAGCTCGAGCTGCACGATCTCGTGGCGCTTCTTCTCACCGCCGGAGAAGCCCTCGTTGACGTTGCGCTCGGTGAAGCCCGCATCCATTCGCAGCGCCTCCATCGATCCCTTGAGGTCCTTGATCCAGTGCCGCAGCGGCGGCGCTTCGCCGTCCAGGGCGGTCTTGGCGGTGCGCAGGAAGTTCGACACCGTGACGCCGGGGATCTCGACCGGGTACTGCATGGCGAGGAAGAGCCCGGCCTTGGCCCGCTCATCGATGCTCATGGCGAGTACGTCTTCTCCATCGAGCGTGATCGAGCCGGAATCCACGGTGTACCGCGGGTGGCCCGCGATCGTGTACGCGAGGGTGGATTTGCCGGAGCCGTTGGGCCCCATGATCGCGTGAATCTCGCCGGAGTTGATCGTGAGATCAACGCCCTTCAGGATCGGAGTGGAGCCCTGGTCGGTCTGAATGCTGACGTGCAGGTCGCTGATAATAAGAGTTGTCATGACTGTGGGTGTCCTTTACGGATTCTGGATCGGCGTGGGATCGACATGGATGTCGCCGTCGACGAGGGTGACGGCGTACACGGGCACCGGCTCGTAGGCCGGGAAGTTGCGGGGGGCGCCGGTCGCGAGATCGAACTTCGAGCCGTGCGCCCAGCACTCGATGGCATCGTCCTCAACGAAGCCCTCGCTGAGCGAGATCTCCCCGTGCGTGCAGGTATCACCGAGGGCGTGAACGGCTCCGTCGGAATCCTTCACGACCGCGATCGGCACGCCGTCCAGCACGACGCGCAGTGCGCTGGCGGGGGCGAGCTCTTCATCGGAGCAGACGCGCGTAGCGGCCATGCGCTACACCACCTCGATTTCGGCGAGCTCGGCCTCGATCGCGGCAAGAAGTCGCTCCTGAAGCGCCGCGTTGCCGATCTTCTGCACCACCTCGATGAGGAAGCCGTGCACGACGAGGCGACGAGCCTCGGGCTCGGGCACTCCGCGAGACCGCAGATAGAACAGCTGCTCATCGTCGAAGCGACCGGTCGCGCTCGCGTGTCCGGCACCGGCGATGTCGCCAGTCTCGATCTCCAGGTTCGGGATCGAATCGGCACGCGCGCCGTCGCTGAGCACGAGATTGCGGTTCTGCTCGTAGGAGTCGGTACCCGTCGCATCGCGGCCGATGAGAACATCGCCCACCCACACGGTCCTGGCTTTCGCCCCGTTGAGTGCCCCCTTGTAATTGACACGACTGACCGTGTGCGGGGCGACGTGGTGAACGAACACGCGCTGCTCGAGGTGCTGACCCGCGTCGGCGAAGTACAGGCCGAGAAGTTCACCACTCGCACCGTCGCCCGCGAGACGGGCCGACGGGTTGACGCGCACGAGTGAGCCGCCAAGCGAGACCACGACATGCTTGAGTGTGGCATTGGCGTCAACGCGGGCGAACTGGCTCGAGAGATGCACGGCGTCGTCATCCCATTCCTGCAGGCTCACGACGGTGAGATCCGCGCCGTCCTCGACGACGATCTCGACGTTCTCGGTGAGCCGTGCGGGCCCCGTGTTGTCGATGATGACGATCCCCCGCGCGTTCGGACGCGCCGTGATGATCGTGTGCGCAGCGCGCGGCCGGGAATCGGTGCTGGCGCGCACGATGCTCACCTCGACGTACTCCTCGGAGCTGAGCGTGACGGCGTGCGCGCGCTCGAACGAACCCCAGGCGTTGGCTGCGGCACGCTCCTCCGCGAGGCCCGCCGAGCCGATGCGCGGGTCATCACGGTCGATCCACTCGCTCGTGACGCCGGGCGCCTCCGTGACAACCGCGGTGAACGGGCTGCCATCGAGGGCATCGTCCAGCAGGTCGCGCACGGAGGCAACGGGCGTCAGGCGCCACTCCAGCTCGCGGCCGGTGACCTCCGGGAAGTCGGCGTGCGCGCCGGAGGCGAAGCGCCCAGAACGCGACTGAACGGGAACAGGAGAACCCGGTCCATGGGCATGCTCGGTGGCCCCGGGGACGACAGGGGCGGTGTCGGTGGCAGAACTCATCTAGCCTACGGATCCTTCCATGCTCATCTCGATGAGCTTGTTGAGTTCGAGTGCGTACTCCATGGGCAGTTCGCGAGCGATCGGCTCGATGAAGCCGCGCACAATCATGGCCATGGCCTCATCCTCCGCGAGACCGCGAGACATGAGGTAGAACAGTTGCTCCTCGCTCACGCGAGAGACGGTCGCCTCGTGCCCCAGTTGCACGTCGTCGACGCGGATGTCGATCGCGGGGTAGGTGTCGGATCGCGAGATCGTGTCGACGAGGAGAGCGTCGCACCTTACGGTGTTCGCCGAGTGGTGCGCTGTCGCGTCCACCCTGACCTCACCGCGGTAGCCGGCTCGTCCGCCGCCGCGAGCGATCGACTTCGAGACAATCGATGACGTCGTGTGCGGCGCCATGTGAATCATCTTGGCGCCCGCGTCCTGGTGCTGACCCGGGCCGGCGAAGGCGACCGAGAGCGTCTCGCCCTTGGCGTGTTCGCCCATGAGGAAGATCGACGGGTACTTCATCGTCACCTTGGAGCCGATGTTGCCATCGATCCACTCCATCGTCGCGCCCTCGTGCGCCACGGCACGCTTGGTCACGAGGTTGTAGACGTTGTTCGACCAGTTCTGGATCGTCGTGTACCGCACGCGAGCGTTCTTCTTCACGATGATCTCGACGACCGCCGAGTGCAAGGAGTCGCTCTTGTAGATCGGGGCGGTGCAGCCCTCGATGTAGTGCACGTACGATCCCTCGTCGGCAATGATGAGCGTGCGCTCGAACTGGCCCATGTTCTCGGTGTTGATGCGGAAGTAGGCCTGCAGGGGGATATCGACGTGCACGCCAGGCGGCACGTAGACGAACGACCCGCCCGACCACACGGCAGTGTTGAGGGCGGCGAACTTGTTGTCGCCCTCCGGGATGACCGTGCCGAAGTGCTCCTCGAAGAATTCGGGGTGCTCGCGCAGCGCAGTATCGGTGTCCATGAAGATGACACCCTGCTCTTCCAGGTCCTCACGGATCTGGTGGTAGACGACCTCAGACTCGTACTGGGCGGCCACTCCCGCGACGAGGCGCTGACGCTCAGCCTCGGGGATACCCAACTTCTCGTAGGTCTCCTTAATGTCGTCGGGCAGCTCTTCCCACGTCGTGGCCTGCTTTTCGGTCGACCGCACGAAGTACTTGATGTTGTCGAAGTCGATCCCCGACAGGTCGGCGCCCCACAACGGCATGGGCTTCTTGCCGAACATCTGATAGCCGCGAAGACGCTTCTTGAGCATCCATTCGGGCTCGCTCTTGAGGTTCGAGATGTCGGTGACGACGTCGGCGTTGATGCCGCGGCGCGCGGTGGCTCCCGCAGTGTCGGAGTCCGCCCAGCCGAATTCGTACTGGCCGAGACTCTCCAGTTCGGGTCGGTCGATGAGTACGTCTGACATGCGATTCCTCTCTATTGCCGAACCCAACCCGAGACGGTGCTCGGACATTCCCCCACCCTGCCACGATGCACAGGATCACGGGGGCGATCGTCGGGCTTTCACTCAATGAACGCACCTACACTTGCCTCGGAAACGAGGCCCGGCGCCGCCACATCGCGAATCTCGCGATCATCACTGATGGTGAGCGTGGCAATTCTACAGTGCGGGCCTGAGATGAGGAGAGTGCAGACCGTGAATCGGCTGTGGCAATGGCTTCCGACGACAGTCGATCGTCGAGTGCGCGTGATCGCGTGGGCGTCTCTCGTCTCGCAGACACTCATCGTGGGCACCGGTGGAGCGGTGCGGCTCACCGGCTCCGGGCTCGGGTGCCCCACGTGGCCTCGCTGCACCGAAGATTCCTTCATCGCGACACCCGAGATGGGTATCCACGGGATCGTCGAGTTTGGCAACCGCCTCCTGACCTTCGTTCTCATCATCATCGCGATCCTCGCCTTCCTCTTCGTCGTGCGCATGCGCCGCGATCGCCCTGAGCTGCTGCGCCTGAGCGTTGCTCTGGGGCTCGGGATCCCCGCGCAAGCGGTCATCGGCGGAATCACCGTGCTCACCGACCTCAACCCCTGGGTCGTCGGGTTCCACTTCATCGTGTCGGCCGTACTCGTCGCCCTCGCGACCGTTCTGGTGTACCGGGTGTACCGCGGGCCCACGGCGGGCACGCTCCGTGTCTCGACACAGACGCGCCTACTGGCTCTCGCGACGGCCGTGGGCGCGTGGATCACGGTGCTCGTCGGAATCGTGGTGACGGGCTCGGGCCCCCACGCCGGTGATGGCGGAGCCGCCCGCAACGGGCTCGACCCCGAACTCATGCAGCACTTCCACTCGTGGCCCGCCTATGTGACGTTCGGCCTCAGCATTCTGCTCTTCGCCGCAGCCGTACGCACCGGACTGGTACCGCTGCAACGCGCGAGCGCGGCTCTCCTCGCTGTCGAGCTCGTGCAGATCGCGGTGGGAATCGCGCAGGCCCGACTGGGACTGCCCGAGATCCTCGTCGGTGTGCACATGGTGCTGGCGTGCGTGCTCGTGGCCGTCGTGACCCTCGTGCTGCTCACGCTGCGGCACTCAGCCCGAGCAGAGACGGCTCAGAAGGGCAGGAGCGGATCGATCGCGATGGCGACGAACAGCAGCGTCAGATAGGTGTTGCTCACGTGGAAGACGCGCATGGGCGCTGTCGTCAGGCCGGCGGCCGCACGGGCATAGAGCCGGTGGCTTTCGATGATGAACCATGCGCCGACGATGATTGCCATCGCTGAATAGAGCGCACCCATCGGCGCAATCGGGATGAGCATGAGTGACATCGCGACGGTTGCCCAGGCGTACAGCACCACCTGGATCCCCACGACAGCCTGCTCGCGCACCACCGACAGCATCGGCACCCCCACCGATGCATAATCGGCGCGGTACTTCATGGAGAGCGGCCAGTAGTGCGGGGGTGTCCACAAGAAGATGACGAGGAACAGGATGAGCGGGGCCCAGTCGAGCGCGCCCGTGACAGCGCTCCACCCGATGAGAACGGGGAAGCACCCCGCGATGCCGCCCCACACGATGTTCTGCTCGGTGCGTCGCTTGAGCACCATCGTGTAGACGAAGACGTAAAACAGGATGGCGGTGAGCGCGAGTGCCGCCGCGAGAATGTTCGTCGTCAACCACAGCCACGCGATCGAGACCGCACCGATGAACCAGGCGAACACGAGCGCCTCGCGGTCGCTCAGCTCCCCCGTGACGAGGGGCCGCTTGCGGGTGCGATTCATGACCCGATCGATGTCTCGATCGAGGTACATGTTGAACGCGTTGGCGGAACCCGCCGCCAACGAACCGCCGACGAGGGTGGCGAGCACGAGCCAGAGATCAGGGACCCCCTGCTCGGCCAAAAACATGACCGGCACGGTCGTGATCAGCAGCAACTCGATAACGCGCGGCTTAGTGAGGGCCAGATAGGCGATGACGAGGCGGCGGATTCCACGACGCGGAGTCGTCAGGGGCTGGGCGAGCGCGGTATCCATATCTCCTCTTCGCACGGGTCGAGCAACCCTGAGTCTACGGGAGGACACCTGGGGGTCTGTTGGAGGCGCATTCCGCGCTCCGATGGGAGCCTCCCTATACTGGGCGGTGCTTGTCAACCGCAGCTTCTGTCTCTCGAACGGAGCGCATCGCGCTCGGATGAGGTGCGGTCTGGGTCGAGGCAGATCCGGGCAAGGGGCTAATGCGCGGGGCGCCACCGAGAAAAATCCCCGCGGTCGATTCGAGGAAGGGCACCACCGCCGCCATGACCGATCTGAACTGGACCGAACTGGATTCCGCCGCTGTTGACACGGCACGACTGCTCGCAGCGGACGCCGTTGAAAAGGTGGGGAACGGGCATCCCGGTACCGCCATGAGCCTGGCTCCCGTTGCCTATCTGCTGCACCAGAAGGTCATGCAGCATGACCCGAGCGACCCGCACTGGCTGGGCCGAGACCGCTTCATTCTGTCGGCCGGCCACAGCTCGCTCACGCAGTACGTGCAGCTATACCTCGGCGGCTATGGCCTCGAACTCGATGACCTCAAGGCGCTGCGCACCTGGGGTTCGAAGACTCCGGGCCACCCCGAGTTCGGCCACACCGATGGCATCGAGATCACGACGGGTCCCCTCGGCCAGGGGCTGGCCTCCTCCGTCGGTTTCGCGTACGCCGCGCGTTTCGAACGAGGCTTGCTCGACCCCGATGCGGCGGCGGGCGAGAGCGTCTTCGACCACCACATCTACGTGATCGCGAGCGACGGTGACATCCAGGAGGGCGTCACGAGCGAAGCGGGTTCACTCGCGGGTCACCAGCAGCTCGGCAATCTCATCGCAATCTACGATGCCAACCAGATCTCCATCGAGGATGACACCGACATCGCCTTTACCGAGGACGTCGCGGCTCGCTACGAGGCGTACGGCTGGCACGTGCAGACCATCGACTGGAAGAAGTCC
>Ga0136600_1000536_pt1 | contig 20251 bp, 21 predicted proteins | sample AntRauMFilla2698_FD_104634 | JGI IMG/M metagenome (GOLD analysis project Ga0136600, IMG submission 104634) | Saline lake microbial communities from Rauer Islands, Antarctica - Metagenome Filla 2 #698 | ecosystem: Environmental > Aquatic > Non-marine Saline and Alkaline > Saline | place...
CGAAGTTCCTGAGCTAGAGGAAGAGAAGTGTTGAACTGTTTGGCCGGGACTTCCTCAACCAATCCTGTAAAGTAATTTGCAATCGTGCTGTCGTAATCGGCCGTGTGTGCAAAAGCGGCTTTAGCCAGTTTTTGGCGAGACTCAAAAGAGACTGCCATTTCTTCTTCAAGTTCTTCAACGAAGTCTCCATATTGATCAGGTGAACTTAGAATAGATACATGAGCAAAATTCTTAGCAGCAGCGCGAATCATGGTTGGCCCGCCGATGTCGATAAACTCGGTGGCCTCCGCAGGAGTAACATCCGAATCAGCTACTTTATTTTTGAAGGGGTATAAATTTACAACAACCAATTCGATGGGCTGAATCCCTAATTCTTCAATCTCTTTTAAGTCATCTTCATGTGATGTTCTTGCAAGGATTCCTCCATGAACCATGGGGTGTAAAGTCTTCACTCTTCCGTCCAAACATTCCTGAAAACCGGTTATTTCCGATACATCTTTAACAGGGATTCCTTCAGCTTTAATCGCTTTTGCAGTACCTCCTGTAGAAATTAACTCGACTCCACTTGCATGCAGTGCTTTAGCTAATTCAGGTAGTCCGGTTTTGTCAGATACTGAAAGGAGAGCGCGTTTAATTTTTAAAGGTGTTTTAGGAAGTGATGCGAGAGGTTTCAGAGCCACGTCTAAGTTGTTTATAAGGTTTGGATGTGTTGTTTTATGGTTTCCGGGAAGAGTTTGTGCTCTTCCTTTAAAATTCGTTCAGCTAGAATTTGAGGAGTATCATTCTCATGAACCGGAACTTTGGTTTGAGCCAAAATTGGACCTTTATCAAATTCTTCTGTCACAATATGAACCGTACAACCCGATTCCGGATCTCCGGCTTCTAAAACAGCTTTATGTACGTTAGATCCGTAAAATCCTTTGCCTCCAAATTTAGGAAGCAATGAAGGATGTATATTTAATATTCTGTTTGGATACTTTTTTATAATTCCTGAGGGAATTTTTTTCAGATACCCTGCCAGCACAATTAAGTCAGTTTTCCATTCCTCAAGTTGACTCGATAGAATTTCTTCAAATTCGGAATCTTCGGAAAGTGAATCCGGGTTTACGACACGAGTAGGAATATCACTGTTATTAGCCCTTTCAATAGCTCCAATATCGGGTTTATTTGAAATCAGTCCGGTTATGCAGGCAGGAATATCACCACGCTGAACAGCGTCAATGATAGATTGAAAATTGGAGCCGGAGCCGGAGGCGAAAACAACGATATTCTTCAAAAAACTGTGAAATTAAGCAGTGCCTGATTGGGCGCTGAAGATAGCAAATGTTTAGGTGGGATGAAGGTTTTATTCTTTAACCGGGAGGCTCTGAGGTGGAGCTAATATCCCGCCTAAAGATATGGTAGTTGTTAAAGCTCCAGCTGACCTGAGTGATTGTAATTTTTACAACCGTGGCAAGCGGAATAGCAATTAACATCCCTATAATACCGGCTGTTTCGGCACCTACAAGAATAATAAATAGGATTGCAACGGGATGCATATCTGCTGATCGTGAAAAGAGCATAGGTTGGAAAATGATGTTGTCAAGCATTTGGACAGCAAAAATAGCTAGCATACATGCTGCAACAAGAGAGAAGTTTCCCGTTTCAATAATGGAAATAATAATAGATAGGAAATATCCAAGTATAGGCCCAAAGTAGGGGATGGTGTTAGCTACGCCCACCGCAATGCCTACCGACATAGAGTTCTCTAAGCCGGCAATGCTAAGAGTAGTCCAGGAAGAAAGGGCAACCAATAAACTCTGAAGAAGAACGCTTCGGAAGTATAAACCAAGGCGTTTTTCAATCTTGTCAATAACAGTAAGAGTCGTTTCAAAATACTTGTTTGGAACCAGTTGGAGTAGGTCTCTTCTGATTTTGCTGCCATCTTTCAAAAAGAAAAACGCTGCAAATGGAACCACTAATACTGCTGAGAAGATATTTGTAAAAATACTGAGCGCATCACTAACGATAGATGAAATCTGATCAACATTAAGAAGATCATTGAAAACAGGAGTTATTTTCTCCACTAAAAAATTATCAGGTAGAAAAGTGAACTTAGCGGTGAGTTGATTTTCAACTTTAACGGCTATTTCCCGAATGTTCTCTATACTTAATTGAGCAGTTAGCTCAGCCATTTGATTCGCAATAATCGGTATTACGCTGGTTGAGATAAAAACCAAAACAAGTATTACCGTTGCCAGAATAACAGTGATTGCGAAGGTGCGATTCAATCCGGCTGCCTGCAAACGATTGGCAAAAGGATCAAGAATGTAGCTTAAAATGGTTGCTAAAATAAGGAAAACAACAAGGGTGGAGTAGTTATAAAGGACAAGCAAAGCCAGCCCAACTGCACCTGCCCCAAGTATAAATCGTACTACCCGCTCTAATGTGATATTCGTCATGATGAGATGATATCTAAAAGTTCATCCAGATGCTTTAAAATATTTCCTGAATCATAGCCTTTTCTCATTAAATAATCGAAAACTTTCTTTCGGCGCTTTTCTTCGGGTTCTCGAAGATACCTCTTCTTTCTTTTTGAGATCAGGGTCATCATACTTTCTTTGATAGCCTCATCCCCAAAAGCATGTTTAATGACTTCTTCTACTACATTTTTTCGAATCCCTTTTTTGAATAGCTGTGTTCTGATTTTATAAGGTCCCCAGTCGTTGAACTCAAACTTATCAGCGGCATACTTTTTTGCAAATTTTTCGTCGTTGATGTATTCCTTTTGCTCAAATTCATCCAGAATCTCTTCAATAAATCCGCCTGAGTATCCTTTTTTATAAGCTTTGTCTTTGAGTTCTTTTCGGGAATGATCACGGCGAGAGAGGATGCGAAACATGTATTCCCGTGCAGCCCATTCATCTTCTTTATTGGCAATTTGCTCTAATAAAGAAGGCGTTATTTCAACGCCTTTCTTTAGATTCAGTTTGGTAAGTGTGGCATCAGAGACGCCAATTAGGAACTTGTCATTTATGAAGAGGGAGTATCTGCTGGAATTCTTTTTCTGAACTTGTATCCCAGAGATAGGAGCCGGAAGAAGCTTAGATGCTTCTTCCGAATACCGTTGGTATTTATCCTTCGTCTTCAACAGCTTCTTTTTCTTTCTCCTTCTCTTTCTTCTCCTTTTCTTGTTCCTCGATCTCTTCGTCTAGCAGTTCGCCCATTAGCTTCTTGCGGACCTGGCCTTCAATCTTCTTAGCCAATTCAGGATCTTCTTCAAGGAATTGCATTGCCGCATCGGATCCTTGACCAATGGGTTCTCCTCCATGGCGGAACCAGCTACCACGCTTCTCAATAAGATCGTATTCTACGGCGAGATCGAGAATTTCAGAAATACGCGAAATGCCTTTGCCATACATAATATTAAACTCGACCACTTTGAAAGGAGGAGCCACCTTGTTCTTGGCAATTTTGACCTTGGTTCGGTTACCAATTACTTCATCTCCGGACTTTATAGAACCAATCCGTCGAATGTCGATGCGGACGGAAGAATAGAATTTAAGGGCCCGTCCACCGGTTGTGGTTTCAGGATTTCCAAACATCACCCCAATTTTCTCACGCACCTGGTTAATAAAAATGCAGGAAGTACGGCTTTTATTAATAATACCGGTAATCTTTCTCATGGCCTGAGACATCAATCGAGCCTGAAGACCCATATGAGAGTCACCCATTTCGCCTTCCAGCTCAGCGCGGGGGACAAGAGCAGCAACGGAGTCAATCACGACTACATCTAATGCTCCCGAACGAATTAAAGTCTCTGTAATTTCAAGAGCCTGCTCACCATTATCCGGTTGAGAGACTAAAAGCTCTTCAACATTAATGCCAAGTGCTTTAGCGTAGCGAGGATCAAAAGCATGCTCAGCATCAATAAAGGCAGCATAACCGCCGGCTTTTTGTGCTTCTGCTATTACCTGAAGGGCGAGAGTGGTTTTACCACTGGCCTCAGGACCGTAAATTTCCGTTACTCGTCCACGGGGAATTCCCTGAACCCCAAGTGCATAATCAACCATGATGGAGCCGGTAGATATCACATCGATATCCTGAATTGCTTCAGCTCCCAATTTCATGATGGTTCCTTTGCCGTGTTGTTTTTCAATTTGCCCTACGGCGATGTCGAGGGCTTTTACTCTGTCGTCTTTAGCCATAGTTGTATCCTGTTTTGTTAATAAAAATCGTTAGTTCAAAATTCCAAGAGTCAAAGGCCAAATTCCAAAAATTCACTGCTGAGTCATATATTTCAACCTGATTTGGCACCCTGCTGATGTACTATTGAAGAAAATATTTTAACCAATTGAGTTGCTTCATCAATAAGAATCTTTCTGTCCTTTTCGAGTTCACTATCGTTTCGTAAGTGTAACAGGCGGAGCCAATAAAAAGATTCTTTAGCTTCTTTGCGGCAAATCTTAATTCTATAAAAAAAGTCTTTTCTGCTCAGAGATTCATTGGCTTCAATATTGCCAATATCTCTGGGAATCTTACGGGCAAAAGTTCTGATAGAACGCGCAAAAGTATAGGTTCTTTGATCGAGATCATATTTCTTACTTGAACCCATGTTTTATTTGATATCTGGAAATTGTCTTTTGGAGTTTCAAGAATATAATGCACTACAGTGACACATCTTGTCACCTTCATTTGAACGGATTTAATATATGTTCAATATATGTGATTGCCAAATATTTGGTTCGCTCAGTTCAATAATTTCCCCAAAAAGTTGTTTATGTGTGATATATGTTAGAGCGATCTCAAATGAATTCCTTACAAAGTTTTTTAAAAGCCACTAATTTTCGTCCAATTTGTAATTAAGAGGCAGTAAATCTGCGAGTGCTTCAAAAGCCCAATGGCCGCCCACTAAGTAGTTCTGAGGATTGTAAACATAGCCCGACTGATCAATGAGTAGAGAATCTGTTTTTAAGGTTAAAACTGAGTTTTGTAAGCTGACACTTTGAGGGGTTTTCTCTGCAGCAATGCCTGCTTTCCACTGACGGTATTCATAGCTTTCAATTTCATTTTGATAAGTGACATTCAGAAAATGTTTAAAAGAAAGCTTAAAGGTAGTTTCGTCTTTTCTTTGGAAAATGTCACTGATTTTTACCGTGTCTTTAGAAACTTTTCGAAACTTAAAGTTTTCTCTGATCTCACCCTTTATTTCATACCCTTGTTCGTGATACTTTCCATCAATCAAAGATTCTATGAAATGCTGATAAGAACCCCAATAAGCGAATTTTCGATTTTTAGTCCACTTCTTGCGGGTTTCTTCGTCGCTTGGTTCCAATTCATTGAAGAAAGGAAGTCCATAGTAGGCTGAAGTAAAGTTCTTTTCATTAAAATAAAATTCTTTAAGGTAGAACTCGATTTTATATCCCAGAGCATTATTGTGAATGATTAGCGGTTCATAAGCTGTCGCTGTTAAAACTTTGGTTTTTTTATCAAACTCAAACTGGAGGATTTCCGGATTTAGAATCTCAGTTTGCTTTGCATTCTTACTAACTCCAATGAATTTATTCTCAAACATCCCAAGCCTTTCAAGCCACTGTTTTTGGTTTGAGACCACATTAATTTCCCCAAGTTCATACAGGTCTTCTTTAAGGTAAACCGTGAGCTCATCTTCTAAATATTGGGTATCGATTTGGCGGCCATATTCCTGAAAACCAACATACCTTATCACTAATTGGTAAATACCTTCAGGGATATCAGGTAATTTAAAAGTCCCATCATTTTCGGTTACGGTACCTAAAGTAGTTCCATTCAAAAATACATGAGCACCGATGATTGGTTCATTGCTCTCAGTCTCAAGCACTGTTCCTGATATCTGAAATTGATTTTGGGCATGCGAAGCACTCGAAAGGAGAAGAAAAATTAATCCTGCTATGAGTACTGAGAGCCTATACATCAAATTTCCCGAACCGCTTTTTGAAGTTCATTCATGGCTTGCTGAATTTGTCCGGTAGTAGTGTAGGGAGCCGGGCCGAATCTCAGGATTACATCTCTTGCATCGGTAAAAACTCCGTTCTCTAAAAGTTTAGCCCTGATTTCTCTTGCCTTAGGTGAAGTTAGAGACAGAAAGCCTCCATTGCGTTCCAATGGCTCCGTATGGGTTAGCCGTATAACTGAAGAGTCGAAATCCTTTTCCTCAAAAAGGGCACGGAGTAAGCTTACCTGAGCCTTATACTGTTCTCTGAGAATATTTGGTGAAAGTCCCTGTTCCTGAAAAAATTCTACAACCCGTGCTGCTCGAAATTGGGAGGAGGGATCGTACGTGGCGCTGGCGAATCGCTGGTTGCCATTATCATATTCTACAGGATCGTCGGTTCGGGGTTTGTCCAAAGTGCTGAATGAAGCAAACCATCCGGTAATAGCCGGGCGATACTGGCAGTCTTTAGGGAAACGGAGGTAGCAATTAGCTTCTCCCCATTGTAAATATTTATAGCCGCCAATCAGAATAAAGCAATCTTCCAGTCCGGCTTCCCGAATGGATAGGGGAACGACATTGGTGCCATGGTAATCATCAATTAAAACAGGGATGCCTTTTTCTCTGGCCGCTGCTGCAATTTCGGTCAAATGTGTATTAACTAAACAGGTTTCAAAATAGACTCTGGATAACATGATTGCTGAAGTGCGGTCATCCATTTCACCAATAATACGTTCAGCAAAGCTATCGTCCGGTTCGGTAGGTACCTGAACGAATTCCAGCCCTTCTTCTTCAAGCCGGTGCAGCTGGCGGAATAGAGAATGAAACTCTCCATCGGTAGAAATGATCTTGGGTTTATTCTTCAAATCCAGGCTGCTCATCCAGCTTACAAACAGAATGTGTGTACTTTCTTCGCGGCAGTAGAGTCCATCAGGGTCGTCATAAAAGTCGCGGAGATAGTTTCGTAGAATTTCTGTCTTCTCAAAAGCTACATCCCACTTATTGTCAACTTCCCGCGCACAAACGTCAAAATATTCGAGCTGACCTTCACGGGCAACATCGGGCCAGGCCTGATGAGAATGTCCGGTGAAAAGCAAGCGCTCTGAAACGTTAAAATGAGAATAATGGGGGATAAGCTTATTGGCTAAGAAATCGATGTCAGACATAGAAAATTGAGATAAACTTGAAATGATGTGTTCAAAGGTAACTGATTTTATGGACCGAATGTTCGGCTGATCAGAATTTAGATCGAATGGCCCACAGGTCAGGGAAAATAGCATGATTAAGTGTTTTGTGGAGATATTTGGCTCCGTCTGAACCGCCGGTTCCTTTCTTGGTTCCAATGGTCCGCTCTACCATTTTAACATGCCGATATCGCCACTCCTGTAATCCTTCATCATAATCCACAAATAATTCTGCAATTACTGCAGCCTCGGGGTCATTCTGCATGGCTTCGACAAGAATATCCTGAATTTCTTCAGAGGGGGTGTGAACGAGCCCTTGCTCATTTTCCCGCTTGGGATTGACTTCATAACCACGGGTTCTTAGGTATGCGCAAAAGCTTTCCCAAAGGGTAGATTCCTGCATCCGCTTTTCCAAAACTTCGAGGTGTTTGGGCTGATCCTTGTGAGCTTCTTTCATCAGCGGAAATCTTAATCCGCACAAAATCTCCATCTCCCTGAACTGCAGTGACTGAAATCCACTCGATTGACCTAAAAATTTCCGGAAGCTGTTAAACTCAAGCGGTGTCATAGTTTCGAGGATGTCGATCTGGGAAACCATGGTTTTGAAAATGGTAAGTACGCGACGCATGGTTTTCAATGCGCCCCAGGTATTTCCGTCTTCCAGATTATTTCGAAGCTTATCAAACTCATGAAGAACCTGTTTAAACCACAATTCATAGGTTTGATGGATGATGATAAACAGAACTTCATCATGTTCTTTCGGATCCGATTTAAGCTGCTGAAGTTCAAGCAGTTCGTCAATTTTAAGATAATTGGTATAGGTTAGGCTCATAAGCGGTTTTTTATTTAGGGAATAATAGTCAGATCATAATAGTAATGCTAAGTTTGAATTTATGGAAAAAAGGGCTTTTTTAGAGTTTCAAGGAATAAAAAAATAAGATCTAATACTTTTTCAGTACTTTTGATGCATGAATATTTTAGTTGGGGATAGCGGAGCTACAAAAACAGATTGGGTCTTATTGGGAGGTAAAGAGCCTCAATTCATTCAAACAGAAGGACTTAACCCTCATTTAGTAACAGCAGAGGAATTTTTTCAGATCATTGTTAAAGAGTTGAGGCCGAACCTATTAGGTAAATCTATTAACCGAATTTATTTTTTTGGGGCCGGATGTGGTGCTCCCGAAAAGAAAAAAGAAGTAGAAAAATATCTCTCCAAGGTTTTCGAACAGTCAGCTATTCATATTCAAACCGATCTTGATGGAGCGGGACTTGCCTTGTTCGGCCAAAGAGAAGGAATTGTATGCATACTTGGTTCCGGGTCCAGTGCGGGCTTCTATAAAGAAGGTAGGTTGATTAAACAAATGCCATCTATAGGTTATCCGTTTGGGGATGAAGGCAGTGGAAGTCACATCGGGCAAAAGTTACTAATTTCTTACCTGGAGGGCTCAATGGATAAGAAATTGAAAGCCTATTTTGAGGATCAGGAAAGTATAGATTACCCGGATTTATTTTATCAGCTTCAACAACCGCGTAAGGCAAAGTTGTATGTGGGACATGTATGCAAGCTGTTCGCAAAGAAGTCTTCCCACCGGGAAGTACAGGGTATTATCTTCGACGGCTTTTCTGAATTTCTGGATAATGTGATAGAATTCTTTCCTGAAGAATCGAAGTCGCATGAACTTGGCTTTGTAGGTTCCATAGCTTCAGTGTATGAAGGAGAACTTAGGGCCTGTGCCAAGCAAAAAGGGGTAGAAATATACTCTGTAATCCGAAGTCCAATCGAGCATATCGCCCTTCAATTTTCGCGTTGAGTTAAAGATATTTATTCTTTTTAGACGTCTTACTGAACTTGGTTCAGGATCTTTAAAGTTACTTTTTTGTGTCCATCCTTGTTCCTTTCCTCCGTTCGATAACGCTCCGCAAGGAGGAAAACTCTTATTCATCTGTTTGGCTTAATCTTAAAGTATGCTCCAGATTGTCATCCCGAGTGAATAGATGCTTATTAAAGAATCAATACGAAAACACGAGGGATCTCAAGTTATATAACTATTCCTGTTGTAGATTTTGAGATCCCTCGCGTTGACAAATCTCGACTTAAATAATTAAAGAAGCGCTCGGGATTGTAGTTTTAGGTGATTCGAAGACAAAACTTCTGCAACTCCATATCTTTTCTTCATTCCACTTCCAGGCATCCGACCTCCTCTGTCTCCTCCTTAAACAAGGAGGAGGACGCGTTGTTAAAACATGATTAACGATCAACACTATGATCAATATCGAAAAAGTCCTCTCCTTGCGAAGGAGAGGATATAGGTGAGGTCACAGTACAAGGCTAACAGCTTAGCAATGGCTTGCAATACTTTTTTATGATCATACTCACCTTTCCATGTATAAATAGATCAAAACTAGAACAAGTGCTTTTTTGATTGGATAACAATTAATTTGTGTCATCGAATTACATAACATCTACAGGAATTTACAAAGCTGGAAACACAAATCATCGACCAAGCTTGTCATGCTGAACTTGTTTCAGCATCTTTGGTCTAAATTAAAAACGTTACCAAAAAACAGTTTTTGTGATAGACACCCATTCCCATATTTACCTTCCTAAGTTCGATGAAGACCGTGATGAAGTAAACCAAAGAGCGGTTGAAGCCGGAGTCAAGGCCATCTTTATGCCGGCTATAGATTTCGGTTCATTGAAGCAGATGGAGAAGATGAATCACCCTGAAATAACATTTTATAAAATGGCAGGACTCCATCCTTGTGATGTAGAAGAGCTGTCAGATGGTTTCGAAAAGCAGCTGCTAGATTTATGTTCTCAGCATGATATTTATGGAGTGGGAGAGACGGGCCTCGATTATTACTGGAGCACTGATCATGTTACCGAGCAAAAGCTGAGCCTTCATGCTCACTGCCGGGTAGGCAAAAAAGTACAGAAGCCTATCATTATCCATAACCGGGAAAGCACTGAAGATATGCTGAAGATTTTAGAGCAGGAACAAGACGGAAGCTTAACTGGAATCTGGCACTGCTTTAACGGCACTTTGGAAGAGGGGAAACGTGCTATTGATCTCGGCTTTCATCTGGGAATTGGAGGCGTTGCTACTTTTAAAAACGCCGGTGTAGATAAAACCGTAGCTCAATTGCCACTGGATAAGATGGTGCTGGAAACCGATGCTCCCTATCTTTCCCCAGCGCCCAAACGCGGAAAACGAAATGAACCTGCCTTTATGAAATACACCGCCCAAAAACTGGCGGAGCTGTTTGAGCTGAGTTTAGAGGAAATAGATGCTAAAACATCCGCCACGGCTAAACGGTTGTTTGGGATATAGAAAAGTTGGAATAAACCATGGTTTATTCCAACGGTTTATTCGTCTGGTTTATTAAAACAAATACGCAAGAAACCCGGCTTTATCCTCTCTACTCCCTAAAAAACAGTTGTTTAATAAATCAGAATCAAGTAGCTTCGTTTTGATAATTATATGTTATACGCTTCAAAAACTGAGGGAGAGAATAATGGATGATTTGAAACTCGCTGATAGGTTGTTACAAGACTATAAACTGTCTAATCTAAAAAAGGAGAATCCCACTTGGCCTCATGAAGTGAATAGATCACTTGCTTTTATTAATATAAATCTATTTAAAGTCAAACTCTCTATTGAGTATATGAGAGAATATTGCAATGTTCCTCAAAAAAATTTCTCAACTCGTTTTAAGAGATATGTAGGTAAAGTACCAAGCTCATACGTTGTCTACCATAGAGTAGAAGCTGCAAAAATACTTATAGATAATGATCTCTTTGATTTAACAATTGGAGATATCGGTTGGATTGTTGGCTATGAAAAACCTTCATCTTTTGCTACCATTTTCAAATCTAAAGTAGGGCTTTCACCACTTAGATGGAAAAAGCGAGATATTTGAAGAATAAAATGAAGAGATTTTTGAAAAATAGTTTAAACCAATTTATTTACTTAACATGCACTTAGCACATAAATCAATAAACTAAAAAGGTGTCGATATGAAAATGCGAAATGTATCTTTCTTTATACTATCTGGATTCATGCTTTTGGCAACTCCAGTAGCAAATGCTGCAATATATCAATGTAATAACGGAGACTGTGTAACTACCATCAATGATGGAGATGGTTTTGATGGGTTTACATGGTCAATATCGTGTAATGACGGTTCTTGGGCTTACGGAGAAGTGGAAGGAGCTGAATACGGTGGACGTTGTTTACAGATTTCTACATAATTTGTAATGAAATATAACAAAACTAACACAGCCAGTATGATACCTCTTATTGGCTGTTATTTCTTTATTGCATTTTTCTTACTGAATTGTAAAGAACAGAAACCTGAATACATTTCGTTAATACCTGATTCTGGTTCATTTGAATATTTAACTACTCAAGATTGGGCTAATGTTCAGACTGATACGACAGTAATAGATTTGTGGTATGATAACGAAAATGAAAATGGTGCGATTTTATCTATGGTAACTGATATCCTGTATACATCTAATGGGATGTACTGGATTTCCGACTTAACTACTGGAAAACTATTCGAATTTCATTCAGATGGAACCTTTAAACGTGAATTGTTTAGACGAGGAAAAGGCCCATCTGAAATACTGAGGCCAGTTTCACTTGCGTTAAGTCAAACTTCAGATATTTATATTTTAGATACCGACCAGCAATTGATTATGGTTTCAGATACTAATGGTTTGGAAAAAACTCGTTATCGTTTAAAGAATTTACCGAACTCATTTGGTGGCAATAAGTTAACCATATTAAGTAATAACGAATTATTATGGCCTACATATCGCCAACCTTATGTTTTGTCAATACGTGATTCTCTGGGTAATATTCAGAAGAATTTAGTTAAAAGTATAATACCTCAAGGATATCAGCCAAGTATGCATAATAATATTACGTATGATATTCTCCCATCCAAAAATATTTTGTTATACGCATATCAAGGCACCCCAATTATTTTTTTGGATATCGATGGCAAAAAGAAAATGATCAATTTAGAACCTGATTCTGAATTGGATGAATTGAATACAACATTTGATCTTCGACCAGTTAATGAGGCAACTACCGTTTCAGTTTTAATAAGAGAGGTTTTTTATAAAGATGATATAATCTGGGTAGCATATAAATCTAATTTATATGAAATACCGCTTGATCGAAGTTCCGAGATAATCAAGCATACGCTAGTTGACAACAAAAAAGAACAGGTTTTTTATCAGCCTGTGTTTAATACAAGGTCTGATATTTTTTTTGTTAATTACAATAAAGCACAGATTCATAGATTTCCCATTTCGAAAAACTAAACCAATTTATTTCAGCGAATAACAAGGCGTTTCAAGCGGATTTTAATATAGTGCGGGTTGCCACTTAGAAGTTTTTGGTAGTTATTACCGTTGTTAAATGTCACCTTGTTAAAACCGCTTAAACGCGGGGTCGTTAGCGCGCTTTGTTTTCTACAAGGTTATGGAATTACAAGACACCATTTTTTTCATTGATGACAAAATTCATTGTTTCTGGGATAAGGACCCAATTGAAACAAAGCTATAATTTATTGATAGATTTGATGATCAAGATTTAGAATCATACATTCTTACACGGGCCAAAAGATGGGCACCAGGATGATGACCAGCGTCCACAACGTTATTTGCAGAGGAAAGCCCACTTTGAAGAAATCGGTAAACCTATAATTGCCGGGACCATATACCATAAGATTAGTCTGATAACCGATGGGGCTGATTAAAGACATGGATGCGACCAGGGTTATGGCGATAAACAAGCCGCGAGCTTCAACGCCTTCCGCTCCGGCAATAGATAATGCTATGGGAAACATTAATGCTACGGCTCCGTTATTCGTGATAACTTCGGTAAGCAGTCCAGTGACAATAACAACGCCCGCCAGCACCGCCCGGGGGCCGTAAGCGCTTGTAAGATCCACCATCCAGCTGCCAATGAGTTCGGCCGTTCCACTCACCTCCATAGCTTTACCTAAGCCAATAGAGGCTCCAATTACAATCAATACTGTCCAGTCTACGGAGGTTCGGGCTTCACCGGCTTTAATAACATTGAAGGTTAATAATATCGCTACTCCTAAAATACCGGCCAGGGCAATATGAACCGTACCGAAGGAAACCAAGGTTACAATGCCTACTAATACTGCAACCGAAATATACAGATCTTTCCCCCCGGGGCGGCGTTCTTCTGTTTTTATTTCTACACCGGGACCTTCCCCTCCCGCCGCACTGGTTAAGAAAAAATCTACTGTATCTTCATAGGCTTCACGAAACCCGCGTTTTGTATCCAGTAGCAACACATCTCCGGAATGAAGTACAAACGGCCCAAGGGGTTGATCAACGCGTTTCCCATTTCTTCGAACGCCGGTTACGGCAGCTCCGAACCGTTCCAGTAGTTTAGCCTCTACTATAGTAGCCCCCACCAAGCGCGATCCTTCTTTTACCACGACTTGGTGTAACTCCTGGTCTTTTTGCTGTTCTGTTTCGATATTCTTGGGGGGCTGATGAATAACTTCCAGCCCGTGATATCCGGTGAGATCGGGTACCTTAGCCGCAATAGCCCCTTCCGCTGCATACAGCAGGTGATCACCCGGGTGTAACTTTTCATTGTTCGGGACGGGCGCTATATCACGATCCTTACGATTAATACGGGAAAGATAAAACCCGGAAAAATCTTCTAATTTTACTTCTTGTACGGTTTTCCCGATGATATCTGCTCCCTCTGTTATTTCAAACTCCACCAGCAGCTTCCGTTTTTGTTCTTCTTCATGCCGGATATCACGTCGGGCCGGGGTCAGCAGGGGAGAAATAAAGACCAGATATATAAGTCCAACAACGGCGCAGGGAACGCCCACCCAAGCCAGCTCAAAAAAGGACAGGCCCTCAAATCCATGACTTTGCAACAGGCCGTGGGTGATCAGGTTTGTGCTGGTCCCGATTAACGTAGAGAGCCCTCCCAGAATGGCGGCAAAGGAGAGAGGCATAAGTAGTTTCGAAACGATAATATCATTTTTTTGCGCCCAGCTTCGAATAGCTGGAATCCCCATAGCTACAACCGGCGTGTTATTTAAAAATGCAGAATATACTGATACACTGGGGCACAGCCGCAGTAAAATTCGTTGAATGCTCTTGGTCTCCTGCCCCAGGATAAAGGCACTGGCACGGTCCAGTGCGCCACTTTCCCGCATCGCAGCAGCCACCACGTATAAGCTTGCCAACGCAATTAGTGTGGTATTGGCAAATCCCTGAAAAGCCTGTTCAAGGCTGAGAACCCCGCTAATTGTGAGAAGTGCCAAGGCCGTTAACAAGATAGCATCCGGGCTCCAGAGGTCAATTACCAACCCGATAAAAGCAAATAATAAAACTCCAAAAATCAACAGTTGCTCGAATCCCATGCGAAATAGACCAGATTATGATTTCCAGGCGAACAGTTCCTTTTGTTAATCCTATCGCTGCTCTTCGGTAGATTGTGTACGTTTGCTTTTTAGGAGAAAACCGAGCACCAATCCTGAGACGAAGCCTATTGCTCCGGTCAGGAACAGCAACACAACCAGCGACATTTCTGCGGTAAAACCTATAAAATGCGCCTGAACAGAAGCCGTATTTTGCACCACAAGCAATACCAAGACCAGATTCAGTACCAAGACAATCGCCCACTTTAATTTTTTCATAAGCCGTGTTCAAGTGCTAAGCGCAACAGCGCGGTGTTTTAAGGTTTGTTGAATAGGATTAAGGTAATCAAATTTTCGTATTAGTCAAAGTTCATGTATTGCTCAACGGTTTTGATGCGCTGGCTGCTAACCTTGCGAAGGTCCGTGCCCTTGGGAAAGAACCGTCGGAGCACCCAAATACGATTTTCTACGGTGCCTTTATCCTGGGAGGTGTAGGGCCGGGTAAAGTAGGTATCGGCTTGCAATTTCTTGATGCTTCGCAAACGCTTTGTCGTTATCAAAGGTCAGCGTTTTAATGAAGGTCGAGAAGTTGACAAATAAAAAACCTCATTTTGCAGTACATAAGAATTCTCGAAACTGGCCATTATTTAGATACGCTAAAGAAATCGTGTTGATTCCTTGCTCCCTAAAGAATCTTAAAGCCTTTTTAAAAATAAAAAATGGGATAGAACCCGAAAAAGTAATATTTACTTTCCCGGAAGATTTATCATTTTTGGATATGCACCTCAAAGATAATCCCGGAGTACTAGAATTTAATTTACATACTGAAATTGAAGCCGATGAAGAGCATTTATTGAGTCAAGAACAGCTGAAAGAAAGATATGATTCAATATATAATAATAGAAATGATCGCTAACAAGCGCTTCAACAGGGACGCGCCTCGCCCTACTGCGCCCCCAAAAGCCGGGGCTTCGTAGGGCAGGCCGGTGCTTATTTTGAGTTCGTCATTTTCTGTAGTACATTTTAATTTATGCAACGTTGGCCTGCGCGCCCGTTAAGCGCGGGGTCGTTAGGTACATTTTCCTATAACAAAACACTAATCAAATACTAAAATTATGGCTGATAATAATGAAATTGAATCATCTGATTACAAATGGTACGACCGAAAGTGGGTAGTAATATTATTATTAATTGTCTTCTTTCCAGTTGGATTTTACGCTCTTTATAAAAATCGAACTTTTTCGACAACGGCAAAATGGTCTATATCAGGGGTAGTTGTTTTGCTAATTGTTATTGGAGCTTTATCTGAAGAACCAGAAACCACAACTTCTTCAAATACTTCTGAAACGCAGGTTGCGCAAAAGCAAGCTGATGAAACCACAGAGGTACAGGATGATGAAACTATAGATGAACAGTCTGAAAACTCTACACAAGAGCAAGCTACAAATGAACAAACTCCACAAGAAGAAAAGCTTAAACTCGGAGATTCATTTCGATTAGGGGATTTTGGATATGTAGTTCATGATGTGCAAACAACACGGAAAATTGGCAACCAATTTATAAGCAAAGAAGCGAGCGCAAATGCTTCTTTTGTGATTGTCTCTTTCGAAATTGAGAATTTTAGTAACGAAACAGAAACTGTACTTACTGACGATATCAAAATTAAAGATCAACGGGGTAGAACTTTCAGTCCTTCTTCTGATGCAAACACTGCGTTGTCAATGTCAACTGATAAAGATTTCCTTTTATCCGAATTACAGCCTGGCATTGCTAAGAGAACAAAAACCGCTTTTGAAGTTCCTACGCAAGTAGTTAATAGTGGATTTACAATTATTATCCCAGAAAAGGGCTTTTGGGGTTCAGATGAAGCCAAAATTCAAGTTTCAGGTCAATGAATAAAATAATCTTCCTCTCTTTTATTTTGTTGCTAATAGCTTCCTGTGTAAAAGCACAGGTTATTTTTCAAACAGACTACCAGACACAGGCAGACTATTTGATATATTCAGCAAAAGATAAGTGGGATACAGATATTTTAGTTTACTGGAGCGAAAGTAAACTTCGTGCTACTAAAGATTATCAGGATGGTATTTGGTACAAAACCAAGTATAAAAGCCAAGCGGATATAACAATTGATTCTACGAGTTATAAGAGTAAAGCAAGAGTATCAATTTACGTTATTAACGATAAATTTAGAGCTGGTGCAAAATCAAAAAATGGTAGAAAGTGGTTAAATGAAATAAAGTCAAATCAGTAAATCATGCTTCAAGTAACTTTGCATAGCTACTTAAAATGTACCTAACAAGCGCGTCAACTCGGACAGGCCTCGCCGTTGGGTTGCTGTTTTGAAGTGCCGTTTTTCAATTGTACATTTGTAAATAATTACCGCTTTGGCGCCTGCCGGTTACGCGCAGGGTCGTTAGGTGGCTTCCTCTCCCAAGTATTTGGTTTTTTGATACAAGATGGATTTAGATTCCCCCCTCAGCCATAATGACATAAGATTATAAGCTTGTAAGTTTTTTTTGCCATAAGTAAGCTTGGTGATTTATGCTCTCCTGCCTTTTCGGCTGAAATAAACCATTGGTATTAAGTTTGTTGTACATATATCCGAACAACAAATAAAAAGAAATGAATATTATGGCTGATAAAAATGATAATGATCCACTAAAAGATTTATTACTTGATGCAGATGAAGTAGACAGAGCACAATTAGCAAAGGCTTTGAAAAATTATTTAGGAATAGATTCTAAGACAGGTCGGGTTGTGCTAAAACCCGGATTTAAAACATTAAGTACTCGTAATAGAGTCTTAACCTATTTGTTAGGTTATAAGGTTTCAACATTGCTAGGACTAATAGATTCTGAAGAAGTAGCACCCAAAGATATCCCAAATGAAACTGGATTACCGAAGGGCACTGTATATCCAAAATTAAAAGAGCTAAAGGAAGATCGTCTTATTTCTCAAAGTGATTCTTCAAAATATTACGTAGCTCCACATCAAATTTTAACTGCAATTGAAGTATTAAACAAAGAGGGCATAAAAAATGACTGATCACATAACACAGGCAATAAAAGATGCTACTGAAATAGCAACATCAGATTATATTAATGATGAACTTAAACAAACTACTTACAGCTTAGTTCTTCAACACCTTTTGAGCCAACATGAAATGCCTCCTAAAAGCTCGGAAAACACATCCACCCAAACAACAAGTTCTGAAATGGCTGAGTGGGAAAAAAATGTCATCGAAAATTTACCTTCAGCTTCTGTTGCAGCAAATGGAAGTAGGGATCAGCAAACAATATGGGCTGTCATTAAACTTTACTCGAGGAATGAGGAAGCAACCAGACATTCAGTTCCGAAAGTTATAAAAGATGACCTTGGTGTAACACCTCAAAATGGTAGTAATACATCTAGTAAACTTAAGGAACAGATTCCGAAATACTTAAGTCGAAAAAAAGAAGGCAAAAAATATCTCTATGAACCTACAAGGGATGCATTAAAAATTTTCGAAGAGTAATTAGATGAATAAATCCAAGCTGATAACTGAATTATGCCCTCCAATTGATCAAACACTATTGGATCTACTTATTGATGAGTTTTTGTCCCTTGAAAATAGGTTTATTTTAAGAGACTGGGAACCTGCAACTCTTGATGGTGGACAATTTTCAGAAATATTTTCCAGAATTATTTATGCAATTGATTCATCTAATCTTAATAGGACCAAAGGTGTTAATGATTGTTTGAAATATATTGAAGATCCTACAAATTCTAATACACACAATTTTCCAAACAGAAAGTCCTCACTCCATATGAGCAGAGTTCTAAGATTTACATATAAGTTTAGATCTGATAGAGGTGCCGTTCATATAAATCCTGATTATACAGCCAACCAATTAGACTCTAAGTTAATGATTGAGTCAGTAAGGTGGTTGTTTTCAGAGTTGCTGAGAATATTTTGGTCAGGCGATGACAAAGAAATTGAAAAGTTAATCAAGAATATAATAGAATTTGATTTACCGGTTGTCGGCAAATATGAAGAAAGGCTTCTTGTACAAAGGACTGATTGCTCTACAGATGAAGAAATCCTTATTCTTCTACACTATTCAGGAGATGATGGATTGAATCGAAGGGAATTAGGTAAATATGTTCACAAAGCACCTTCAACTATTACAAATTCACTTAGTTCTCTATCTTCAAGTAATAAGCGTCTGGTTGTTAAGAAGAGTAATGGTAATTATCGATTAACCGAACTCGGTAACAAATTTGTGTTTGATAACTTACCTGAAAAGTTGAAAATATAAATAGCCCTAGCGCAAAAAATACAGCCACCTAACAAACGGTTTCAACGCGGACTTGGCGACTGTTTTGCGGTTCAAAATGTGTTGGCTTATAGAATTTCCGTGTTTTAATTACATTACCAGCTAATAAGGCCAAGCCGGTTAAACCGCAGGCCGTTAGCGGTCAAAAACTAAATCAGATCATTAATCAATTTTCAAATAATTTATGGCTCTATCTGATCATTTAAAAAAAGTTCAAGAAGGTCTTCGCCAAGGGGCATACACGTCTGAAGCTTCAGTATCACAAGGAATATTATTACCTGCCTTACATGAACTCGGTTGGCCAGTCTTTGACACCTCATTAGTAGTTCCTGAATTTTCAGTTGAAAATCGTAGAGTTGATTTTGCTTTATGTCATCCCAAGAATAAACCAGCAGTTTTTATTGAAGTGAAGAATGTTGGGCTTTCGGATGGAGCTGATCGTCAATTATTTGAATATGCTTTTCATCTGGGTGTTCCTATGGCAATTCTTACAGATGGACAGGAATGGAGTTTTTACCTACCTGGAGAACAAGGTCGTTATGACGAAAGAAGAGTTTATAAGATAGATTTATTAGAAAGGAGTCTCGATGAAATTGAAAGTAGACTTGTACGATATTTGAAATACCAAAACGTAACATCTGGGGAAGCACTAAAATCTGCCCGTTCTGATTATCAAAATGTTTCCAGATATAGAATAATTGCAAATAATCTTCCGAAGGCATGGGATTCATTAATTCAGGAACAAGATTCATTATTATTAGAATTATTAGCTGAAAAAGTTGAAGATTTATGTGGCTATAAACCTGATTTAGATGTGTGTGGGCAGTTTCTTGAGGAACAAATTAATTTCCATAATACGTCAACTGTCAAAAAACAAACTGTTCGAAAAATTTCAAAAAGAAATACAAGCAGTAGAAAATCTACTTCCAAAAAATCTCAGACTCGAAAAGTTGAGAACTACACTTTGATATTTAAAGACCAAGAATTTTCAGCCGGTTCTGCTCGTGGAGTAATGACTACCCTTTTTGAGTTATTAGCAAAAGAGGATGATACATTTCTTGAACGGTTTGCTTCCAGAAAACACGGAAGGAAAAGAAGATATATAGCTAAAGATAAGTACGATCTTTATCCAGGGAGGCGTGACTTAGCAGAAAAAAATTCAGTAGAAGTAGTTTCAGGATGGTGGCTTGGTACAAACTACAGTCGGAAAAATATTCAGGATATTATAGACCTAGCTTTTGAAGTAATAGAGCCAGAATTGAGAAGTAGGGTTAAAGCAAAAGTTTACCCGTAGGGTTAATTTTAGTCAAAGTTTGATTTGACCGCTAACAACGGTTTCAACGCGGACTTGGCCGCTGTTTGCC
>Ga0136600_1000540_pt1 | contig 20211 bp, 13 predicted proteins | sample AntRauMFilla2698_FD_104634 | JGI IMG/M metagenome (GOLD analysis project Ga0136600, IMG submission 104634) | Saline lake microbial communities from Rauer Islands, Antarctica - Metagenome Filla 2 #698 | ecosystem: Environmental > Aquatic > Non-marine Saline and Alkaline > Saline | place...
ATCAAAAAGATATAGATGCATTGCCAAAAGGATACGATGTTATTAAAAATAAAATTACTAATTTACTTAATGATCCGAGTAGCCAGATAAATTATGCTGTAGAAGATATTAGAACAAAACAAAGAACATTAGAGTCATTTGGTGGAAATAAAAAGGATTACCAAGAATATTTAGACAAGCAAAAACAAATAGTTCATAAAAGTAAAATAGATTTACCCACAAAAGAAAGTACCTTAAAAAATGCTAAATATCCAAAAATTGAAGCAAGTATAGACAATGGCTCTGCTAATGAGATTTTAAGAGCATACTTAATTCATGATATTACAGCAAATGCAGAAGATTTACGTTTTTGTAATGAGCTTAGAGATAAGAATGCTAAACCATTAAAAAAATCAGAAATTAAAGATACTGTAAAGGGGCTTAGAAGGCTGTCTTATATTAGCTCTATCAAAGAAAAAGTAAGCTCAATAATGGTTGATTCATCTTTTTTACATTCTTTTAGAACAAAACATAAAAAAAGGTTAGGTAACTTTTATAAAGCTTTTCGGTATTTATTAGTAGGTACAATAGCTTCTATATCAACTATTTTGGTTGCTTCAGCTGGTGTTGCTGCTGTTGCTGGTGTTGGAGTGCTTACAGCTCCATTAACTGGTGCATTATTAGGTGTAGGTTTAATTGCAGCAGCTACCTATAAATTTGCTAAAAAAAGATCAGCTAAAAAAGACTTTGCAGCTGCAGTTGAAATAAAAAGTGAATTTAATAATATAATAAGTAATGTAAACGATCCCTCTCAAGAAAATACTAAATCTAATTTAGATAGATACTATCAAAGCGTCAAAAATGCTTTAGAAGATAGTAATGTTAAACAATCTTATGATGTATACGCAAAAGATAAGTTGTTAACTTCGTCTTTATCTTCAAAAGATAAAGATAATATAGAAAATCACTTGAATATAGAAGAATTTCATCAATCAATAAGAAGATATTCAACCGCAAAATATAACTCAAATAATCGTTCTATTAAGCAAAATTTAAGCAAAAATAAAAACTCAGGAATAAGTTTTGATAAATTTACAGTAATGTTAATGAGTAAAGCAGAAGATAGACTAGAGCTTGAAAAAGAAGTTCCTGAAGGATCTTTACAAAATAGAGAAGATGCTGCTGGAAAAATGCTTAATAAGCTTGATGTTGAAAATTTTAAATGGAATAAGGAAATTAAAGTTGTTAATGCAAAGGCTAATGATTTTATTTGCGACGCTAAAAAAGAATTCTTTGATTCATGTTTAAAACAAACAAAAGAATTTGAAAAAGAACCGTATAAGAGTAACAGCTTAGAAGAAAATATTGGCATGATGAATCTAAAGTGGAATATTTTAGTAACTTCAGTATTTAATCCTAACTTTTTAAACTTAGAAGGTAATAAAGAATCTATGCCTCCAGGCTTTGAAAAAACAAGAGGCAAATTACTTAAGCTTTTAAAGTCTCCAGAAAAAGTTATCCAATACTCAGCTACAGATACTGAAACCTCTAATTTTTTAAAATTACAAGAATTTTTGTTCTCAACCAAAAAAAAAGCAGCTGTGAAAGTAGGAATTGCTAATGAGATATCACGTAATATACTAATTCAAGATTTAAATAAAAACTCTAATTGTCTGTACTATCGACACAAATTATTTCAAGAAATATCAAGTTCAACTGATAAAAAAATATCAGATGATAAATTAATGCTTAGCTCAAATGATAAAAAAGCATGCGATGCTACTAGAAAAAATATGCAGGATTTATCTGTATATTCAAATGTAAAAACGTCTTTAAGCTCTGAACATACTACTGTTTACAAAGCTAAAACTGAAGCTAAAACCAATACTGGATTTGGGCAGAAATTCTTCCAAATTGCTAAAATGATAACTAAAGTAACAGCAGCAACATTAGCCTTATCAGCAATTGCGACAGGTTCTGCTGCACTTGCTACAGGAGCTGCTATGGCTGCTCCTTTGACTATGACCGCATTAGTTTTAATTGCTGCTGTTGGAATAGGTTATTACTATAATAAAAAAATTAAGGAAAAAGCCAAAGCAGATACGTACGATAATGTAAGGGAAGCAATTAATACTAAAATTAATGAGGTTTGTGCAAAAAACACAAGTATAAATGGTGAAAGTTTTCATGAGAATGTACAAAATGGTATTCAAAATGCAGCCATGCATCACTTAGATAAAAAACAATTTGATTCATTTAATCCAGATAATACCCTACAAACAGTGCTTTCAAGTAAAAATCAAAAAAATATAGATCAAAAAATTGATAAGAAAAAATTATCTAGTGTATTTGAAAAAGGCGCCAAAGATGAACTTGAAATAAAGCCAGATGCTCCCAAAAAAGCCAAAAAAATTGGGGCTAGATTTTCTATTGCTACAGTATTTCGTTCAATAAAAGAGAAGTCAGAGAAAAAAGAGCAGATAAAGAAAAAAGACAAGAAAGATAGCTATACTTTAGAACATCCGGTTCTAGCTATTTAGTAGGAAAATTATCGATGAAATTAACAACTGAAATTAAAAATAATTTAGCAACTATAAATAAAGGCCGAAAAATAGATTTAAATGATTTTTTTGATAATTTATATACATCCCGTAATTTCCCAATAAGTAAGCATGCTAAAAATTTTACTTGGTCAAAACAAGCAATTGAAACCTATGAAAAATCAGCTCTTTGCATAGATAAAATTAGGAATGACTTCTACGCTCAAGAGTTAAAAAAGCTTCCCAATATTGATAATCAAGATTTAATTAATAAAAGATTAGGTCAAGACACCGCATTTATAGACTTAAAATGGCAGTTAACTTTAGCATCTACTTTTAACCCAGATTTATTAGACAAAAAGGTGAAAAATGCTTTACCTAAAAATTATGCAGATTACCAATCCAAAATTACAAACCTTTTAAAGTATCCATCACAACATATTAAACTTAAAAGAGAAAATACTTCTATTAATATAAATTTTGCTCATGATGCAATAAAGCTTGGGGTAGCAGCTGAGTTTTTAAATAGTATGTCAAGCTACATGTACTATGATAAATTTTTAGATCCTAAAGCTAAAATAATAAGTGATATTGAAACTTTAAATACATTAAGCGATTTTAATGTTGGTATGAATAACATAGTTGAATCTACAAAATATAAATTAGCCTTATCTTTTGAATTATCAAAAGAAACAGTTAAAAAATCATCGACAGGAAGAACGAGTAAAAATTATTTTGTTGGCTTTTTAAAATCCTCTAGCTTTGTTGCTGAAAAAAGTATGCTGTTAATTAGTACGTTAACTTTAGCCGGCGTTGCTGCTACTATTGGTTTTTGTACAGCTGGTGTTGCTATTGGTATTGCTGCCTTGGTTTGCTCTTTGGCTATATGTTTTGTTAAAAGGCGAGAAAGACATAAACTAAAAGAAAAAGAAAATAACTATTTAAATACCAAATTTGCAGTATTTAATATTGATTTAAAAGATAAAGAACCAGTAACAAATATATCAAAAAGTGTACAAAAGTTTTTAAATAGTAATAATTATGGTCACTTTTATACTCCAGTTGATAGATATGAACTTATAGAAAGTTCTAGAAATTACGTGCAGTTTGTTGAATCTGAAAATACTAAAGTCAAACAAACATTACATTCTTTATTACCTAAAAGTAACAAGGTAGAATACAAAATTCCTAATTAATATTTACTGATGGGTTTTTATGAGAAGAACTACAATCTATATTTTACAAATTGTTATTTTATTTACCTTAAATGGATGTGCTAAAAAAGGGGACTTGGTAAACGAAAGGTCGACTCTACGTAACATAGAAGAAAGACAAAACGTTGGCCAGGAGCTTTTTTTAACTTAGGTTAAGTTCTTAACAATAAAGTTAGGATTCATAAAACAAGCTTTATGAATTCCTTCATTATAATATTTAAGTTCTTCAAGCTTAGTTGTCTTTTTCATATTAAAATCATTTTTTGATTTACAAGAAATGGTGGCACTCCAATAACCACTTGGATAGCAAGGAACTGGAAATGTTATTGTGCTAGTAGAAGCAAAAACTTTTTGCATCTCTTTTGTAACTAAAATACTCTGTTCAGGTTGATAAATAGGCGAACCGCTTTGGTGAATTATAATTCCATCGTCTGTAAGAATATTTTTACACTTGTTATAAAATCTACTTGTAAATAGCTCTTTGCCAGGACCTTCAGGCTCAGATGAATCTATAATAATTACATCAAAAGCTTGATGTTGATTATCTTCAACCCATTTAATACCATCATCAAATAAAAGATTTGCTCTCTTGTCATCATTATTACTACAAAGCTCAGGAAAAAACTTAACAGCTAAGTTTGTCACTTCTTCATCTATTTCAACTTGTATTACCTCTTCTACCTCATCATGTTTTAGCACTTGTTGTAAGGTTCCACAGTCGCCTCCACCAATTATTAAAACTCTTTTTGGGCACTTATGAGAGTTTAAAGATGTATGTGACATCATCTCGTGATAAAAAAAGTTGTCAAAAGCAGTTAACATCAAATAACCATCAATAACCATAGTATTGCCAACTCTTTGATTATTAAAGATTTCTATAGTTTGAAAAGGACTTTCTACTTTAGCTAAAGGTTTATTTACTTTTATGGAGAATGCGGTAGAATCTAGATTGACTTCGCTAAACCATTTTTTTGATAACATACTTTTCTCGGTTGAATACTATGCCAAATGTAACAAATAAAGACTCTTACTGCAATATATCAAACTGGAGTGAAACTTACTTTAGTATTGATAAACAAGGAGATGTAGTAATTTGTCTTAATGATAAAAAAATAAAATTTACTGCTATCCAAAAATTATTAAAGCAAGAAAAAATATCCTACCCATGTTTGATTGAGTTTCCAGACATTCCAAATGATAGAGTAAAAAAGATTAATAATTCTTTTGAAAAGGCATTTGCTCATCATAACTATAAAGGTTCTTATAACCTGGTTTATCCAATTAAAGTTAATCAAAAATTTAACGTTGTTAGTGATTTATACAATCAAAATCCAAGCATTGGATTAGAATCAGGTTCAAAAGCTGAGTTGTGCGCTATCTTATCTATTGCAAATCCAAATCAATCTTTAATTGTATGTAACGGATATAAAGACTCTGATTACTTAGAGCTTGCTTTTTTGGCTTCCAACTTAGGTTATAAAGTATATATAGTCGTTGAGAAAATAAGTGAGGTAGATAAGATAGTAAGCCTTACAAAAATTTATGAAAAAACCCCTGACTTTGGAGTTAGAGCTAGATTATCAACTGTTGATGATGCCAAAGGCCAAAGCTATAGTGGAATTAGAGCAAAGTTTGGTTTAAGCAGTTCAGATATTTTAAAAATGATAGAAGTTTTTAAAAATAATAAACTACTCAATAAACTTACTAAAATGCATTGTCATATGGGTACTCAGCTTGGAAACCTACATAATATTTACCAAGGGGTAGCAGAAGCCACTATGTTATATACCCATTTGATAAAATTAGGTGCTAATTTACAAACCATCAATTTAGGTGGGGGGCTCGCTATTGATTATGATGGTACTAAATCTACCTCACATAATTCAAAAAACTATGATTTAGACCAATATGCATGGCATATAGTCCATGCAGTACAAAAAGTATGTAAACAAAACAACTGTACTGAACCAAATATATTTACAGAGTCAGGCAGAGGTATAATGGCTCATGGAAGCGTATTTTTGTTTCAACTAATAGATAAAGATCCTATTGATGAATTTGATACGCATCAAATTAATATTCCTATTTTAAATAAATTAAAAGATATTTACGTTCATAAAGAACTAAGAGATACGAGTATTACCTACAAAGATACTTTATTTGAATTAAATAAAATTCAACAAGAGTTTGCATCTGGCCAAGCTTCTTTACAAGAGAAAGCACAGGCAGAAGCCTTAGCATTTAGTATTTTAAAAAGTATACAAGGTAAAAATATAAGTTTTAAAGAAAAATTAGATGTTTTGCTTGCAAATAAGTATTACGGTAATTTATCCATTTTTAGATCTTTACCTGATATATGGGCAATAGATCAGATATTTCCAATGATACCTCTTATTAATCTAAATGATGATAAAACCCAAAATGCAGTAATAGCAGATATTACCTGCGATTCTGATGGAGCTTTTTATTCATATGTTAATGAGGAAGTTAAAGTATCGTTAAGTTTACCAAAAAGCACCCAAATACTTGATGTATTAGGCGTATTTTTAGTTGGAGCATATCAAGATATTTTAGGTGATGATCATAATCTATATGGTCGAACAAACTGTGTTAGAGTTTGCCTCAAAAAAGAACCTAAAATTTTGAAAATAATTAAAAATCATTCAGTATCTTCTACTTTAAAAGACGTACATTATGATAAAAAACAATTAATAGAAGCTTTAATTAAGCAAAATGAAATTAGCAATAAATCAGCTTTTCATGCTAAATTTAAAGAGATAATAAATAAAATTTTAGAAGGTACAACTTACTTAAATGTTGAATAAATATATAAAAAACCTATTAATAATTGCTATAATTTCTGCTGGAGCTGGATATACAGTTTATTACGCCAAAATTAACTTTGAAAATTACATTTCTTGGCAAAAAGAAGAGTACTCCAATATCAATCAAGCTTACACAAAAACTTATGAAGCACTCGAAAAATCTTATAACAAAAAAATTATAAATCTTAAAAATGAAATAGGCTTATTAAGCGATAAGATAAAAGAAAAGCAGGACTTTGATCCAGCTCTTCAACAAATGAGATTCTTACAAGGTAACCTTCAAACTATAAAGTATTTAATAAGTTACTCTGGTGATTTAAACAAAGCAGAATTACTTTTGCAAGATCAGATAATGTATATAAATCCACTTAAAGAAAGAATCAATATTGGGGTTTTGTTTAATCTAGCTAAAGATGAACTAAGGTTAGCTTCAAAAGATTATAAAAACCAACAAGAAAAAATATATGTTTTGATAGAAAGAATTAAAAAATTACCTATTAAAATAGCAACAGAGTCTGAATCTTTAGCAAAAGAAAAGTCATTATTTAAATATTATGACGTTTCAAAAAATAGTTTTTTTACTAAAACCCAAGCTCGAATATTTGTAAATCAAATTGAGATTTTACAAAACCAAATACTAACTGTTATTAGATTTAATAACGTAAACGTTATTAATGAAATTAAATTATTTTTGGTAGATACAATAAACACATACGCTCCAAGTCAAAACAAGAAAGAGCTTACAGATGAAATTAATAGTATTATTGAAAACAAAATATATACTCCTAATTTAGATAAGCTTTTATTAAAATTAGACAATGAGATAATCAATTATGCTAATGCTTAAACAATTTTCTATATCCTTTATTGTTAGTGCTTTTATTATAATTGCTACTAAGCTTTACTTTACTCCTGGATTCGTTCTAATTAATTGGGAGAATCATACAGTAGAAACCACTATTACCTTCTTAATTATCTCTCTTGTAATCATTACTAGTATGTTACTAATAATATTAAATTCCACCAGAGCTTTATACAATATATTAACTTATTCAAAAAAATGGTGGAAAAAGAAAGTAACACAAAAAGCTGATCATGATTTATCAGTTGCTGTTGCTTATAGCTTTTTTAATGATCTAAAGGTAGAAAATATTGCAAGTAAAACCCTAGGTAAAACAAAAAATAATGCCATTAATTATCTGTTGTTAGCAAGGTACTCAAATTTAAAAAATATCTCTAATTACCTAAGTAAAACTAAATTAGAAAAAACTATACAAAATGAAATTTTACTAGGTATTTTATATGCAAAAGAAGAATTTCAGCATGGTATCAGACTTATGCAAACCCCAAGCTTTAGTACTCTAAAACACAAATGGTGGTGTAAGTTTATTGTTAAATCAAAAAGCTATGATTTAGTTATAGAAAACTTTAAAGCGAATCAATGGTATAAATATGAAGGTTTTGTAATAGAAGCATTTAAGCAATCTATAATGCAAAAAGAAAATTATCAAGAAATATACGACGATCTTGATAAAACATTTAAAAATGAACCACTAATATTTATTGAGTATATTCAAAGACTAAGAAAAGAACACTTATTTAATGAAGCAAATGCACTCATTCAAACTTGGCTTAAAAACGACTATGATGAAAATGTTGCAAGACTTATCCACTCAAGCTCATGCGAACTTGCATTTTTACTAAAAATAATTAAAAAGCATGGCTCTAAAACTCCACTGCTAAATGCACTAGCTAATAAATATATCGACCTTAATGAAAATACCAAAGCAATGGATATATTTAATCAAATGGCTGAAATATCACCTAGCCCACTAATATATTATAAGCTTGGCAAACTTTACCAAATAGAAGACATGCAAGATAATGCAAATCACGCTTTTTCTATGGGATTAAAGTTAACCCTTGGTAAAGATTTGATTCCATAAATCTTGCATTTTCTTGGTTACTTCATCTGATGACTTAATTGCTTTCCCCCAAGCACGGGTAACTTCTGATGGTAACTTATTAGTAGCATCAAAACCCATACGGCTACTTTGACTTGAGCTTTGGGCACTAAAGTCTAAGTAATCCATGGGCATTTTATCAAGTAAAAGGCTGTCACGCTTTGGATCCATTCTAGTTGATATAGCCCATATTACTTCTTCCCAATTTCTTATATCAACATCACTATCAGTTACTATAATCCACTTTGTATACATAAATTGACGCAAAAAACCCCAAATACCAAGCATAATTTGACGCCCATGCCCAGCATATTGTTTGTTTATAGAAACAACAGCAACTCGGTATGAACATCCTTCAGGTGGCAAATAAAAATCAACTATTTCACTAAATTGTTGTCTTATAATAGGAATAAACAATTCATTTAAAACATTGCCCAAAACAGACGGCTCATCAGGAGGTTTTCCTGTGTACGTGCTATGATAAATAGGATCATTTTGCCAGTACATTTTTTCAAAAGTAACAACAGGAAATTTTGCCTGCTCATTATAGTAACCAGTATGATCACCAAAGGGTCCTTCAATAGCCTCATCATCAGGGTAAATAAAGCCCTCTAAGACTATTTGTGCTCTTGCAGGTATCATTAAGTTACTTAAACTACTTTTGCAAACCTCGGTCCTATTTTTACGTAATAAGCCAGAAAAACTAAACTCAGATAAATTATCCGGAATTGGCATTACTGCAGCTAAAGTTAAAGCAGGATCGCATCCTAATGCTACTACAATTGGAAATGGTTCATTTGGATGTTTTTTTCTAAATTCTTGATAATCTAAAGCTCCACCTCTATGAGCTAACCACCTCATTATTACCTTATTTTTACCAAGAACTTGTTGTCTGTAAATTCCAATGTTTTGTCTTTGCTGATTTGGACCTTTTGTAATAACAAGCCCCCAAGTTATAAGAGGCGCAGCATCATCAGGCCAACAAGTTTGAATCGGCAAAGATGTTAAATCAATTGCATCTTTATCAGCTACATTAGGATAAGAATTTGAAGTATTTTTTACAGGTAAAGATAATATTTTCTTATAAAGAGGTAATTTAGTTATTAAGTCTTTTAATCCAGATGGAGGACTTGGAGCCTTCAAAAGAGCTAAAAACTTACCTAATTCTCTAACTTCTTCAATATTTTTACAACCAAGACCCAATAAAATCCTATTAGGACTTGTGAATAAGTTAGTTAAAACTTTAATGGGTTTTTTAGCTTTTGGATTATTAAAAATAAGAGCAGGGCCATTATTTTTAAAAGAAATTTGACTAAACTCGGTGATCTCTAAATAAGGATCGATTAAGTTATCTATACTCCTTAAATCATTATTTTTTTTAAGTAAATGTAGAAAACTTGGAAGATCCTTATAAGACATATTCTAAAGTTAATTATTGCTTCATTGCAGTAAAAAACTCAGCATTGGTTTTAGTATCTTTTAATCTATCTACTAAAAACTCAGTAGCAGATACTTCATCCATTTGACTTAATATTTTACGTAAAATCCACATTTTTTGAATTTCAGTTTCAGAAGCAAGTAACTCTTCTCTTCTTGTTCCAGAGCGAGCAATATTAATAGCAGGGAAAACTCTTCTTTCAGCAACTCTTCTATCTAGCTGAATTTCCATGTTACCTGTACTTTTGAACTCTTCGAAAATTACGTCATCCATTTTTGAGCCAGTATCAACTAAAGCTGTCGCTATTATTGTTAAGCTACCACCTTGCTCTACATTACGTGCTGCACCAAAAAATCTCTTAGGTCTATGTAGCGCTTGCGCATCAACACCACCTGTTAAGACTTTACCTGAAGAAGGTATAATAGTGTTATAAGCTCTTGCTAAACGAGTTATTGAATCAAGTAAAATAACGACATCATGCTTATGCTCTACTAGCCTTTTTGCTTTTTCAATTACCATTTCAGCAACTTGAACGTGTCTACTTGCCGGTTCATCAAACGTACTTGCAATAACTTCACCGCGCACAGTTCTTTGCATATCAGTTACTTCTTCTGGTCTTTCATCTATTAGTAAAACTATTAATTTACTATCAGGGTAAGATTTAGCTATTGAATGAGCTAAGTTTTGCATCATTAAAGTTTTACCAGCTTTTGGCGGTGACACAATAAGACCCCTTTGGCCTTTACCAAAAGGAGCTGCTAAATCAATCATTCTAGCTGTTATGTCTTCAGTGGAGCCGTTGCCTAATTCCATACGCATTCTATCTTGCGCAAATACAGGTGTTAGATTTTCAAATAGGATTTTAGATTTAGCATGCTCAGGCAAATCATCATTTATAGTGTCTACTTTTAAAAGAGCAAAGTATCTTTCACTATCTTTAGGAGGCCTTATTTTACCACTGATGGTGTCACCAGTTCTTAAACTAAATCTTCTAATTTGACTAGGTGAAATATATATATCATCTGTTCCGGCTAGATAAGTGTTCATTTCTGTTCTTAGGAAACCAAATCCATCAGGAAGTATTTCCAAAACACCATATCCACAAATGTCTTCGCCTTTATTGGCTTGGTCTTTTAATATTGCAAAAATGATATCTTGTTTTCTCATTCTTGCTACATTTTCTAATTTTGATTGTTCAGCTATGTTTAATAGCTCAGGTACGTCTTTTTGTTTTAAATCTGTGAGGTTCATTGAATTTGACTTATAAATAATTTTTTATTAATACGGATAAATCCTCTTGGCTTAATGCACCTATTTCACTAGCTAAAATAGTATCGTTTCTAAAAATAATGGTTGTTGGTATGCTACGGATTTTAAATTTATCCTGACTTTTATCACACTCATCAACATTAATTTTGATAAACTCTACATTACTAAATTCTTCGCTAGTTGCCATATCTGAGAAGGTAGGACCATATGTTTTGCAAGGACCACACCAAGGTGCACCAAAATATATTACTTTCGTTTGACTTGCATTTTCCAAAATTACTTGGTCAAAATTAACATCACTTACTTGTTTTATATTGCTCATGGGATATTTCTTCTCTAGGTAGTTTTAAGGAGTAGGATTTTTGATTATGTTTGGTGTATAAAGTTTCAAACGTTATACATACTATAATTTATTTAAATATAACTTTACAATATTAACTGTAGCTTTTAAATTTTGCAATTTATATTTTTCTTTATCTTTTAAATCTAAGAGAATGCAAGCCTTTAATCATTTTACTAATATAGTAAATATGATAAGTACATAAAGTACATAATAAGAAACAAATAACCTACCTTTTTGGGTATTTTAATCCTACTAAAAAAACATGCTAAAAACAAAATAACGGTAAAAAATAAACTAATTAATGCATTAATATTAATATCAAAAGTAATTGGGCTTTTATTTAAAAAAGCAACTATTGGTAAAACTAAGGTAATATTTGCAATATTAGAACCAACAATGCTGCCAAGTAAGATATCATTTTGTTTTTTGTAACTTGCCACAAAAGCAGTAACAAGTTCAGGTAAACTAGTACCAAGAGCTACAATAGTTAAACCTATGGTTAATGGAGAGATGTTAAATGTTAATGCAATATTTGAAGCACTTAAAACTATATAATCAGATGAAATATGTAATAAAAATATGCCAATTAAAGTGTTAAATACAGCATATGCTAAAAAATACTTACTATATTTTTTCTCTTTTTTAATATCTAAAAATATATTTTTTTTGTAACTTAAACTGCTTGTCCAAAAATTAAAAACTAAAAAACTAGTTAGTATAGTACCGCTAATCCAGTTAAAACTTGGTAAAAACAATAATAAGACGCTCACTAAAGTATAAATTAAAAGATAATATGAAAATTTATTAGCAATTAACTTATTTAAAATAATTGGATTAATAGCCCCGCAAAGACCAAGGACTAAACCAATATTAGAAATATTTGAACCTATAATATTCCCAATAGCAATATTTGTATTATCTTTTGCCATACTTGAAATCGTTACAAAAATTTCAGGCGCGGATGTGCCTAGTGCAACTAAAGTTAAAGATATTATCAAAGGAGAAATGCAGTAATAAGAAGCAATCCCAATAGATCCATCAATAAGAAAATCAGCGCCCTTTGTTACTACTATGAAAGAAATTAATAATATTAGTACATCGTAAAGCACAAACATTCCTTGTTATAAAACTTTTTTTACGTTAACTTTTAAAATATAACGTAATTTATCTTTCTCGTGCTACATTTTATCTTATTAATATTTATAATTATTTCAATCTTTTTTTTATCTACTAGTTTTACTAAAAAAAGACCAAAACAATCAGGTGCTCTACTTGGTAATTATGACAATAACCCTTTATATCTAAGCGATTACCTAGCCAATCATCATACTTTAGTAGTAGGAACTACAGGTAGTGGAAAAACTACAACTATATGCAATGTTGTAGAGTATGCCATAATTCAAAAATACCCCATGATTTATATCGATGGCAAAGGCGATAAAGATTTATTTGCTCGAGTTGAAAATTTTGCCAAAAAAAATAATAGACCCTTTTATTATTTTTCTATGTCAGGCAAAAGCATGGCTTATAACCCACTCGTAACAGGAGGATACTCTGCCAAAAAAGATAGAATTATAGCTATTAGGCATTGGTCTGAAGAGCATTATCGCAAACTAGCAGAAGCCTACTTACAAACAGTTTTACAAATTTTGCAAAAATACGAAATCCCTCTGGATTTAAAAGTATTGTCCAAATATTTAGATTTAACGGAACTGTTTTTAATGGCAAGACAGTTTAAAGATCAAGATTCACTTAATAAATTAAGCTATATAAAAGAGAACTACCAAGAAATATCAGGATTAAAAGCTGAACTTGATATACTTGTTAATAGTGAAATTGGTCATCTATTTGACTGCTCAAATGAATATATAGATTTAAATAAAGCAAGAGAAGAAAATGCAGTAGTATATTTTTGCCTATCGCCCCTACAATTTCCCCATTATGCTAATATGCTTGGTAAGCTAATTATTAACGATCTCAAATCAATAGCTTCAACTAAAATTTCACAAAAAGATAATAGTTACACTTTTTGTATTTTAGATGAATTTTCAATATTTGCAGATGAACAGGTAGTTAATCTAATTAATCAAGGACGTTCTGCTGGTTTTTGTACTTTTTTAGCTACCCAATCTTTAGCAGATTTATCTAAATTTAAAGGCGAGGTTCTACTCGAACAGATTATAAGTAATTGCAATAATTATATATTCCAAAGGCAAAACAACCCAAAAGATGCAAATTTAATTGCTAATATTATTGGAGAGTACACTAAGTATAATGTTGAACACCTTATTAACGAACAAAATATAAGCCATAAAATAAACCTAACTAAAGATTTTAGAGTATCCCCAGACGAAGTTAAATACTTGCCTCAAGGCTATGGTTATTATCTAGGTAAAAATGAAGGCAAGCTATGCTTATTCAAGTCTAGATTTAGTGAAATAAATAAGTAAAGATAAACAATAAACAACAAAAACTTTGATAGAGTCATAGTCATTAATACTTGGACTTGTTAACAAATATATAAAAAAGCATACGAGTAAAAAAATACCTTTAACAATTTTTTTAGAATGAATGCTTAAACCTTCAATCTTATAATAAATGTAAAAAAATACAGAGCCAAAAATACTGCCAGCAAGTATCTCCAAATAACTATGATAACCTTTTATCACCATTCCATGTGTATTAAAACAAAGCCACAAAATAAGTGGCGCAACAAACCATCTATTAATTTTTGATGCGAAAATTGCAAATATAATAGAAATGGCTGAATGCCCACTTAAAACAAACTCAAAATTTATGATGGTTAAAAGCTTTATTAAACCAACTAATAAACAAACGTAAATAAGCAGCTCCAATAAATAAGCCCCAGATTTTCTATTGTAAATAAAATATGTAACTGCACATGCCCAAATTCCAAAGTGCGCAAACATCAAAGAAATATCAATTATAAGCATTAAAAAATTTGATATTGAAAACATTATTTATAATTTGATACTAAAATATAATTATAAGACAAAGTTTCCATATGGTATATTTAATTTTAATTTTACTACTAAGTAATGCTAACGCATGTTACGAAATAGTAAGCGGTAACGCCCAATTACAAACTACAGGCGAACATGTAGATTACAAGATTGATGGGTCTTCATTAGAGGATGTAATCCAAGAATTTGAGGAACCCCATGATATTAAAAAATATTCTCAAGTATTAGATGTAAACTCAGAACTACTAATTTTAAAATGGAACGAAGAAGACGCAACTAAAGATTATGTATTTTCATTAGAAAATGAAAATAGTGTAGTGGTAAATTTAATCCCTAAAACTTTATTTAAAGGCTCCTTAACTGGCCAGTTAAAAGATGGCTCAGTAGCTGGAACTTTTATATTCATTTTCTTAGATGATAATGGTAATTTTTCAAAAGAAAGCTTGATTAACTGTAGTGATATTTTCTTTGGTTTTGCCTCTCAAAATCCGTTTTCCTTAAACTCAGTTTCCTTAAATAACAGCAGTTCTTTTTTAAACCTAAATGGCACTATCAACCAAACCCAAAACTCATCTTTTACAATATTAGCAAACGATGCTTTAATTCAAGGAAATATAACAGCTAAAAGCACAGATTTTCATACATCAAATACCCCATTATTACTTGATTTAACTTCTTTAAATAATTTGAATGAATCTCTTTCTAAATTTATTTCTACACCCAAAAAACCCGCAGATAGTTTTGTTTTACAAGCTACCTTAGATTTTTCTGGGGCTAAGGGTAGCAATATTAATATAGAATCTAATAAGGTTGAATTTTTAAGCGCTAACGTAACATCCCATTCAAAATCAACTAAAGCAAACTTTTGTATTAATTCTAAAAAATTTGTATGTGATTATAATAGCCAAATCAACTTATCCCATGTTTTTTCAGCTAGACAAATTATTAAAATAAATGCAGCCTATTGTTTATTTAAAGGTAAATTAAATGCATCAAATGCAAATTTATTATTAACAACAAACAGTCTAAAAGATATATCGTTTAATCAACTATCATCATTAAAAACTACCGCTATTTTTATAGAGGGGATTAATGAGGAAATGACTACCGATCTTAATTTTTATTCTAGTGCTAGCTTGTGTGAAAAAATACGTATAAGTAGTAATAAAACAATCCAAGTTACCAGTTTTTTAAACCCATACAAAGAAACACATTTAAAAGCCCATGATTTTACCTTTAAAAAAGGAGCTTTTTTATCAAATGGGACCTTACAGCAAGTATCAAATAACCCAGTATTAGTGCCAGAAGATGTTGGAGACTTACGTTTAATTTTACCTATTCACTTTATAGATAAAATAGATGATATGGATATCTCACAAAATATAAATGTAATATTTGCCATAGAAGATACAAAATCTTGGCTCTTGATTAATGAATATCCTAATTATAATTTTTTTATTGCTAATAACTTAGATTTTAAAAACCAGCCCTATGAAACATTTAAAAAAGCTTTTAGAGGCAATATTTATGGAAATAATAACACTATTAAAAATGTTAATATTGTAACTAAACCAGGTCTTTTTAGATTTGGGCTTTTTGAAATATTCGCTGGTAATTTAGATAGCCTAAATTTTGAAAACTTTACTATAAACGCATCTAAACAAAATACAGTAGGTGTTTTAGCTGGACAATCCTTCCATTCAAGAATATCCAATATAAACTTAAATAATATAAATATCACAACAGCTCCTTGCTGTATTGCTGGAGGCTTGATTGGATGCTATACATCTAATCAAACTCAAACCACCCAAATTTCCCATATTCAAGGCAACAATATTAATATTACAGCCAGTAACTATACCTATGTAGGTGGTTTAATCGGGTCAGCTTATAAGCTATGTATGAAAAATTGTGAGGCCAACATTAATGTAATAGGTGGTGGGGGCGCAAAATTTCTTAGAAAATATGAATTGAAAAAAGAAAATATTGGTGTCGGTGGAATTTTTGGCGTGGCAGATATTGTTGATTTAGAAAACATATTAGCAAGTGGGCACATAAGAAGTGGGGAATTTAGTGCATGTGGCGGATTGGCCGCTATTCTCTATAATTCAAAAATTGTAAAATCTTCTTTTAACGGTAACATTAACGCATCTCATAATTCTTTTACTGGAGGCTTTGTTGGTATAGCTAAGCTAAGTGAAATATTTAGCTGTGCTTCAAGAACAAAGATAAAAGAATTTGACTCAAAATCTTGTAAAACAAATACAATAGGAGGCTTTTTTGCCAAAAATGAAAAAAGCAAAATTTGCTATTGTCTTGACTCAGGCATAACAAGTTTAGGGGAAAACTCCCTTAGTAACTTAACTGGAGTATTTGGAGGCGTTAATAAAGGTAAAGCTGCAAATAATATTTCAACAAGAGTCGTAACTCAAAAAGCAATAGCCTTTAAAGACAAAGCGTTTATAGGCACAAATTACTCTAACGTAGACTGTGTAATTGGCAACATACATTTAAATGAAACTAAACCTGACACAATTCTTGTTGGTAACCAAATAGATAAAGCTAAATATACTCCAATGGTCAAAGATACCTTAGATAATATTAACAGCTGTATCTTAAAAGCAAAACTAAACAGAAATTTTTTATTAACTGAACATGACATACCTTATCTAGAGTTTGAAAAAGCTAAGCATATTGTAAATGTAGGTTATAAAATCAGAAATCCAATTCAATTTTTAACGATGGAAAATAACGACGTCTATATTTTAGAAAATGAATTAGATTTTCTAGGTTATAAAATCAAACCAAATTCAAAAATTTCAGCCCTAAAATTACTCGGTAATAACACTTCAATTACTAACTTTAACCTTACTAATAGTAATGTTGATAAAAACCTTGTTGGGGCTTTTAAAAGAATGGATTTCTTAGAAATAAGGGATTTATTTTTACAGGCTAAAATACAGCCAAGAAAAAATAGTACGGGAGGCTTGTTATGCGCTGATAGTGTAAGTTTTTTAGTTTTAGAAAATTGTAATTTTGAAAATATAGTAATAGTTTTAAAAAATTCTTACATTGGAGCTCTTAGTTACTTAATGGGGGACGCTCTTATTGCTAATACAAATGTAAGCACAAATTTTCAAACTATCCAATATGAGACTAATATACAAGCTTATAGCTTAGCTTACGCCATTAAAAAGCTATATTTAGATGAAAGCATCATATCTTCTTATAATTTTTCAAAACAAATAAAATTATGTCAACTTGCCTATTCAATAGGTAATATTAAAGCAAAAAATAGCTTAAGTTATGCACCTTTAAATAGCTTTTTATATATAAAACCAGAAGCAATAACATCACAAAAAATTCATTTTACTAAAGCATTTTCAAGCTATGAATACTTACCTAAAAACATATTATCACCAGATGATTTCACCCAAAGCCTTGAATTTCAACCAAAGAAATTTGTATTTTTAGATAAACCAATACTATTTAATTACTGCCCTAAAGTAATAAAAAAACCACTAGATTTTTTTAGAATGTGGAGCTTTAAAGGCAAAACTTTTATCCTAGGCAATGACATAAGTTTTAAAGAATATAATCATCTATTTGATAAGATAAAAGGTAAGGAGTTTTCTAATAACTTAGTTGGCAATAATCATACTTTGCAAGATATACAACTAGAATCTGGCTCTGTTTTTGGCAATATAAATGAAGCTAGAATAAAAGGTATAAATCTCCAAGCGTCAATAACTAGAACTAGTGAAGAACCAAGTGCTTTACTTGCACTTAATGTGAAAAACTCAATACTAGAAGAAATTAGTATTACTGGTATTTTAAATGTTAACTCTACAAAAAATATTGGGGGGCTATGCTTGAAACTAGGTCCAAAATCAACATTAAAACATTCATCAGTTCTCATAAATTCAAGCTCTTACGACATACCCGCAATTGCACAAAATATAGAAGGAAGTGCCCACTCTTTATTTTTAAATGGAAACTTTAGATATTGTGCCTTAAAAATTGCAGATAGCTCATCAATTAAAGATTTTTGTATCAATGAAGTAGAGAAAAAAATGCAAGTAACTCCAAGCATTAAGTTTACTTCCCATAACTTTAGTGAAAATTACCTGGATATATTTAAGTTACACCCACATCTAAAAAAACTAAATAATCATTTTAACCACTTAGTAAGAATTAATTTTGTAATACCAAAAGGATTATCTTCATCTATAGAAGCTATTTATATAGATGAAGAAGAAAAAGGCAAGCTAGTTAAAAGCGAAGAAAGTTTATTTTTTGATGAGCAATTTTTACAAAAAAGCCCAATGATTTGTGGACATGTTTGTATTAATGGAGAAAAAAAATATTTCATCTATAAATACACAAAAGGTGATAAAGAAATAAATCTCAAACTAACACATTTTTTAACTGTAAAAGCATCTGCGTCAAATTTTGTCTTAAAAGAAGATCTTAAAAGAATACTAAAAGCCTACGGTACTTTAGGTCTAAAAGAAAATTTTCCCTTACTTGTAACCTTAAATAGAGGTAGTAAACAAATTCTAAAACAAAAAATTAAATCTATTGCAGCTCAATCAAATGTTATTAGAAATGCAAGTTTAAAAGAACAGTTTTTATTTGAAAAAAATAGTCAAATTACTTTTTACGGTCATACTTTATTTGATTGTGTTTTTTATAGAACTTCGGATTACAATATTCAAAAACCCTGCTACAAAGTAAATTACGCTTATAAACCTATAATACCAAGGTCGGCTTTAGATATAGTTAAAGAACTAGATACTAAAAGATATAATGAAGTTAAAGCTCACTTAAAATTTGCAAGTGCAATTTTATTTGAATCTTCAGGAGTGCTTGGTTTACTTGCTAGATTATCAGGATCAGAAGAAGCCCAAGATGTAATAAAAGGTATAACTAAAATGATAAGCGTCATAGTTATGACTAATGAGTTTTTAGAAAGTGGCGAGATAGATGATTCTTTACTAGAGATTAATAATCTTAGCTAATTTATTGTAAATTTCCTGGTACTCTGACTTTGCATTAGAAGCTATAGTGATGCCGCCCCCACCATAAGTAAATAATTTATTACCTGATTTAATAGAAGTTCTAATTACAATGCTTGAATCCACTTTATCATTAAAATCATAATAAAAAATATTTCCACAAAAAATACTTCTCTTAAAATGCTCTACAAATTCACTTATATTTATAGACTTATTTTTAGGTGCTCCTGTAATAGAGCCTCCAGGTGCTAAATTTGTTAAAAGCTCAATCTTATTAGTATTAGTTCTTATTTTTGCACTTATTTTACTCTCTAAGTGAACCAAGTGAGGTAAATAAATTTTCTTTGCAAAATAATCAACTGATACAGACTTAGGTATACAATCTTTTGAAATATCGTTTCGCATTAAATCAACAATCATTAAGTTTTCAGCAATATTCTTATCTAAATCAAGCTCATGCTCAAATTCTCTAGTTGCTGTGCCTTTTATAGGTTTAGTTGTAATAATGTTTCCATTTATCTTTACAAACTGCTCTGGGGAATGAGATAAAATGTCATGCTCTAGAAGCTTGAAGTATGCTCCATATTTACCAGGGTTATTAAGTCTTTGAGCATTATAAATATCTATACTACTTAGC
>Ga0136600_1000542_pt1 | contig 20170 bp, 20 predicted proteins | sample AntRauMFilla2698_FD_104634 | JGI IMG/M metagenome (GOLD analysis project Ga0136600, IMG submission 104634) | Saline lake microbial communities from Rauer Islands, Antarctica - Metagenome Filla 2 #698 | ecosystem: Environmental > Aquatic > Non-marine Saline and Alkaline > Saline | place...
CGCGCTGATCCCGGGCCTGATGCTGGTTGCGCTTTATGTGGGTTATCAGGTTCTCATCGCCGTGATCCGCCCCAGCCAGGCGCCGGCCATCCCCAAGGGCGAATTGCAGGCCGACTGGGGCAAGATCCTCTCCGCCCTCATCCCGCCGCTTGTGCTGATCATCGCGGTGCTCGGCTCGATCCTGGGCGGTCTGGCCACCCCCACCGAAGCTGCCGCCGTCGGCGCGGTGGGCTCAACGCTTCTGGCCGCCTATCGCAATGCCGGGGCACCGAGCAATCCGGCGCGCGGCCGCGTCATCGTGCTGCTCGCCGCCATCTCGCTGCTCTTGCTGGTCGCCTCGCCGCTGGTCTTCGATCTTCGCTCTGGTGCCAGCGGAACCGGCCTCATGATCGCCTACACGCTTTCGGCGTTCGCGGCGCTCGGCGGTCTGTTTGCCCTTGTGCGCCTGTTTCGCACCGGCGTGCTGGACGCCGTGATGAAAGCCACCGCCCAGATCAGCGCCATGGTGTTCGTGATCCTTATCGGCGCCAGCCTGTTTGCGCTCGTGTTCCGGGAACTTGGCGGCGATGACAGCGTTCGTCATGCATTGGAGAGTGTGCCGGGCGGTGTGTTCGGCGCGCTGGCCGTTGTGATGCTGGTGATGTTTCTCTTGGGGTTCTTCCTGGACTTCATCGAGATCACCTTTGTGGTGGTGCCCATCGTGGCACCGGTGCTTTTGATGATGGGTGTCGATCCGGTATGGCTGGGTGTGTTGATGGCGTTGAACCTGCAAACCAGCTTCCTGACGCCGCCGTTTGGCTTTGCGCTGTTCTATCTCAGGGGCGTCGCCCCGCCCGAATTGACCACGGCAGCCATCTATCGCGGTGCCGCGCCGTTTGTGGTGATCCAGATCCTGATGATCACCGCCGTCGCCGCCCTGCCCTGGCTCGCAACCGGTCTGCCTGGATTGCTTTATGACTAGGGACGAGCACACCGAATTGCAGGAAGACCGGCTGTCCTTGCAGCGCGGCTTCATCGTGGTGCTCGCGCTGGCGCTCACCGGCGTCTTCCTGTGGATGATCCAGAATTTCCTCTCCGCCCTTTTTCTCGCGGCGGTGCTGGCGATCTTCGTCTTCCCCATGCAGGTTTTTTTCTCAAAGCTGGTGGGCGGGCGTGAAAAGGTGGCCGCGACCCTGACGCTTCTGGTCACTGTGTTCCTGGTGCTGATCCCGCTTCTCGCGATCCTGTTTCTCGTGGCCGAGCAGGCGGTGGGCGTGGGCCAGACCTTCATCCCCTGGGTGCAGGAGCAGATCCGCGCCTTCCGGCAGGAAGGCTTCGCCGGCCTGCCCGACTGGATACCCATGCGCGACAATCTCGCGCCGTATCAGACTGAGATCGCCACACGCCTGGGCGAAGCGGTCTCCGGGCTCGGTGGTATCCTGGTTGGCGGCCTTCGCAGAGCCACGGGCGGTGTGCTGGGATTCCTGTTGAGCCTGGTGATTTTGTTGTTCGCCTTGTTTTATTTGCTGACCGCCGGTCCCCGCTCGCTCAAGAAGGCGCTCGGCCTTCTGCCCATGCAGCCGCTAGACCGCGATCTTCTGGCCGAGCGCGCCCTGTCCACGATCCGGGCCACGGTGAAGGGTACGTTTGTGATCGCGGTGGTCCAGGGCGGGCTGACCGGCATCGCGCTGGCCATAGCCGGCGTTCCCGGCGCCGCATTCTGGGGCGCGATCGCCGGCGTGCTCTCGATCGTACCGGGTATCGGTCCGCCACTGGTCTGGCTGCCGGCGGCCATATGGCTCTGGGTCAATGGCGAACAGCTCCCGGCTGTAGCATTGGCCGTCTGGGGCGCTGCTGTGGTCGGGGTGATCGACAATCTGCTACGCCCGATCCTTGTGGGTCAGGACGCCAAGATGAGTGACCTCATGGTGCTGTTGTCCACCCTGGGCGGCCTTACCCTATTTGGTGCGGTGGGCATCATCGTCGGTCCGGTAATCGCGGCGCTGTTTGCATCGGCCTGGTTCATCTACGCCCAGAGCTTTGAAGGCCTTCTCTCCGCCCCGGACGCTCTGCCCGGTGATGGAGAGGGTGACGCTCAGGGCGGTCCGAACAATAACGGGGCTTAGGCTGGCGCGCCGGCCGGTGGCGCCACCCCGCCAAAAGCGCGCAGCGCCGCAATTCGCCGCTCGATCGACGGATGCGTTGTGAACAGGCCTGAAAACCCCGCAGTGTCATCGTGAAGAAACATCTGGCGAAGCTCTCTGGGAGCTGTCTCCACCGTGCTGTGTCCCGACACCTTTTCCAGTGCAGAGATCATGGCTTCGGGATTTTTGGTCAACTCCACCGCGCCAGCGTCAGCCATGTATTCGCGTGAACGCGACATGGCGAAACGGATCAGCATCGCCAGCAGCCAGCACACACCGATCACACCGATGGCGATCACGAAGATAACGCCGGAGTTACCGGATTTACCGCGCCGCGCACCGCCCAGGCGGGCGGCTGAACCGCGAAACAAGCTGCGCGCCACGATCTCGCCGATGAGCGAGATAATCCCCACAAAGATCACCGCCACCACCAGCAGGCGGACATCGCGATTGATTACATGGGTCAGTTCATGGGCGAGAACCGCTTCCAGCTCGGCATCGCTGAGCGTGTCCACCAGCCCGCGCGTCACTGTGATCACCGCGTCTTTTTCGCCAAGGCCGGAAGCGTAGGCGTTCAGGCCATCCGTCTCGATCACGCGTAGCCCCGGCATGGTCAGCCCGCGCGAAATGCAGAGGTTTTCAAGCAGGTTATAAACGCGCGGCGCGTCGGAGCGCTCAAGTCGCTTCGCGCCGGCGGCGCGATCAATGATCTGCTGGCGCCAGAGAAAGGCTGCAACAAACCAGACCGCCGCCCCCGCCAGCACAAACGGCGCGACCTCCCAAGTGACCTGTAGCGCCTCGCCGTGCTGGTCGGCCAAAGACAGGTCGGGTCCGGACTCCAGCACCCCATAGCCGATGAGCAAGAGCACCCCGGCATAGGTCAGAAGCAGGAGCAGAACCGGAAACCCCGCCAGAAGCGCGAGGCTCTTCAGATTGTTGTTCCAGATCTGGGTGCGCAGGCCGATGGCGGTCATTGCCGCCTCCGCATTTTAGAAGCCTCTAGAACTTCACCTGGGGACCAGCGTCGACGCGGGCGCGCTCGGATGCGGCGACCTCGAAGAATTCCTCGCCCTTGAAGCCGAAGGAATTGGCCAGCACCACGGCAGGAAACTGCTCGATCGCGGTGTTGTATTCGCTCACTGCGTTGTTGAAGAAGCGGCGGGCTGCGGCAATTTTGTTTTCCAGATCAGCCAGCTCAGTCTGCAGCGACAGGAAGTTCTGATTGGCTTTCAGGTCAGGATAAGCCTCCGACAGCGCGAACAGCTGGCGCAGCGCGCCTGAAAGCATGTTCTCGGCCTGAGCCAGTTCCTTGGTTGAGCCGGCGTCGACGGCTTGCTGGCGGGCCTGGACCACACGCTCAAGCGTCTCTTTTTCGTGGCTGGCGTAGCCTTTCACGGTCTCTACCAGGTTCGGCACAAGGTCATGGCGCTGTTTCAGCTGTACGTCGATATCGCCCCAGGCCTGGCGCGTGGTCTGACGCAGCGCCACAAGGCGGTTGTAGATCAGGACAATGACCAGACCGACAAGGACGATCAGACCGAGGATGACAAGCATTTCCATTTGGCGCGCTCCGTTGGAGGCGAGGGTTTGTCCCTCCGACTCCGTTTAAAACATGAATAACCCTAGAACCGGCGCGCAACAACGCCTGGTCGCCGCAACCCTTAACGCGCGTCAAACTTTTTCGATGTGAAGCCGCGCGGCGCCATTCGGCCCGCCTGAGCGCGCTTGGCTTCAAACAGCTGCCAGTTATCAATCTCATGGCGACGGCCCGCCGGGTCGATGCGCACCAGCCCGGCGGCGCTGTCGAAGATGGCAATATCTGCGACCTGACCGCCCTTGCCGCCCAGCAGCCGCACACCCTTGCCGCGGGTCATCTCCGGGATCTCGTCGGCAGCGAAGATCAGCAGCTTCTTGTTTTCGCCCAGCACAGCGACCCGGTCGCCGGCCATGGCCATGGCGGTCATGGCGCGTTCGCCGGCCTGCACGTTCAAAACCTGGCGCCCGGCCCGCTTCTGAGCCGGCAGATCTTTCTCTGCCACGATGAAGCCATGGCCCGACGTCTGGGCGATCAACAGCTTGCGCTCGGGCTCAAAGCGGAACAGCGAGACCGGCTCAGCGCTCTCATCCAGCTCCACCATCAGACGCACGGGCTCCCCGAAGCCACGCCCGCCGGGCAGCTTGGCTGCATCCAGGGTGAAGAAACGCCCATCGCTCGCGAACAAAAGGATCTTGTCGGTGGTTTCCGCCTTCACCGCGAACAGGGTCTCGTCGCCGTCCTTGTGCTTCAACGCCGACAGATCGTCCTGATGACCCTTCAGGGCGCGGATCCAGCCCATCTTGGAAAGCACCACCGTCACCGGTTCGCGCGAGATCAGCGCCTCTTCCACTGCATCAGCCAGATCGGCGTCCGGCGCATCGGCAAAGTCGGTACGGCGCTTGCCGATCTTTGTGTTCGGCCCGAAGCGCTTCTTCACGTCGGCGATCTGGGCATCGACCTTTTTCCACTGCAGCGTCTCGTCGCCGATCAGCGCTTTCAGCGCGTCGCGCTCACCGCGCAGACGCTCTTCCTCGCCGCGGATCTCCATCTCTTCCAGCTTGCGCAGTGAACGCAGGCGCATGTTGAGGATGGCTTCGGCTTGGCGATCGCTCAGGGTGAAGGTCGTGATCAGCGTGTCTTTGGGGTGATCATCAAAGCGGATGATACGGATCACTTCATCCAGATTGAGGAAGGCGATCATGTAGCCAGCCAGAACCTCCAGCCGGTCTTCCACTTTCGCCAGGCGAGCTTCTGACCAGCGGACCGCCACATTGCGGCGATGCTCCAGCCAGATCTCGAGCGCCTCTTTCAAGCCGACCACGCGCGGTGTTCCAAGCGGGTCAAGAATGTTCAGGTTCAGCGCAAAGCGCACCTCAAGATCGGTGATCCGGAACAGGCTTTCCATCAAAAGCTCGGGATCGATGGTGCGGGTCTTGGGCTCCAGCACCAGGCGCACATCCTCGGCGCTTTCGTCCATGACATCGCCCAGAAGCGGCAGCTTCTTCTGGTCCAGCAAAGCCGCGATCCGCTCGATCAGGCGGGCTTTCTGGATCAGGTAGGGCACCTCGGTGACGACAATCCGCCACTGCTTGCGCGCCATCATCTCAGTCTTGCAGGACGCCAGATCCTCATGGGGATCAATTCCCACATCCTGCCATTCACCCTCGCGGAGCACTTCGCCGCGCCAGCGTGCGCGCAGACGAAAACCGCCGCGCCCGGTTTCATAGGCTTCCTGCATGCTTTCGCGGGACTCAACGCAGATGCCGCCAGTGGGAAAATCAGGGCCCTGAACGTATTTCAGCAGCGTTTCGGTCTTGGCGTTCGGCGTCTTGATCAGATGGCGCGCGGCATCACACAGCTCGGCGGCGTTATGGGGCGGGATATTTGTCGCCATGCCCACCGCGATACCGGCCGAGCCATTGGCCAGCAGATTCGGAAACGCCGCGGGCAGAACGATCGGCTCGGAATCCTCGCCGTCATAGGTGTCGCGAAAATCCACCGTGCCGGCATCATAGTCCTGCAAAAGCAGGGTCGCGGCTTCGGTCAGGCGCGCCTCGGTATATCGCATAGCCGCCGCGCCATCGCCGTCCACATTGCCGAAATTGCCCTGACCTTCCACCAGCGGATAACGGCTGGCAAAATCCTGGGCCAGACGCACCAGAGCCTCATACACGGCCTGGTCGCCATGGGGGTGGAAGCGGCCGATCACATCGCCGACGACGCGCGCCGATTTCTTGTAGGCGCTTTCAGGGTCCAGTTTCAAAAGCCGCATGGCGTAAAGCAGCCGGCGGTGAACCGGTTTCAGCCCATCGCGCGCATCGGGAAGCGCGCGCTGGGTGATCGTGGACAGCGCATAGGCGAGATAGCGCGAGGACAGCGCCTCATCGAAGCTCTGCTCGAAAATCCGCCCGCCTTCGCCGGTGATCTGCTCGCCCATCTCGTCCTCATGATTCGCTTACGGCTGAGTATAGGGCTCGCAACAGCTCGACGCGCGAGCGTCTGCAGGGGTTTTGCACAGGCGCGTAGGCTCTGGCGGCGCGCTGCTACAGCAAGCCGCCCACCTCAAGCCGTTCGATCATACGCGCGCGAGCGTCCGGCAGGCGCTTGTCGGAGGGCCACAGCACGCGCCGCTCGATAAAATAAGCGGTGAGCTTCAATCCCGCTAACACGTCGCCGGGCAAGATCTCGCCGCCCCCCGCCATGAAGCCGGGCAGCGCCAGCATCTTGTCATGATAGGGCGCGCCGGCTTCGCCGCTTACGGCCCGTCCGGATTTCGGGCTGACATAAACCAGATTGCCGGTCTGTCCGGTTCCGGCGCATTTTCGAAGGTCGAGCCCATAGCCCAGATCAGCCAGCAGGCCCGCCTCCCAGCTCACATAAAGCGGCGGCCATAGATCGGGATTTTCCAGCGCGCCCAGAAGCACTTCGAACGCCTCTGCCACCGCGGGATGCGGTTCGCGTTCGGGCAGGCAGGTGGACGCCATGGCGCAGGCGGCATTCAGCCCGGACAGCGCCAGCGGGTCCTCCATGAGGACGCCAGCGGACAGGTCCTCGGCCTCCACCTGAAACCCGCCCAGATGATCTTCCAGCCGGGCACGCCAAACCGCCCTCACCCGGTTTCCCGGCTGCAGGACCGGGCGCAGGCTGCGTGAGCGTCCGCCGCGCACAAGCCCGGCATGGCGGCCATGGTCAGCGGTCAGGATCTCCACCACCGCGCTGGTCTCGCCATGGGGGCGCACCGCGACGATCCGGCCTGATCCCGTCCACTCCATCTAGACGTCGAAATCCAGACCCAGTGCGGTGAAGCGTGCACGGTCCTCACCCCATTTGGGGCGAACCTTCACGAACAGGAACAGGTGCACCTTGCGGCCCAGCTGCTCCTCCAGCTCCTCACGCGCTGCCTTGCCGACCCATTTGGCGGTCTGGCCGTCCTTGCCCAGAATGATCGGGCGATGGCCTTCGCGCTCCACATAGATGGTCTGTTCGATGCGCACCGCGCCGTCGCGCAGATCCTTCCAGCTCTCGGTTTCCACGGTGAGCGCATAGGGCAGCTCTTCATGGACACGCAGGAACAGCTTCTCGCGCGTCACTTCGGCTGCCAGCAGGCGTTCGGACAGGTCCGCGATCTGATCCTCGGGATAAAGCCACGGGCTCTCCGGCATCACCGTTGCGAGATGGTCGGCCAGATCAGCGGTCCGCTCTCCACGGCTTGCGCTAATCATGAAGACATCGCTGTAGACGCCTGTTTCAAATAACTTTTGCGACAGAGACAGAAGCTCATCGCGCTTGATGAGATCGATTTTGTTGAGCACCAGAACCGCTTTGTGATCATGGCGTTTCAGCCCGTCTATCACCCGGTCCACATCCTCAATCGTGCGTCCGCCGCTCTTGAGCTGGGCAGGCGCGTCGACCACGTGAACGATCGCATCGGCGTCATTGGCCCCCTCCCAGGCGGAGGCGACCATGGCCCGATCCAGACGGCGGCGCGGCGCGAAGACGCCGGGTGTATCCACCAGAACGATCTGGGCGCGCCCGTGGAGCATCACGCCGCGCACCTGAAAGCGCGTGGTCTGCACCTTGGGCGTGACGATGGAGACCTTGCGGCCCACCAGGGCATTCACAAGCGTCGATTTACCAGCATTCGGAGCGCCGATAACGGCGGCAAATCCAGCACGAGTTGGCTCAGTCATCCACGTGTTCCCGTTTCAAAAGGGTTTGGGCGGCCTCGCGCTGGCCATCCTGTTTTGAGCCGCCGTCTCCGCGTGCCGGGTCCAGCCCGGCGACAGCCACTTCGATTTCAAAGACCGGCCGGTGATCCGGCCCCTTGCGCGCCACAGTGCGATAGACCGGCGGGCCAAGGCCCTTGGCCGCCGCCCATTCCTGCAAGCGCGATTTCGCATCCTTGGGGCGCTTGGTGAGGCCTTCGATTTCCTCGGCCCAAAGCCGGTCAAAGACCTGGCGAGCCGCATCAAGGCCGCCATCCAGATACAACGCCCCGAGCACCGCTTCGCACCCATCAGCAAGAATGGAGGCTTTCTCGCGTCCGCCCAGGCGCTCCTCGGCCGGCGACAGACGCAGGGCGTCGCCCAGAGCGACGCGCCGTGCGGCGCGCGCGCAGGCGTCCTTGTTTACAAGCGCATTGAGCCGGTGCGCGAGGCCACCCTCATCCATGCCCTCAAACGCCTTGAACAGGGTTTCTGCGGCCATGAGGCCAAGGATCCGGTCACCGAGAAACTCGAGGCGTTCATTGGATTCAGTGCGCGAGCGCCCGTCTCCATGGGACGCGTGGGTCAGGGCGCGCTCCAGCAGAGCGCGGTCGCTGAACGTGTGGCCGAGCTCGGCTTCAAACAGGGTGATCCGGTCACTCATCGCCTAGCCGGGCTCCGCATCAAGCGAGCGTGCAAATCTGTCAGGGCGCAGGCGATACCAGGTCCATGGCTGCCACAGGCTGAAATCGGGGCGCGCCGACAGGAGAACCAGATCCGCGCGGCCGATAAGATTCTCGACCGGAATCGGTCCCGGCCCCAACGGCGAAGGAACCCGGCTGTCGCGCGATTCATCGCGATTATCACCCAGCGCAAAAACATGGCCCGCAGGTACGGTGACCGGTCCGAAATCGTCAAGATCACCGGCGCCCAGATCCAGCACCTCATAGGCCACACCGCCGGGCAGAATTTCTTCATACACATTGTATCGGCGCATCTCACCGCGCTGATTAAGGCGTACATCCTCGCCCACCAGGCCGCGCGGCACTTCGGCGCCGTCGATGAAGAGCACACCGCCGCGCATCTCGACCGTCTCTCCAGGCATGCCAATGGCCCGCTTGATATAGCTCTGCCCGCCGGAATGAGGCGCGCGAAACACGATCACCTCCCCGCGCTCGGGCAAGCTGGCGAACACGCGGCCCTCAAAAACCTCCGGGCCCAGCGGCAGCGAATAGCGCGAATAGCCATACGGCCATTTCGCCGCGATCACATAATCGCCGGCTTCCAGCGTCGGGCGCATGGATTCAGACGGGATATGAAACGGTTGAAACAAAAGCGTTCTCACCGCCAGCGCCAGCACGAGCGCCCACAAAAGCGTCGAGCCGAGCCCATCTCGCCGCTTGGGGGGACGGCGTCCCTCGCCCTCCGCCTCCTGCGGCGGCTCAGCGCCTCTGGAGACGGTTGAAGGATCGCTCATTTACGCCTCGACGGCTTCGATAATGACGAAGGCTTGCGCCCAAGGATGGTCATCGGTGAGCGTAATATGGATTTGCGGCGTCATCGCGGCGGGGGTGAGCGCGTTCAGGCGCTCCAGCGCCGGACCGGTAAGTTTCAGCGTGGGCTTGCCACCGCGAAGATTGATGACTTCCATCTGATGCCAGGCGACGCCGCGATAAATACCGGTGCCCAGCGCCTTGGCGCAGGCTTCCTTGGCGGCGAAACGCTTGGCATAGGTGTCGATCCGCCGCCGCCGGCTTTCCGCCTTCGCGCGCTCGCCTTCGGTGAAAACACGCTTTAAAAAACGCTCGCCGAAGCGCTCCACCGAGCGCTCGATGCGGCGAATATCGATAATGTCGCTTCCGATCCCGATGATCACGCAAAAACCTCACCTGACTTGACGTCTATCAGTCGGCAGCACCTACCAGGAACGTATTGCCCCATCAAAAACACCCGATCGAAGCCGTTGGCTGGCATCAACGCTGCATACGCAGATTGAAACGCTACCGGAACGATCGCTAAGCAATCACAGTGGATCACAAGCCAATCAACGTCGAAATCAAACGCCTCATTTAGTGTTCGTTCGCCCCGCCTACGTTCCTTTTTTTCGACTAGGCGGGTCAGCTCTGCGAATACATCTGCTTCTATCCACGATCTTTCATCCCACCGGAGGCCTCGAGAGGGATGAACGAGTTCGGTCAGCTCACACCCGACAAGGCTTCCGTCGGCCAGCGTTAGACGTAAATCTGGTGATTTTGGATGAAGGGCTCGGGCAGAAACTATGTTAAGCGTATGGGAAGCAATGTCGAGGAGGTTATCCCCAATAAGCTGCTCCTTCGCTTTTTTGTTTTCCTCTTTATTGGCCGCCGGCAGTTGTCGAACAATCTTCAAGTAAACGTCCTCATGTTTACTTGGCATCACGCCGCGCTCCCGCGGGCCTCGTCCATCAAGGCGCGCATGCGCCGGACCGCTTCAGGCAGTCCGCAGAAGATCGCCTCGCCGATGAGGAAATGTCCGATATTGAGCTCGGCGATCTCGGCAATGGCGGCGATCGGTTTGACATTCTCGAAGGTGAGGCCGTGCCCGGCATGGGGTTCGATACCACGCCGGCGGGCCTCGCGGGCGGCCTCGGCAATGCGCGCAAGCTCGGCGCGGGCTGCGGGCTCACCGCCCTCCAGCCAAAGCTCGGCATACCGGCCGGTATGCAGTTCCACCACCGGTGCGCCGAGCTGCTGTGATACCGCGATCTGGTCTGCATCCGGCTCAATGAACAGAGAGATGCGCGCACCCGCCTGCTTCAACGTGCTGACCACAGGCGCAATCTGACTGCGCAGACCCGCGACATCCAGCCCGCCTTCGGTGGTGCGCTCCTCGCGCTTTTCCGGGACGATGCAGGCGGCGTGGGGCTTGAACGCGGCGGCGATCACGGCCATTTCCTCGGTCGCTGCCATCTCCAGATTGATCGGGAGCGAAGACGCCTTTCGGATCGCATCCAGATCGCCGTCCCGGATATGGCGGCGGTCCTCACGCAGATGGATGGTCAGACCGTCTGCACCGGCCGCTTCGGCCATGGCCGCAGCGCGCGCAGGGTCAGGATGGGCACCGCCGCGCGCATTCCGGATCGTTGCCACATGATCGATATTCAGCCCGAGGCGGAGTTTCTCCGCCATCAGGAAAGCCCCCGGCTGCCCGGTTTCATGGCCGGAATACGCTCCATCTCCGGCGGCAGCTTGTCACTGGGATAGGCGGGAAAGTTCACCGTCGCCAGCGCGGTCAGCGGCACCCCGACATCGGCTTTGCCGCCCGAGCGATCTACCAGGCAGCCCTCAGCAATCACCTTGGCGCCTGTCGCCTCGATCGCCTTGATGCACTCGCGTGATGACAGGCCGGTGGTGACGATGTCCTCAATCACCAGAACCCGGTCGGCGGCTGTCAGTTCAAACCCGCGGCGCAGGGCGAATTCGCCCTCCTCGCGTTCCACAAACAAAAACGGCAGACCCATCTGGCGCGACGTTTCATAGCCGGGGATAAGCCCGCCAAGAGCCGGCGAGACGATCGCGGTGAACGGCCCATGTCCATCTGCACTGATCCGCGCCGCGAGCGCCTTGCACAGACGCTCGGTGCGGCCCGCGTCGCGAAACACCAGGGCCTTCTGCAGGAAAACCGGGCTTCGCAGGCCCGACGACAGGATGAAATGACCCTCCAGAAGCGCTCCGGCTTCCTTGAATTCGTTCAGCACTTCGTCGGCGGTCATTGGATATCTTTCCGGGGCTCTTCGATTTCGGGCGCGGCGGTATCGTCAGAGCCGCTACGGGCGCGCTCCACACTTACCACCCTGTCGCTGGTCTTCAGCGCCGAGATGATATTGGACAGATGGCGGGCGTCGAACACCTCGACGTCAAAGGCCATCATGAAAAAGTCCTTGGTGCGGTCGAGTGTCTGCACATCCGTGATGTTGCCGCGTGCCTCGCCCACCGCACCGGCGATTTCAGCCAGCACGCCGGGTTCGTTGCGAACCGTTGCGTAGATGCGCCCGATGGACACCGCGTTGTTGGCCGCTTCGGGCGTCCACTTCAGATCGATCCAGTTTTCCAGATCGTCCTCATCCTCGAACCCGGCCAGGCGCTCACAGTCAATGACGTGCACGACCACACCGCGTGCCGGGCGCATGACGCCCACAATGCGGTCGCCGGGCATGGGCGAGCAGCAACTGGCAAAATGCAGGCTGACGCCGGGCGTGAGGCCGCGGCCGTGGACATAGAGCCCGCCGGCCGCATCGGCGATCCGCTCACGATCCTGCGGACGGCGTCCGCGCGCCTCGCGATGGCCCGGATAGACGGCCTCCAGAAGTTCGCCCGAGCTGATCGATCCCCGGCCAAGCGCGCGATACATATCCTCGACAGACTCAAGCTCCAGCCGCTTGAGGGCGTCGCCAAGCCCGGCCTCCCGGAACACCTTGCCTTCGCGCAGGAAGGCATGCTCGGCGATCACCTTGCCAATGCGAATGAATTCATCGTTCTCAGACGAGCGGATCAGCTTGCGGATCGCCGCGCGCGCACGCCCTGTGATGACCAGATCTTCCCAGCCGGCGGGGGGCTGCCGCATGCCGCCCTTGATGATCTCGATCACGTCGCCATTGTTGAGCCGTGTGCGCAGCGGCCGCTCGCGTCCATTAATCTTGGCGCCAAGGGCTGCGTGGCCCAGCTCGGTATGAACCGCGTAAGCGAAATCCAGCGGCGTTGCCCCGCCCGGCAGGGTGATCAGCTCGCCTTTGGGGGTGAAGCAGTACACCTCGTTGGCAAACATTTCGAGCTTGGCATGCTCGAGAAACTCATCGGGGTCGCCGCCCTGTTCGAGGATCTCCACAAACGGGCGCAACCGCACCAGAGGATCACCGCCGGCTTCCTTTGCCGCTTTGGGATCATAGGCATAGCCGCCTGATTTATAACGCCAATGCGCCGCAACGCCGGTTTCAGCCACGAGCTCCATGGCTTCTGTGCGGATCTGCAATTCGACCCGGATATTGCCGGGCCCGATGATCGTCGTGTGCAGCGAGCGATAATTGTTCGGCTTCGGCGTGGAGATATAATCGCGGAACCGTTCCGGCACGCAGCGCCAGGTCTGATGCACCTCGCCAAGCGCGCGATAGCAGTCGGCCGGGTCATCCACCAGAATCCGGAAGGCGTAGATGTCGGCGATCTCGTCGAAGCTGACGCCCTTCTTGTCCAGCTTGCGCCAGATTGAATAGGGCCGCTTTTCACGCCCGAACACGCGGCATTCAATCCCGGCCTGGTTCAGTTTTTCTGATAGACTTCCAGAGACCGAGCTGACCGCGTCGGAGCGGACCTGACGCATTGCGCTCAGGCGCAGAACGATGGATTCGTATGCGGCCGGATTCATGTTGCGGAAGGCAAGATCTTCCAGCTCGACGCAGACCCGGTTGACCCCGACCCGGCGTGCCAGCGGCGCGTAAATGTCCAGGGTTTCGCGCGCAATCCGCTCGCGCTTTTCCGATTTCGGCACAAAATGAAGGGTGCGCATATTGTGCAGGCGGTCACACAATTTCACCAGCAGCACCCGAACATCGCGGGTGATCGCCACCACAAGCTTTTGCAGATTTTCCGCCTGCTTCGTCCGCTTGGAGGTGAGCTGCATCTTGCCCAGCTTGGTGACCCCGTCGACCAGCTGAGCGACATCGGCCCCGAACAGGTCTTCGATATCCTCCAGCGTCGCCGACGTGTCCTCGACGGTGTCGTGTAGAAGTCCGGTGCAGATTGTCGCCGCGTCGAGCCGCAGCTCTGACAACAGCATCGCCACCTCAACCGTGTGCCCGTAATAGGGCGCGCCGGAATGGCGGGTCTGCCCTTCATGGGCAGACCGCGCAAACTCGTAGGCGCGCCGTATCATCTCCGCATCCGCCTGAGGATGGTAGGACAGGACACGCGTGACGAGGTCCTCGGCGCTTGGGATGGCGTCGGCGAAAGGCGTTTGCGCGGACGGTGTCGCCAGCGCGCTCACGATCTAGAGGCGGCCGTCCGCCGGGCCGTCGCGGTCTGATTGCAGCGCCTTGAGCATGGACGCCTCGTCCATCTCCGGCTGCGGCAGAGCGAGACGCTCTTCGCCCTGATCGCCCTTACGGCGGCTATCGCGATCGTCCTCGTCGTCGTCGGCCGGGATGACACGCTGGAGGCCGGAGACCAGGCTTTCGCCCAGCACATCAAGATCAAGCTTGTCATCAGCGATTTCGCGCAACGCCACGACAGGGTTCTTGTCATTGTCGCGATCAATCATCAGCGATGCTCCGGCGGCGATATTGCGCGCGCGGTGAGCGGAAATCAGAACCAGCTGAAAGCGATTATCGATTTTCTCGATGCAGTCTTCGACGGTGACGCGGGCCATGCTTGGGGGCGCTCCTTCAAGAACTCGGCGTAAACCTAGCAGATAACCGGTCTTCGCAGCTGCATCAACCCGTACAGTCAGCGTACAAGACGCCCCCCGCCGGGCGACACGCCCTTCGGTCGGAATGCGGCACTGCGCCAACCAGCTGATCAATCGTAGCACCGCTCACTGGATCGCGCCAGAACGGCGCGATCTCGCGCAGGGGCAGAAGCACAAAGGCGCGCTGACAGGCTCTGGGGTGGGGCAGAGTGAGCCCTGCGCCCTCACCGGCTATGATCCGCCCACGATAATCAATGAGATCAAGATCGATCGTGCGCGGGGCATTGCGCCGGCCACGCACCCGCCCGAAACCGGCCTCGACATTATGCAGCACGTTCAAGAGCTCGGCAGGGCCAAGATCGGTTGTCACCCGCACTGCGCCATTCACAAAGGGTGGATCGGACGGGTTGGGCCAGGCCGGCGTTCGCCAGGGGCGCGATACCGCCTTGATGCCTACACCCTGCGACACAAGGGCCGACAGTGCTGAATTGAGGTTTTCAAGCGGCGCACGGCCTCGATATGCTTGGTTTGCCCCGATGGCGATGTAGATGTTTTCGGGTGCGGTATTTGAAGCAGCTTTTATCACGAAAGGCATTGCCATGACCTTCTACCCGAACGAACGGCTCGGGCTGTTTATCGACGGTGCGAACCTCTATTCGGCCGCCAAGGCGCTCGATTTCGACATTGATTACAAGAAACTTCTCGAGGAATTCCGCAAGCGTGGACGCCTTGTGCGCGCAAACTATTACACCGCCTTGATCGAGAGCGAGGAATACACGCCGATCAGGCCGCTGATCGACTGGCTGGACTATAACGGCTTCAAAGTCGTCACCAAGCCCGCCAAGGAGTATACTGACGACAACGGACGCCGCCGCATCAAGGGCGACATGGATGTGGATCTGGCCGTCGATGTTGTCGAAGCGGCCAGCTATCTCGATCACATCGTCCTGTTCTCCGGCGATGGTGATTTCCGGCGGGTTGTCGAGGCGGTGCAGCGCAAGGGTGCGCGCGTTTCTGTCGTGTCGACGCTGAAGTCCTCGCCGCCCATGGCCAGCGATGATTTGCGCCGCCAGGCCGACGCCTTCATCGAACTGGCCGAGCTGGGCAAGCTGGTGGGGCGCGAACGTCGCCCGCGCGATTACAGCGACGACGAGGACTAGGGTGGCCGGAAGCCAGGAGCGCGTCGCAGAACCGCCGCGCGATTGTCCGCTCTGCCCCCGCCTGGTCGAATTTCGCAGCGAAAACCAGCGCGCCCACCCGGATTGGTGGAACGGGCCCGCCCCGAGTTTCGGGCGTGCGGATGCGCGCCTTCTCATAGTGGGGCTCGCCCCCGGTCTGCGTGGCGCGAACCGGACGGGGCGGCCGTTCACCGGGGACTGGGCGGGCGATCTACTCTACCCGACGCTGGCCCGGTACGGCTTTTCAAAAGGCCGGTTTGATCCTGACGCTGATGACGACCTGCAGCTGATCGACGCGATGATCACCAACGCTGTGCGATGCGTTCCCCCGCAGAACAAACCCACTGGCAGCGAGTGCGATGCCTGCCGGCCCTTCCTCACGGCGCGGATCGAACACTTGCCGAAGCTGGAGGTCATGATTGCCCTTGGCGGTGTGGCGCATCAGAACACGCTGAAATCGCTCGGTTACCGCCAGTCCGCATTCAAATTCGCCCATGGCGCGGCCCATGAGCTCAAGGGCCCCCATCGCATGCTGACGCTGATCGATAGCTATCACTGCTCACGCTACAACACGAACACCGGCCGCCTGACCGAGGCGATGTTCCACGACGTGTTCGCGCAAGCAAAGGCCGCTCTGGCCTAGCCCCGTCTGGCCTAGCCGAAATCCTTCAGAATGCGCTGCTTCTGGCGGTTCCAGTCGCGCTGCTTGATCGTCTCGCGCTTGTCGAGCGTCTTCTTGCCCTTGGCCAGGCCGATTTGAAGCTTGGCCAGCCCGCGATCGTTGAAATACAGGCGCAGCGGCACGATGGTGCGGCCGTCACGGTTTACGGAGCCGGAAAGCTTGTTCACCTCTTTTTTGTGAAGCAGAAGCTTTCGATGCCGGCGCGGTTCGTGATTGAACCGGTTGCCGTGGCCATAGAGCGGAAAATCGGCGTTAATCAGATACATCTCGCCGCGCTCCGGGCTGACATAGGCCTCCGCGATATTCGCCTTGCCTTCACGCAGAACCTTCACCTCGGTCCCCAGCAGCTGGATGCCGGCCTCGAAGGTCTCTTCGATCTCATAATCAAAGCGCGCGCGCCGGTTGACGGCCACGAGGCCCTTCTTGTCATCGGGCTTGCTCATAACAGGCCGCATCCTTTAAGCGCGCCGCGAACCTGATCTCTTGAGGCGTCTGGCATCTCGATCAGTGGCAGGCGGACGTCCGGCTCGCACAGCCCCAGAAGCGAGAGCGCATACTTGCTTGGCCCCGGGCTCGGCGCGGAGAACAGGGCCTCATGCAGCGCCATAAGCGTATCGTTCAGGGCGCGCGCCGCCTCCCAGTCCCCCGCCGCGCAAGCGTTCTGAAACGTCGCACAGAGCTCCGGTGCCACATTGGAGGTAACCGAAATCGCGCCATGGCCGCCGTGGGCGTTATAGCCAAGCGCGCTGGCGTCATCGCCGGAGAGCTGCACAAAGTCTGCGCCGATCGCCCGACGGTGCAGCGTGACCCGCTCCACCTCACCACTGGCATCCTTTATGCCGACCACGTTGGGATGCGCTGCAATCCGGGCCATGGTCGCGGGCTGGATGTCGGTGATCGTACGGCCCGGCACGTTGTACACCACGATGGGCAGCGCCACTGCGTCTGCAACTGCGTTGAAATGGGCCACAACACCGTCCTGGGAGGGTTTGTTATAGTAAGGCGCAACCACCAGGCCGGCGTCAGCGCCAACGCGCTTGGCGTGCTCTTGCAGCTCGATCGTGGCGGCGGTGGAGTAGAGCCCGGTTCCCGCGATCACCGGAACGCGGCCGGCGGTCACCTCCACGCACAGCTCGACGATGCGCAGGCGCTCTTCGATGGTCAGGGTCGGCGTCTCACCCGTCGTACCCGCAGGCACAAGACCGTGCACGCCCGCCGCGATCTGACGCTCGATGAGCGCCGCGAAGGCCGCCTCGTCCACGGTGGCGTTCTTGAAAGGCGTGACGAGCGCCGTCAGGCAACCGCGCAACATGACCATGGTTCATTCCAGAATGCGTGTTTTCAAACGGCGCGGACCATACGACTGCAATCGCCCTGCGCCAAGATGAGCTGTTCATCATGGACAGAGCGTTCTGCTTGCACCACCTTCCATCACAACAAGGGCCATTCCGCCCGGAGGCTTGCACCCGCGATGATCCTACGTACCGCCCTCTTCGCCGCAGCCCTGATCGTGACAGGCATTCCGGCCGCACTGGCGGACACCCCTTCGCCGCGCCTGAAGCCTCCGGTTCCAAATTACTCGCAACTTCTCAACGATTCCGACTTCACCGCTTTTCGTCAGGGCATGCGCGCAGCGGACGCCGATGACTGGGACGCTGTGCGGCGCGCCCGCGACCGTATTGCCGACCCGGTGGCCGGCAAGGTGCTCCTGTGGCGCATGGCGATCTCGGATCCCCGCACGCATTTCGAAGAGCTTCGAGTGGCGGTCGAGCAGCTTGAGGACTGGCCGCGCGACTGGATGATCCGGCGCGAGGCAGAATGGAAAATGGGCGGCTCAGGCATGGGGCCTGCCCGTATTGTCGACTGGTATGAAACCTATTCGCCGGTTACGGGCGAGGGGCGGATCGCGTTCGGCGAAGCGCTCACCGCGCTTGGCCGCAACGAAGAAGGCAGCGAACAGATCCGGCGCGCCTGGCGCACTGAATCCCTGCGGCTCTCGAACCAGGATTCGGTGTTGCGCGAGCACGGCGATCTGTTCACTCAGGACGATCACGTGGCCCGTGTCGATTTCCTGCTCTGGAATGATCAACGCACCGCCGCCAGCCGGGTCATGCCGCAGCTGAGCGCAGGCGAGCGTCAGGTGGCCGAAGCGCGAATCCGGCTTGCAGCGCGCAGCGCCGGCGTGGACACCGCCGTGGACTCCGTTCCCGCCAGCCTCTCCAACCATCCCGGACTGGTTTACGAGCGCGCCCGCTGGCGCCGCCGCGCGGGGCTCGACACCTCGCTGGACCTGCTGCTTGAGCTTCCCGGCACCCATGTGAACGCGGCCGCGCTCTCATCCATGTGGACAGAGCGCAAGCTGATGATCCTCAATCTCATCCGGGATGAGAATTTCGAAAATGCCTATGAGCTTGCCGCCAATAACGGGATGTCCGCAGGCGTGGATTTTGCCGATGCTGAATTCCTGGCGGGCTGGCTGGCGCTGACAAAACTGGACGATGCCCAGAGTGCCTACACCCACTTTGAACGGCTGGAGAACGGGGTGACCACTCCGGTCTCACTGTCGCGGGCCAAATATTGGCAAGGCAGAGCCGCCGAAGCCATGGGCGAGCTGGAGCTGGCCCGCTCGCGCTTTATCGCTGCGGCCGAACATCCCACCGCCTATTACGGCCAGCTGGCAGTCCTGGCGCTGGGCCCGGACGCTGCCCAGCTCGATCTGCCGCCGGACCCGCAGCCGAGCGATGAGGAGCGGGCCGAATTCCAGCAGCGCGAGGAGATCCAGGCGATCCGCCTGCTGGCTGAGATCGACGCCAACTACCTGTTCACGGTGTTCATCTATCACTACGACGACGAGATGGAGACGCCGGTCGAGCAAGCCATGATCGCCGATCTGGCGCTGGAATTTTTCCGGCTGCGGCAGGCTGTGCGCGCGGCCAAGGCGGGGCGCCTGCAGGGCATGATCCTGGCCGAGCGGGCTTATCCGCTGATTGATCTGCCGACGAATGCCCCGTTTGAACCCGAAGCCGCCCTCACCTACTCAGTGATTCGCCAGGAGACCGAGTTTGACGCGCGGGCTGTGTCGGGTGCCGGCGCACGCGGCCTGATGCAGATGATGCCGGCCACCGCCCGCCAGACAGCGCGTCAGCTGAACATGCCGTTCAATTTTGAATGGCTGACCGACGACCCGCAATACAATCTCCAGCTCGGCATGGCCCATCTGGATGAGGTGGTGAACGATTATGACGGTTCCCTGGTGATGGCGCTGGCGGCTTATAACGCCGGCGGACATCGCGTGCGCCGCTGGGTGGAGAGCTATGGCGATCCGCGCTCGGGCACCATCGACCCGATCGACTGGGTGGAAAGCATCCCGTTTTCTGAAACCCGCAACTATGTCCAGCGCGTCATTGAAAACGTTCAGGTTTACCGCGCCCGCATGAATAACGGTCAGCCAGCGGCCCTGCGCATTGAGCAGGACATGGCGGGACGCAGCCTGTTCGCCCGGGATTTGCCCGCCCTGCCCGACGATTTCGTCAGCGCCCTGCGTGAAGTTGAAGCCAGCGTGGACGCACCCGAAGAGGCCGGTTCACAGCTCGCCGATGACGGTCCGTATCTGGGCGAAGCCGAAGAAGACCCCCAGGGCGAATAAGGCGCGAGCCGCGCGGCCTTCAGAGGCGATACCGTCCGCCTGGATCCCTAGGCTCCTATGGCGCGGGCGAACACGCCCGGATCCACATTGCCGCCGGTGAGGACCACAATGATCGTCCCGCCGCCGGTATCGATTTTGCCCGACAAAAGCGCGGCCAGCGCCGCGGCACCGCCCGGCTCGACCACCAGCTGCAGCGTCTCGAACGCGAAACGCACCGCGTCCATGGCCTCGTCATCGCTGATGACGCCAATCCCGGCCAGGCGCGGCTTGTTGATCGCGAAGGTTAGCGCTCCGGGAGTTTCAGATAGAAGCGCATCGCACACCGAGCCGGATTTGCGCGCATTCGTCTCGCGCTGACCCGAAA
>Ga0136600_1000544_pt1 | contig 20157 bp, 21 predicted proteins | sample AntRauMFilla2698_FD_104634 | JGI IMG/M metagenome (GOLD analysis project Ga0136600, IMG submission 104634) | Saline lake microbial communities from Rauer Islands, Antarctica - Metagenome Filla 2 #698 | ecosystem: Environmental > Aquatic > Non-marine Saline and Alkaline > Saline | place...
CTCCTTGCGAGTGCTTCCCCGTTTTTGGTTGCTTGGCGTCGGCTGCAAGGAAACTTGCAGCCGCTTTTCTACCGGCTGATATCGGGACCATCACGGCTTCTGGGCCGGGTGCGGTCCTGTGCCTGTAATTGGCGCTTCTCCTTGAAAGCAGCGAGACGTTCAGCGCGTGCTGCTTCGGCCTTCTCGGCAAAGGCATAGGCGTCGTGTCTTACCTCCTGGCGCTGGCGGAGTTCGTCGAGACGTTCGCGGTTGCGATCCCGCGATAAGGCGGTGTAGGCCTCCGCCTCGTTCTGGCGCTGGATGCGTTTGTGTTCTCCCCGCAGATGATCCCACACGCCGCCCAGACCGGGGCGGAAGCGCGCCTGCCGGGCGAGAGCTTCAGCCTTTTGGCGGCTCTCCATGGCGGTGAGGGCGCGCTGGCGCTCTTCGCGCTGGCGAGCGACCAATACTGCCTTTGCGCGCTCGGCAGCTTCCTTGCGGGTTCTGGCCTCTTCCAGCAGCGCCCGGCGGTGGCCGTCCATGGTGGCCTGCATTTCGCGGGCGTATCGCTCTATGGCTTCGGCAAGGCCGGGCAGAGTGGTTTCGTGTCCAAGCTTTTCGCGGACGACCCTTGTTTTTACGCCCGCCCACTTGGCAATCGCGTAGGGCTCGCCGCGTTCGTCTATCGCCACAAATCCCCGCCGGTCGCCCCGTGCGAGCTTGAAGCCGTGCTCCTCCAGCGCATGCGAGAACGCGGCCGATGAATCCGATATAGCCCACGCGTCCTGGATGGCGGTCTTGATAGCGCGCGGGTCTTTGTCCAGCCGTTTGGCTTGTTGCCATTCCTCATGTGAGAGGCGGCGCGGATCGCGCTTGGATCGATCCGTCATGCCGTCGGGCATGCGCCAGCCATGTTCCAGATAGAGTTCCCGGCTCACTTCCATGAGCTTGTTGCGGCTATGCGAAAGCTGGATAGCTTTCATCTCATCGGCCTTGATCCGGCTCCACACCGCATGCGCGTGACGCCTCCCTTCTTTTTCATGGAAGACGACCGCGCGAGGCTGACCGTTCAGGCCGAGCCTGGCTTCGGCTTGATCAATGGCGCGCTCGAATGCCTCAGTGCTCACCCGTTCGTTCTTGGGTGGGTTGAGGCTTAGCGAAAACAGGAATTGCTTGCATCGCGTGCCCCGGCTTACCGCATGGGCTTCACAGAATGCCCCCTCCAGCGAGTCAGAGGCGAAGCCCCGGATTTCATGGATTTGGACGTGATCGTTTTCCTCCTTGAGAAGGTGCATAGCCAGATCGCGGCCACCGCCGCGCTGATTGCCGACGAGGATCATATCTCACCCCCGCACCTTGAGGCCCTGGGAGGCAATCAGCGCATCGCGCATGGCGCGAATATCTGCGCAGGCTTGATGAAGTTCATCGAGCAAATCAGGCGTCACCGGCAATGCGCCGATATTCGCCGCCTTGGCGATCTGGTTCATGTTCGAGGCCAGCCGCGATTGTCCCAGCCCGGCGAGCTGGGCGGCGCTTGATTGATCCGTCTCGGTCGGATTCCACCGCTTCACCTTGCGCGGCGTGGCGCTATCACCGAACAGCTTGCTGCGGATGTATTCGCCCATTGAGCGCTTGCCCGCGCGCTGGCGCAGGATGGCGCGTTCTTCCTCGCTCAGGCGCAGAGAGAAGGGCGGCGGGCATTTCGGCTTGGTGGCCGTGCTGGCGCTCTGGAACGACTTGCGGAGGGGCTGTGTCATGGCTGCGGCCCTCCGAATTCATCGCTGCGGATGACATCTTCGAAGCCTTTGAGTTGTTCATTCCAGTCGGCGAGAGTTTGGAAAAGCTGGTTCGAAGTTACTTCGTCCAGCTCCACCATATCTATTTGCGCGATGCTGCCTGCCAATGTCTCGCGCGGGCTGGCCAGCGTCATTTTTTGCCGGAATTATTTGACATCTTCCCCAAAATCGTTATAAATCGCTTCTATTCCTGAGAAGAGGGGCGCGTTGCTCCTGTTGATCTCCTGTAATTTACGGGGTTCAATCCATAGATGGTAATCGGGACATTAAAACGTAAAAATGTCTAAGAAAGGACAATATCATGAGTGGAAAGCGTCATAGCGCCAAACATAAAATCGACCGCCGCATGGGTGCAAACATGTGGGGCCGCGCGAAATCCCCCTATAACACACGCCAGACCGGCCCGGGTATGCACGGTGCACGCCGCGCCAAGCCAACGGATTACGGTACGCAGTTAATGGCCAAGCAAAAGCTTAAAGGCTATTACGGTAATATCGGCGAGAAGCAGTTCCGTCGTTACTACAAAGAAGCTGTGCGCCTGCGCGGTGATACGGGTCAACGTCTGATCGGCTTGCTGGAGTGCCGTTTGGATGCGGTAATTTACCGCGCGAATTTTGTGCCGACCGTTTTTGCGGCGCGCCAGTTCGTTAACCACAAACATATTCTTGTGAATGGCAAAACTGTAAATGTTCCCTCTTACATGGTCAAAGAAGGCGATGTGATCGAGGTCAAGGAAGCATCGCGTGAATTGCCGATGGTTTTGCAAGCTGTGCAAAGCCCGGAGCGTGAAGTTCCCGAATATATCGATGCGGATATGAAAAAGATGAAGGCGACATTCCTGCGCATTCCCGCGCTGGAAGATGTGCCATATCCGGTTCAGATGGAACCGAATTTGGTCGTCGAATTTTATTCACGATAATTTTAAACGCGGAGAAGCGGAGGAACGGAGTTTTTTAATATCTCCGCTTCTCTGAGCCTTCGCGTTTTTTATTTTTTAATCAATGCCGAGATAATCCCATGAAGTGTGCGAATTTCTTGATCAGAGAGATCGGCGCGGGTGAACATACCTCGGATAGAGCGGCGGATGGTGGGCTTGAGCCCCTCGGAGCGGAAAAACCCGCCAGTCTCCAGCTCATCTTCCAAACGCTTTACGAATTCCTCTAATTTTTCCTGAGAGACCGGCTCGCTATCGCCGTGATCCATGGTGCAGGCAGGGGTATCGCTTTGCGCCTGCAGAAACTCATAGGCCACCAACAATACCGTTTGCCCCAAATTGATAGAACTGAAATCCGCGCTGGTGGGGATGGTGATGATAGAGCTGCACAGCGCAATATGATCATTGGTCAGTCCGGCGCGCTCGGCCCCGAACACCAGCCCGATTGTCTGATTGTCGCGGGCGCGCCTGAGCCACTCCTGCGCGGCACCTTGCGCCGTAAAGACGGGCTTGACCATATCGCGGGGGCGGGCGGTTGTAGCCATGACGTAATTCAGGTCAGCCACGGCGTCCTCTAACGTTTCAAAAACCTGCACGGGCTTCATGGCCGCCAACGCGCCCGCCGCCATCGCCTCGGCCTTATCGCTCGGCCATCCATCACGCGGGGCGACAAGGCGCAAATCCGAGAGGCCGAAATTCGCCATGGCGCGCGCGGCCGCCCCGATATTCTCGCCCATTTGCGGCTGCACCAAAATGACCGCGATATTGTTTAAAACACTCATACAAGCGTTTATAAGCAGGTTCTGTATATTTGTCATCATGCGCGTTACGATAATAACCACAGTCCGTATTTGGTTGGATGAGCCAAGCGGACATGCTTTAATGCAACCTATGATTGATGTTGTCTACTATAGGCTTTGTCCAAAACAGAAACTTTCATTATGTGAGCAGCTTTTCGAAGAGCCGCGTTCATTTTTTGTTAATACGGCAATGCTACTCTGGCCTGAGATCAATAAGCGCGATATTCGTGCGCTGGAAAACCATTTGAAACGCATAAGGAAGGGATCGATGAATGTATAGTTACGCTTATGACGGCGCGCGCGCTGACGATATTAAAATCTATCTTTTCGGGGTGTTTTTAATGGCGCTGTTTATCGGCGGCTTGGCCGTGGCGCTATTCTCATCCGGCCCGATTGTTCTGGGCAGCGAGATGAACACGAACGGCAAAGTCGAATATTTATGCCTTGGCTCCGGCTGCGAAGATGCCCGCTATTTATAAAAGCTGCCACCATTTCCATCAGAACATCGTTGTATCGTTGCTAACGCAGGGTTTCACTCACTGCGCGACGCTCCTCGCGCCTTGTCTGATGAAAAGGTTGTTTGCTTTTGTTGTCGTCAAGCGGCCTTTTGTTGGCTGAGGCGTTCGCGCACTTTTTCAGGCCCAATCAGCATGAACATCACATTCATTTCCGGCCCGTGATCCATACCGGTCAGCGCTTGGCGCAGCGGCATAAATAATTCCTTACCCTTGCGGCCTGTATCTTCTTTCACGGCGTTCACCCATTCATTCCAGCTATTCTCGTTCCACGGCGCGGCGGGTAGCAGGGATAAGGCAGAGCTAATAAATTCTGCATCTTCGATCTTTGGCGTGACAGGTTCTTTGGCAACGTGCCACCAATCTTTAACATCGGAAATACGCACTAAATTCGCGCGCACGGCCATCCAGAAATCCTCATCCAGATCATTCAGCCCCAGCGTATCCAGCTTTGGTTTTGCCGCCGCAAAAGCCATCTCGTGCAGAATTTTAGAATTGAGCCGCAGCAATTCATCAGGGTCAAATTTCGGTGTGCCGCGCGAGAATTTGCTAAAATCAAATGTCTGGGTTAACGGCTCCAAAGAGGGAAACGCCTCAATAGGATCGGACGTGCCAAGGCGCGCCAGCAGGCTGGAGATCGCCATGGCCTCCAAGCCTTCTTCCTCGCGCAAATCACGCAGGCTCATGGAGCCCAAACGCTTGGACAGCTTGCCGCCCTCGGCATCGGAGATCAGCGACATATGCGCAAATTCCGGCGGGGTGGCGCCCAAAGCTTCGAACATTTGCACGTGTGTCGCCGTGTTAGAGACATGATCTTCGCCGCGAATGACATGGGTAATGCCGAAATCAATATCATCAATCACCGAGCATAAATGATAAAGCGGGTTGCCGTTCTCGCGAATAACCACAGGGTCGGACAGATCCGCGCCCTCGAATTTCACAGGGCCGCGAATATGATCATCCCATTCAATCGGCGCATGATTAAGTTTGAAACGCCAATGCGGCGCGCGGCCCTCGGCTTCATAAGCGGCTTTTTGCTCGGCGTTAAGCTCTAGGGCTTCGCGGTCATAAATTGGTGGCTTGCCGCGCGAAAGCAATGTTTTACGCTTCAGCGATAACTCTTCGGCTGTCTCGTAACACGCATATAAACGTCCGGTCTGTTTCAGATCTTCAATCTTTGCGGCGTAAATATCCGTGCGGTCTTTCTGGTTGGCTTTTTCATCCCAATCCAGCCCCATCCAGCGCAGGGATTGCTCAATCTCGCGCTCATATTCTTCTTTGGAGCGCTCGGTATCCGTATCATCAATACGCAGCATGAATTGCCCGTCATTTTTACGAACAAACAGCCACGATATCAGCGCGGTGCGGGCATTGCCGACATGCAGCATTCCGGTGGGCGAGGGGGCAAAACGGGTTTTAATGGTCATTATCACTTCTCTTTTTTTACCGCAACGTACGCAACGGTCGCTACGGGATTTTAGCTTAAAACAAAGCGTCTTATACCATGTTTTAAAAGCTTTTCATTGAAATTCAAAAGAAGACCCAGTTTTATTTTAGATAATTTTAAATAAGTTAATATCTGTGCTTCATGAACTGGTAGTAATTTTTGAACGGATTTTAATTCAACCAGAACTAAATCTTCAACAATCAGGTCAATCCGATAACCTGCATCAATTTTTTCATTTTGAAAAGTAATAGGCATTGTTTTTTGTGTTTCAGTTTTTAATCCGTTTTTCTCTAAAAGCCTGCATAAACAAATTTCATATGCGTTTTCAAGTAGGCCGGGGCCCAGCTCCTTATGAACAATAAAGGCAGCATCCAATATCTTTTCTGCAATTTTGTTTCTTGATCTGTTGGTTCTGTCATGGCTCGGTATCGTAGTGTTCGCGGCGCGCGTTGCGGTTTAATTTTCTTTTTGAACCATCTTGGTGAAGCCGTTGGTCATGGGCACGCGCCGGTCGCGGCCAAAAGCGCGCATGGAAATTTTCGTGCCTGGCGGCGCTTGGTAGCGTTTATATTCGCTACGATCCAGCAGTTTCCAGACTTTGAGAATAGTGTCTTTATCATGCCCGCGCGTCATTAAATCCGTGACGCTCAACTCTTCCTCGATCAGTCCGTGCAAAATATCATCGAGCATATCATAGGCCGGCAAGCTGTCCTGATCGGTTTGGTCTGCGCGCAATTCTGCGGTCGGCGCTTTGGTCAGAATATTTTGCGGAATGACCTTGCCTTGCGCATTTCGCCATTCACACAGCGCATAAACGCCGGTCTTGTAAATATCTTTGAGCGGATTAAAGCCGCCATTCATATCACCATACAGCGTCGCATAACCCGTCGCCATTTCGGATTTATTGCCCGTGCTGAGAAGCATTTTACCGCTGCTATTTGATAGTGCCATCAAGATCGTACCGCGTATGCGCGATTGTAAATTTTCATGCGTCAGTCCGGAGGGGTTATCAAGCGCACTTTCAAACCCGGCCATTGGTTGCTCAATGGAAATTTCCTCCAAAGATACACCAAGATTTCCGGCCAGCGCCGCCGCATCGTCAAGGCTGTCTTGCGAGGTGAAACGCGAGGGCAACATATAGGCGCTGACATTTTCGGCGCCCAGCGCATCAACGGCAATGGTCGCCACCAGCGCACTATCGACACCGCCCGAAAGCCCCAGCAGCACGCCGGAGAAATTATTTTTCCGCACGTAATCTTTCACGCCCAGCGTCAGAGCATTATAAATTTGTTCCTCTTGCGGCGGCACAGTTAGCAGGGATGTTTCGCCGAATTTGAAATCTTTTATGGCTTCGGCAAAAAGCGGAAGCTGCGCGCATAATTCGCCATTATCATCAACCGCGAATGACCCGCCATCAAAAACCAATTCATCTTGGCCGCCAACCTGATTCACAAAAATAAGCGGCAGGGTGTTTTCTTGCGCGCGCGCACGGGCTAGCGCCAGACGTTCTTCATATTTACCGATTGAAAACGGGCTACCATGGGGGGCGATTAAAATCTCGGCGCCTTGTTTTTTAAGGTGCGCGGAAACTTTCGGGAACCACATATCCTCGCAGATCATCAGACCGATTTTATGGCCCATAAACGCAACCGGCTGCGGCAAAGGTCCGGCTGCGAAAACGCGTTTTTCATCAAAGACGCCGTAATTTGGCAATTCATGTTTCAGGGTTGTGGCAATAATTTCACCGCTATGGATCAAATGCGCGGCGTTATAAATTTTGCCCTCATGCCTGTGGGGGGTGGGGATGATGGCGGCGGATTTTAAAGTTTTCGTGTTCTTAATGATGCGGTCAACATGCTGCTCTATCGCATCTATGAAAGACGGCTTCAGGATTAAATCTTCGGGCGGGTAACCGCTCACCACAAGTTCGGGGAAGATAACAATATTATTTTCGCGGTTATTGCCTCGCCAAATCTCAAGAATTTTTTCGCTATTCCCGTCCAAATCACCGACAACCGGATTGATTTGCGCAAGCGTAAAAGTGAAGGGCAACGCCATGATTACTCCGCAGCCACCGGATCGGGCATGCCGAATAAATCATCATTGCCAATATCGCGCAGCTCATCGGCGATCAAAAATGACAGCTCCAATGCTTGATTGGCATTCAGGCGCGGATCGCACGCTGTGTGATAACGGCTGGAGAGGTCGGCATCGGTGATGTCATGGCTGCCGCCGACGCATTCGGTAACGTCATCGCCGGTCATCTCGAAATGCACGCCGCCGGGATATGTGCCCTCGGCGCGGTGCACGGCGAAGAAGTCTTTGACCTCGCTTAAAATATGATCCACGCGCCGCGTTTTATAGCCGCTGGTGGCCTTATAGGTGTTGCCATGCATCGGGTCGCACGACCATACAACGGTGCGGCCTTCTTCCTTTACGCGGCGCAAAAGCGGCGTCAGATTTTCCTCAACCTTACCGTGCCCCATGCGGGAAATCAGGGTGAGGCGGCCGGGAATATCATCGGGGTTTAAGATATCAATCAAGCGGATTAAATCATCGGGATCCATATCCGGTGAACATTTCAAGCCCAAAGGATTTTTAATGCCGCGTAGAAATTCAACCTGCCCGTGATCTAGCTGGTGCGTGCGTGCGCCGATCCAGAGCATATGCGCGGAGGTATCGTAATAATCGCCGGTCAGGCTGTCCACGCGGGTCAGAGCCTCTTCGTAGGGCAGAAGCAAAGCCTCGTGCGAGGTATAAAAATTTGTTTCGCGGATGCTGGGGACTTTATCGCCGGTGATGCCGCATGCGGCCATAAAGCGCACTGCGTCTGTGATGCGCTCGGCCATACCGGAGAAACGCTCGCCGGCGGGGCTGCCATCAACAAAATCCAGATTCCATTTATGGATGCTTTGTAAATCCGCATAACCGCCTTTGGCAAAGGCGCGCAGCAAGTTCAGCGTAGAGGCCGCCTGATAATAAGACATGATCATGCGTTCGGGGTCGGGCGTGCGCGCCTCGGGCGTGAAATCAAACTGGTTGATGCTATCGCCGCGATAGCTGGGTAGGGTGACATCGTTCCCGTCGATCACTTGCGTTTCGGTATCACTGGAGCGCGGCTTGGCAAATTGTCCGGCAATGCGCCCCACCTTGACGACAGGCAGGCCGCCGCCATAAGTCAGAACCACAGCCATTTGCAAAATCACGCGGAATGTATCGCGTATTTTATTGGCGTTAAATTCGGCAAAGCTCTCGGCGCAATCTCCGCCCTGTAATAAGAACGCACGGCCTTGTGCAACATCGGCCAGCTTGTTTTGCAAACTGCGCGCCTCGCCCGCAAAGACCAAAGGCGGCAACCCGCTCATACGCTTTTCGGCATCGGCCAACAAAGCCGCATCCGGATAAGTGGGAAGTTGAAGGGCGGGTTTATCTCGCCAGGAGCTTGGGCTCCATTCTTGTGCTGTGTTTTTGCTCATGGGTTTTTATGCCGTAAAGACCGGCGGCGGTAAAGGGGTTTCGCTAATAAATGCGCCTTAGGTGGTTACAAATTCTTCGGCCGAGGTCGGGTGAATGCCGATGGTGCGCCTAAAATCTGCATAGGTCGCTCCCGCATTCAAGGCCACGGCAAAGCCCTGCATGATCTCCGGCGCGTCCAGCCCCAGCATGTGCAGGCCAATGACTTTTCCGGTTTCACGCGCAACGATAATCTTCATGAATGTGCGTTCCTCGCGCCCCGAAAGCTGGTGGAGCATCGGTTTGAAATCGGCCTTCTGAACGTCAATTTCTAATCCTTTATCGCGCGCCTCTTCCTCGCTCATGCCGACGGTTGCAATATTGGGTTTGGAGAAGACAGCCGTTGCGATGTAATTATAATTAACGGGCTTATCATCTTTGTTGAACAGGCGGTTAGCCAGCGCGCCGCCCTCGGCTGTGGCAACGGGGGTGAGGTTGAAATTATTGGCGATATCACCGACCGCATAAATATTTTTAACGCTCGTCTCGTAATTTTCATCGATTTTAATTTGCCCGTTATCAAGACGCTCGACACCGATATCTTCAAGGCCAACGCCACCCAGATTGGGCGTACGGCCAATGGCAGCCATGACAAGATTTGCCTCAACGGATTTGCCATCGCTCATTTTGATTGTGTAATCATCCGCGCCATTCTTGGTGATTTCTTCGGGGCCACATTCAAAATATAGATTAATGCCCTGACTGCGCATTTCTTTGGCCAGCATTTCGCGAATATCACGATCAAAGCCGCGCATGAATAATTCCCCGCGATAACACAGCGTTACTTTGCTGCCCATGCCGTGGAAAATATGGGCAAACTCAACGGCGATATAACCCCCGCCAACAATCAAAATATGATCGGGGCGATTGGACAAATAAAACACCTCGTCCGAGGTTACGGCATGCTCGCCGCCGGGAATGGAAGGGCGACGCGGCTGCCCGCCTGTGGCGATCAGGATGTGATCGGCCGTGATTTGCGTGCCGTCAATATCAACAGTGTTGGCATCAATGAATTTGCCATGCCCGCGCACAATATCGACATTATGCTTGGCCAGCGTATTAGTGTAGGCATCATTCAGCCGCGTAATCTCGGCATCTTTGCGCGTGATAAATTTTTGCCAATCAAAAGAGGGCAAATTATCAAAGCTCCAGCCATAGCCGCGCGCATCTTCGAAATGCCCGCCATAATCGGCGGCGTAGGCCATCAGCTTTTTAGGCACGCAGCCGACATTAACGCATGTGCCGCCAATGCGTCCTGATTCCGCAATGCCGACTTTCGCACCGTGAGAGGCCGCGTATCGCGCGCTGCGCACACCGCCCGAACCCGCGCCAATCACAAAATAATCGTAATGTTTATTGTTCATTTTTTTCATCCTTTAGTCCCTTAAAAGCCTTCTGCGGCCAGCGTTTATGCAGCCAGATCCAACTGCCTGGATCGTCTTTGATCCACTCTTCAATCATGGCGTGGTTAGCGTTTAAAATTGTCTCTACCGGCAATAAATTACCGTTATTATCCGTGAGTTCAAGGGGCGCATGCACGGTGATTTCAAAGCGCGCCGCGCCGGTGCGCTTATTGCTGACGGGGATTAAATGCGCGCCGTATTTTTGCGCGAGCTGTACATGAATGGGGTTTGTTGTGGCCTCATGCCCGAAAAACGGAACGGCGATCCCCTCATTATATTTTTGGTCAATTAGCATACCCAGCGTTTCTTTGTCTTTCATGGCTTTCATCAATTTACGGCCACTGGCGCGGGCCTTGGGGAAGGCCTTTGTGCGCGGATCAAAAAGACGCGCATTGTTAATCAGCTTGCCGGAATACGGATTATTCGGCGCGCGGTATGTCGCATGGACAGGGCGGTCAAAATAACCCAGCAGCGCCGAAGACAACATTTCCCAGTTACTGGCATGGATACTGAAAAAGATAACGGCCTCGCCGCGGCGCACAGCTTTATCTGCAGCCGGATCGACAATCATTTTTGTGCGCTCATGACCGAGCGTTTTAAGGTGCGGATATTCCGCCGCTACGCGCCCCAGATTATCCCACATATCATGGATGATTTTATCGCGCTGCGCCGCGTCTTTATAGGGCAGGGCCAGCGCAATATTTCGCATGGCCTTGCGCGAGGCCGCAAGTCTCGGCCCGATGTTACGGGCGATAAATCCGCCCATATTCGATGCCCATGCGGGCGGCAAGATGCGGCATAATCCATAGAATAAATATAATATGGCGGCTTCGGCGATGTAACGTAATTTTGTCATGAAAGATTTTGAAGCTGTTTTTCAAGTTCTGTGGCGTTATCGATTTTCATCGAAATCGGCAGCACGTGAATGTCATCGGCGCCCTGCAGATGTTTCAAACGCATGAAATCTTTTTCCGTGGTAATAAGTTGCGCCCTCAGCGCCGCTGCATTGGATTTTAACGTTTTTAAATCACTTTGCGTATAGGGGTAATGATCGGGGAAGCTTTGCCATGCGGCGATACTGAATGACAGCCCCTCTAGCGTTGCGCGGAATTTCTCCGGCTGCCCCAGCCCCGCAAATGCCAAATAGCGCGCTTCTTTATCCAGATTTTTAACGTGGGGCGTTATGGTGCCGTTTAATAATGGTTTATCCATGGGCAGCGATACCGCGATATTGTGCTTGTCCTCGCCGATAATCATAAAGGCATCGGCGCGCGCCAGCCCCGCGCCCAATGGTTCGCGCAGAGGTCCGGCAGGCAGCATATATTGATTGCCAAAACCACTTTGCCCGTCAATCACCAGCAGGCTGAAATCTTTGGCGAGTTGATGATTTTGAAACCCGTCATCCATTATGATTAAATCCGCGCCAATATTCTCGGCCAGCGCGGCGCCATCGGCGCGGTTGGGGCTGATGATGGTGGGCGCGTGAACCGCAAGTAACAAAGCTTCATCACCAACATCATTTGCGTCATGTATGTCGGGTTTTGCCAAAACAGCCTTTCGCGCCGCGCCGCCATAGCCGCGCGTGAGGAAATGCGGGTTTTTGGCAATTTTAAGGGTTTTCACCATCTGCATAAGGGCGATGGCTGTGGGCGTTTTACCCGCGCCGCCCGCCGTGAGATTGCCAATGCAGATCACCGGAATACCGGCTTTGTAAGGTTTGGCGCGCGCGACATGGAGTTTACGCCCCAGCCCGTACAGCCATGAAAGCGGCAGCAAGGCTGTGCTTCGCCACCCCGGCGCGGCGTCTTTTTTGTACCAAAATTGCGGTGTGTGCAAACTCATGACGCGCTCTTTTTTCGGGTTTGCAGCGCGGCCAAAAGCGGCGATAGCTCCTGCAGTGTGCGCTCGACCATATCGCTGCGGGCTATGACGAAATCATGCGCCGATTCTTGCGCGTCTTTGAGCTTATCCGGATTGCCTAGTAAATCCATCACAGTGCCGGCGAGGGCTTGCTCGTCATGCAATATTGTGGCGGCATCCGCGCCCGCCATATCATCAAAAAGCTGCTGCTGATATTGCACATGGGGGCCGCTCAGCACGGCGCAATGAAGCTGCGCGGCCTCGATCGGGTTATGCCCGCCGCCGCCATCATCGCTGAAGGAGCGGCCAATAACCGCCACAGGCGCAAGGCGGTAAAACAGCCCCAATTCCCCCAGCGTATCGGCGATATAAATATCATCCTTTGCATCCGGCAATGCGCGGTCTTGCGAGCGCAAATTATAGGTGAGCTTGTGCTGCGCGCAGGTGGCGGTAATATCTTCGCGGCGCTCGGGGTGGCGCGGTACAATAATCGTAAGCAGGCCGGGGATTTGGGCTTTGAGCGCTTCATGCACGCGGCATGCAAGGGCTTCCTCGCCTTTATGGCTACTGGCATAAAGCCATACAGGGCGGCGCGAGATTGCACCTGCTAAGGCTTTTAGCTCTGATTTATCAAAGGGCAGGGGCGCGGCGCTATATTTTAAATTTCCCGTCACTGCTACGTTTTGTGCCCCCAGCGCTAGATAGGAATCCGCATCATTTTGGGTCTGCGTCAAAATCATAGTGAACGCGCCAAGCAATCGTGCTGCGCTATCGCTTATAAAGGCCCAGCGTTTGAAAGATTTCTCCGACAGGCGCGCATTAATCAGCGCGGCGGGAATATTACGCGTCTTAATCGCGCGCAGCATATTGGGCCATAATTCCGATTCCATCCAAAGCGCCAGATCGGGCCGCCAATGATCTAAAAATTTATCCACCCATTGCGGGTAATCAAGCGGAGCGAATTGATGAAACGCGCCCTTGGGCAGGTTTTTATCCATCATGGCCGCCGATGTTTTTGTACCAGTGGTAACCAAAATATTTAATTGCGGCGATTGCGCCAGCACATGCTCAATCAATATGAGCGCCGATTGCGACTCGCCGACACTGGCCGCATGAATCCATAGCAATTGCCCCTTGGGGCGCGTTTTTGTGGTCAAGCCGCGCTTTTCGTCAACCCGCGCAGGGTCTTCTTTATTGGCAGCCGTGCGGCGGCGCAATATACCCTCGAAGGCGAGGCCGGCATGCCCGGTGATAAAGTGGTAAAAATTCAGCATTACAGTGTTTTGTTAAGGGCTTTGTTAAGGTTTTTATCCCTAAAATAGGGTATCTCGCCGTTTTATCATCAAATCGGCACCGATATTGCAACGTTTCAGGCACTAAAATCAGTTAAATACGAAAGAAAAACAAGGGGAAAAGCAACAGTTATGCGGCGCGTTTATATGAATAACAATAAGAGTCAATCTCTTCGTAACAAAGTGACGCAGGAAATGCGTGATATGCGCGCGGAATTGCGTAATAATTTCCCGAAGCTCATGGCGCGCATTCAAACGCTGCTATCGCGCGCAGAACCGCCAAAAGATAACGCACCAGTGCATAAAAATACGGTGCGCCTTGATAAAAAAAAGAACCTCAACACGGTTTTGTCATTTCTTGAAAATTCAGATATATCGCCGGATATGAAGCGCGAGATTGAAAAGAGCTTAAGAGCGGTAAAATCCTAGATATCTATAAAGACGAGGCGCACTGGTCATTTTCGGGATCATAATAACATCCGGGTTGAAGACAGATTTTTTCGGCAAATTCTGACGCGCCAGCTGTTCTTGTGCCCCGCTTAACAGTCAGCCCAGTTTCAACAGGCGGCGTATCGCCACATTCCCCCGTGCTTTTGAATTGCGGGTAAGATTTTGCATCATCAGATAGCCATGGCACCGCCGTATCGGGGGTCGCGTTTAAACCGGAACGGTCATAGTTGTTTTTTAACTGTCCTTTAATTGCCCCGCAAGCTCTTGGCAATTTGCGCTTATCATCACCATCTGTATATTCTGCGAGCGTAAAAAACCCGTCATGTGATCTTTCAATGAAGTTGGCGCATTGCGCCGCTTCCCAAACTTCGCCCATGACTGCGCAATTATAACTATTGGAGTTAGAGGCGCTCACTGATCCTTTGGGGTTAGGCTTTCCTTGGCCGCGTCCGCCGCGAAAGCTATGGCCAAAATTATTAATAAGGTGCATACCGTATGACGCGCCGATTAACGGCTCCGCCACCCTGCCTAATGAGGATCCTGATGTACTATCCCAGCGATCCGTTTCACTGAACATTTCGCGCGTAGCTTTGGCCAATTCGAATGCAAATTGATCAAAGCAGCTATAGGCCAGCACGCTGTCGGGCTTGGCGATTAAATTTTGATTTTGGGTGATCTCGCGCTGCGCCTCGAGCCAGGCGCGCGCTTCAAGCGATTCGTAATAAGAGGGGTCGCAGGCGCTGTTGGCGATTTGCGCTTGGGCGCCTGTCATGCCCGTCAATAAAGACAATGCAATAAAGACCGTTAATTTTATATATTTTTGAATTTTCATGCTCGCTCTATACTACCTCTTATTATTGTACGCTATCGCGTGTAATTCATGCAAATTGCTTTTATTGAACACAGCCCCCGCCGACATAGTTGCATGAGGGGTTGGGGCATATAAATTCCTTCTGCCACTTAACTTGTCGCGTGGCGACATTGTCCGCGCCAACGCTTTGTGAAATCGTCTTGGGAAATACTACGCCCGTCGGTAAAGGCGCGCCACAGGCGGGCGATAATCCCGTATCGGGCGCTTTCAAGAGATCAAAATGCGTTTTAACTTTATCAACAGCGGCATAGGCAAAGTCAGGCGCAGCATTTCGCGCCACCTGAATAACACCCGGATCAATATCCGTACCGCCGCAGCTTGACGGATGAATGCGCGGGTCATTACCTGTGAGCGCCTCAAAATCTGTGAAGGGATTGGTGGTCATGTCATCGCATTTGGCCACATGCCAGATCGTCGCCATATGGCTGCACGCGCTTGCACCGCCGCTTAAAGAACCGCTTACGTTTGAATCAATGCCGATTTTCCCGCCTAAAAAGCTATGGCCGAAATTATTATCAATATATTTTTTAATGGGTTTTAATATGGTGCTTTCAAAGACATCATCGCCGTGGCCTTCGCCCATATTGACCTTCATCTTCACGCTTTTGGGCATTGTAATGCCGCCTGTCAAGATCACGCTGTGCCCGTCCCAATTATCCGATGTTGAAAATATGCCGGGCAAGGTGTCGGCGGCGCTGCTTATCATTTTGTCAAAGCAGCTATACTCCAAAACACTGTCGGCCTTGGCGATATAATGCTGGTTTATAATCATTTCGCGCTGCGCTTCCAGGCTGGCGCGCGCTGTTATCTGATTCATGAAATTGGCATCACAGGCGCGGCTCGGGCTCATGGCGGCGGTCTGGCCGCTTTGCGCGGTTGTAACGCACGGCACGCCCGCAATGCATTGTGCATAGGCGAGCGGCGCACCGATAAGCACGCCCAAAGCCAGCATTATTATAAAATGAAATTCTTTGCCCACAAATTGCCCTTTACTCACTATAAACTCTATTTTACCAGAGATTGAGCGGTTTGGGCAAAAATCTTGATGGTGGGGCTTAAAATTCGGTCGAGCCGGGCAGGTCAAAGCTCAGGATCGCCATGGAGAAATTATAAGACACATCGCCATCTTCATCGTCTTTATAAACCAAACCAATAAACTCGCCATCCAAAAGCACTTCTGCAGAATCATCGGCCTTTTCACGCATTTTCAGGGCAAAGCCTTTATTTTTAAACTTTGTCTGCATGTAGGCTTGGATGCGGGATACTTCTTCGGCTTCGATTGTAGGCACAGTAAATTCTCCTGTTGTTTATGCGGCTTGTTTCTCTAGGGTTCTGAATACGTGGTCTTGGCATGTCTTGGCAAGTATTTTTCTGTCTTCATAATCGCGCGCACGGATCGGATCATGAAATTCCATGGCGATTACCGCGCCTTTGCTTTGTGCGAAGCGCCATAAATGTTCGTGCAATTCGGTATCCATATGGCGGTGCCATGAATATAAATCGCGCAATTCTTGCGTTTCGGGCGCATGGCCATTCACGCTTTGCATCTGGAGCGTAAAGGGCTGGATCATTAAATCGGGCGCATTTTCATGAAAGGCAATGGCAAACAGGCTGGATTTAAAGGGGACAAATTCCGTGCCGTCGGTGGATGTGCCTTCGGGAAAGACAATCAGGCTCTTCCCCTCGGCCAGCATGTTATCCAGCGCATTTTTCTCTGTGCGCGCATCGCTGGGGTTACGGCTGACGAAGGCGGTTTGTTGCAGCGTTGAAAGAAAACCGAATACCGGCCAGCGCGAAACATCTTTTTTGGCAATGAAAGAGGCGCGCAGTACGCTGCCGATTGCCGGAATATCCAGATAAGACAAATGGTTCGAGACATAAAGTGTTTGCGATTTGGTGTAGGGCGCACCGCTCACGGCCAGCGTAATCCTGAATATGGCGCAAACGCCTTTTTGCCACAGCCACGGCAGGATATAGGCGTATTTCCCGCGGTGAAACAGCAACATAATAGACTGCGCCGGAACGATAATCAGACACAGCAGGGCAAAGGCCAAAAATTTAATTGAGGCGATGATGTTACGCATGGGTGCTTGTTTTTTGCATATCGGGGTCAAGCGCGCCCGTGGTAAAGTTGCCTTGCGTTTTACGCTCGTAATGCTTGCGGTAGCGATCTGCCAGCGCCGCTGTTTCAACCAATAAGCAGACATCGGTCGTATTAAACTGCTCGTCAATCACGGCGCCATCACCGATTACGCCGCCAACGCGCAGATAACCCTTCAGCAAAGGCGGCAGGGAGGCAAAGGCGCGCTTGGCATCAATCTCCTCAAGGGGCATTAAATTCATATCGACATAACGCCCTTCCAGCGCGCGCGGGCGGTAATCCGACGCGGCGCGGTGATGGTGATAGAGATAGGAAAGCTGGGTTTTAAGGGCGTCAATATCGGTGCCGGGCAGGCTGGCGCAGCCAAACAGGATTTCAATTTTATGCTCCATCACATATCCGGCAATGCCCTCCCATAATAATTGCAGGGTCGGGCGCGTACGGTAGGCGGGTAAAACGCATGAACGGCCAAGCTCGAGCGTATTGCCCGGATAATCAATCAGGCGGCCCAGATTATATTCGTCGCTGGAATAAAACCGCCCGTGTTTTTTGGCCGCATCACTACGCAGCATACGGTAAGTGCCGATTATCGGCTGGCCGGGTGCATTTTCATCAATGGCCAGCATATGATCGGCAATGTCGTCAAATTCATCAAAATCGCGCTTGGTGGCGGCCATTTCCGGCGTGGGCTTTGCATTTTGTTCTTCATAGAAAACTTTGTAACGCAAAGCCTGCGAGGCCTCGATATCCTCCGGCGAGGTGGCAAGGCGCATAATAATGGATGGGTCGGGTGAATCGGACATATTTACTTTATGCGTAGGTGTGAGAGGGCTCACCGTTCATGTTTGATATATTTGTAATCCTAATCACTCCGTAATTTTAATCAAGGGGAATATCAAGGATCAAATTAAGCAATATCAATTATTTAATGAAAATATGAACTTCGCTGCTTGTTGCGTCCGCGCTTTTATCATAGCCGGTATCTATGCGCGTCAATGACAGCCCCATGTCGGTCAATGTGCGTAAAACGCGGTCTGCATTGCGGCGCGCGCGGGTGCTTTCGATGGCTATCTGCGCGGCATTACCTGTTGAGGGGTGAACCCCGATTACATCAAATGATGCATTGGGATAACGCTGTAGCGCCTCATTCACGGCCATATAAACCGCTTGTTCGTAATCCACATCATTATCGGTAAATCGGATTTTAACCAAAGGACGCGGGCCTGACAGGACAGAACCTGCTTGCTGTGGTTGAATGTTACGTGGAGCGGCCTGCGCCATTGAAGAGGCCATGGGCGCTGCGGCGCTTGATGGTGGGGCTGTATTGTTATAAAGGCGGTTGGCAAAGCTTTTCCCGTATAAATCGCCTTTATTGACAGCCATGCTGAGCGTACGCAAATTATTGCGCTCCGAGCTTAAATAGGCGGAGTTTCTTGTGATACTATCGCTGATGTTATTGAGCATACGCTCCAACACAACAACGCTATTGCTGATGCTGTCCTCGGTTTGCGCCAAGCGGATATGGTCTTCTTCGGTCGCGCCAAACAAGGTGTAGGCCGCCATAACAGATTCGTTAAGATATCCGGCTTCGGCGGCGGATTTCGATATTTCTGTCGCCATGATATTCATCGCGGCGATATTATCGGAGAGTTGCAGCAGATTACTCTGCGCTTCTTCGATTTTGTTAATCAGGCGCGGATTACCGGGCGTTGTACCGGATTGAAGCTGTGTGCTGATTGTCGCGATTGTTGCGTGATAATCGGCCGATTGCTCTGCTGTGCTGCCGATAAGCGCGTCATATTGTCCGGTCAGGAAGCGAATCTGTTCGCGCAGGCCTGTATGCTGGGCTTCGAGCTTGTCGATTTCCTGGCCGACTAACGTCTTGTTAAAGACTGGCGAGGAGCGCGCTATAATATCTTCGGCGGCAATCTCGCGCGTTTGGCGCAGATTACTATAAAGCGAATCTTTCACTTCTTCGACCAATGGATTGGCGGAAATCACTAGTGATTGCGGGCTGCCCGCCGGATCAATGGGCGGCGTGGAGGTCACCGGCGCGATATCGCGTACGCGTGTGACGTTATTACTATTGACGCCGCGCTTCATCATTTCTTCTTGTATGCGCGCGAAGCTATCTTCGATCGGGCCGGCATTATTATTGACGGTGACATCATCGCTCTGCGCATAAGCGGGGGCGGCAGCGAACAAAGCACACAGGCCAGTGGCTGCCACGGTCAGGAACAGGCGGGAGGAGGGGATTTGCAAGATCTTCAGCATATTTGACAATTCTTTATCGAAGACGAAACGGTTATCATTACGGGGCTTTATAAAAACTGAAATGTTCAGACCCTTTGGTTAAGAAATACAAAAATGAATGGCAAAAGGCAATCTCCTCTCGCTTATTCATGCACAAGCATCGCCGTAATCAGGAAGGGTGTCAAGCACAAGAATAGAGTGATCCCACACAAAAATATGACCTGAACCATGCCGATAGGGCGCAAGGGCACAAATACATTCTGTGTGCGTATAAAATACGTACTTACGGCTTGCAATATTTGAAAATATCGCTTATGTTCGCCTCGATTTGCCGCAAAGCTGCACGCGGTTCCTTTGAATCCCTGCGGCGCACAAGCAAGTCTTGACCGGCTTTAGAGCGGTTAAACCAGCAGCGATCGGCTTTTTTGACGATTGCGAAATACGCGCCCGTAGCTCAGCTGGATAGAGCGCCTGACTACGGATCAGGAGGTCAGGAGTTCGAATCTTCTCGGGCGCGCCATTTCCCTTTTAGTGCTTTCAAATCCACCTAAGACTTTGAAAGGTAATGATATTTTGGGGTTCGAAAATCCGTTTTCACGGGTGTAGGGCACTTGCCCTGTAAAGGCTAATTTCAGTACATTGCGACGGTCTGTAAATGATCCGTTCTTCCATATATTCCAAGGACTTGAGAGGAATCTCAAGGCGAGTTCGAACATTTCGCTATAGCCTATCTTAGGCTGCCCTAAATTCTCGCACTTTTGTATGATTGCAAGCTTGTTTTGCTCCATTTGATTGATTTTGTCTTCAATCTTTTGGGTGACAAGAGCGCTCTCTGCCTCAATGAGTTTATCGACCAGTTTGGACATATCGGTATCAATTTTTCTGATCTGTACTTTGAGGCGCTTAATGCGTTCTGAATTTGAAAGAGTTTGAAAATCCCAAA